>Ga0209431_10004015_pt1 | contig 11585 bp, 7 predicted proteins | sample RifCSP13_3_FD_184021 | JGI IMG/M metagenome (GOLD analysis project Ga0209431, IMG submission 184021) | Soil microbial communities from Rifle, Colorado - Rifle CSP2_sed 13_3 (SPAdes) (version 2) | ecosystem: Environmental > Terrestrial > Deep subsurface > Rock core/Sediment | place: Rifle...
CTTGCTTACAGTCCAACCGTTGTTACCCGTCCTGACGACTGGTCCGCGCCCCACATCCATATCCCCGGATATTTATTCCTAGAATCGCCCGATTCATATCAACCACCTGTTGCATTGGCGGATTTCCTATCAGCGGGCAAGCCGCCGGTCTGCGTGAGTTTCGGTTCCATGATCCACCGGGATTCTGAACGGATCTATCCCAACCGAAATGTGGCGCAACTGCTGCTGGCAAAAGTTTATCTGACAGAGCAAAAATATACAGAAGCAGAACAAACAGCCGGCGCTATCTTCCAATCGCCCTTATACGAATTTCAAGCCGAAATTAACGAAGTGTTTCATAAATCGGGTAGCCATATTCTCTGGCAGCTAAAGCCGGAGAACGACGGGGATGCTACAGAAGAAGCTTCATTTTATTATTTCTCTGACGCAGCCCCAGACGCGTATGCTCTTACTGATGATCTAGTCAATACCTTTGCTGATAATGACCTTCGAAAGCAGGTATGGATGACAGAAGTGATGTTTACTGGCGGGTCCTGGTACAGACCTTACAAATACAAAAACAGGTCGGACAACATAGACGAATATTCCATTGTCTTTCGCCTGGAAGAGGCTTATTTTATCATGGCAGAAGCGTTGGCCAAACAAAACCGTTTTGATGAAGCGTTGCCCTATCTGAACGCCACACGTGAAAGGGCCGGGTTGTCACCGATTACTTCCTTATCCGGTGAAAATTTCATCAATGAGCTTTTGTCTGAAAAGCGTCGAGAATTTTTTACGGAATCCGGGCATCGCTTCCTTGATCTGAAACGCGTGGGCAGGATGGATGAACTAAGCGATGTAAAGCCTAATTGGGAGAAGTATAAAAGCGCATGGCCGTTACCTCAAAATGAGTTGTTATTAAACGCTAATCTCAAACCGCAGAATCCGGGGTATTAATATGAGATCCCTGTTTTTAATATTATTCCTGTGCTTGCCGGTATGGGCAGGCCAGGAATTGATTGTCCAAAAACTATACGAAGACCTGCAAAAGATTGCAGATAAATATTATAGTCTTACCAACGTAAAAATAAGTTCGAACGGCAGGTGGCTCATCATCCGGAAATCCTATGACCTGAATAACGATACCGTTTTGATCTTTAACAGTCTACATCCTGAGAAACCTGTTGCCTGCCGGATAAAAATCGGCGATATTTTCTTTCCCGATAAGGATTATATGCTTTTGCAAGGCCCTGATCAGGCAGAACTATTGAATCTTAAGGAAAAAACCAGCATTCATTTTAAAGGAGTAAAAGAGATACAAGAACTTAAAAGTAAAAAGCAATTCATACTGCATTATACTAAAGAAGAAAAAAGCAGGCTCGAATTGCGCAATATTAGTGGAGAGCTTTTAAACGTTGTTGGAAATGTGAACAGGTTTTATACTCTTAAAAGTGGCCATATATATGCCATCACTGAAACGGGAAAGGAGTTTAAAATCCTTTTGTTAAAGGACGAAACAGCGGAAAAAGTATACGGAACTTTTCAAAAAATATCTTACCTGGAAGCAGACTCCGGGGAACAGGGGATCATGATCTATGAACAAAACACGGAAAGTAATTCCGAGGAATTGCTGTACCTGGATTTGGCTACTAAAACCAGCTTTCCATTAAAGGAAGTACAGCCTATCTCCATCCAGAACGGCTTTAGGGAAACTATCCGGGCTGGAAGCGTCTATTTTTTAAGATTATGGGTGCATAAGAATGGGGAAGATACTTCCCTGGTAGATATCTGGTACGGGAATGACCACCAACTCGAAGAAAAATTTTATCCACCGATTCGATGTCTTTACTATGTGTGGGAACCAAAGGAAAAAAGAATCCGGCAAATAGGGAACAATCAACTGGCTAAATGTGCCAATATCGGGAATGAACGCTATTTTCTGAGTGTTGATCCTTACCTTTTGCAGGACTATATTCAAACTGCCCCTCTTCAAATAAACATATATGACCGTTTGGAAGACCATTACACCCTGATGGACACCGTACCCCCTGAATTGCATGTTTCTCCGGACGGGCAATATGTTTTATATTCCAAAAGCAAGACGTGGTATATATATCAAATCGCTACCGGAATAAAAAAGACTATAGGGGATAACGGTTTGCAAACACCTTATTTTACTCATGATGGCAGAACAGTACTGTTTGGAGGAGAAGGCGGGTTGTGGCTATACAATCCAAAGGAAGGAGAATTAACCACATTGTACGATTTCAAAGGATTTCAAACAACTATTTTAAATGCTGATGGGCAAATTATTAATAATTTCAATTTTTACAGGAATACTATTGCTTTAGAGAAACCTTTGGTTATCAAACTGTATGATCGCATAGAAAATAAGAGTTCCTTTACATTATGTTATAAAAGAACTTGCAAGACGATTATACCATTAACAACAAAACGTATTGAATATCTGAATTATAACAATACTTTTAGCTGTTTTTCCTGGGTAGAAGAAGACTATAATCAGCCACCCCGTCTTGTGTATAAAGAAACAGGCAAAAAGGAAACGGTAATTTTTCAAAGCAATAAAGAGGACAAAGCCATTTTATCCTTAAATCAGGAGATCATATCTTATACCAATAGCGATGGCACTCCCCTGAAAGGCATTTTATATTATCCTTTGCATTATACACGTTCCAAAAAATATCCTATGGTGGTGCATATTTACCAGGTTCAAAGTAAACAAATATCAAATGAGTATCCGATAATCTCATACAGTAAAGCAAATAATGACGGCTTTAATCTCAGGTTGCTCTTGGAGAAGGGATATTTCGTTTATTTCCCCGACATTGTTTACGGAGAAAAAGGAACCGGATTAGCCGCTTTGGACTGTGTAAATCATGCCCTGGATGCCATTGAAAATAATCGGTCCATTGATAAAAATAAAATCGGGCTAATAGGACATTCACATGGAGGGTATGAAACCAATTTTATTGCCACCCATTCCGACCGGTTTGCCGCTTATGTTTCCGGGGCCGGAAACAGTGATATCGTTAGATCTTATTTCTCATTTAACTATAATTTCCTAAGTCCTTTTTACTGGCAATATGAGAACGGTCAATACGAAATGAAAAAAAGTTTCTGCGAAGACAAGGATCTATACTTTCACAATAACCCCATCCATTATGTGGATCAGGTCAATGCTCCCATTTTATTATGGACAGGGATGAAAGACCGGAATATTCATTGGGAGCAAACCATGGAATTTTACATAGGATTAAAACGAAATAATAAAAAGGTAGTTGCCTTATTTTACCCCCATGAGGCACATACTATGTATGCACCGGACGCATGCAAGGATCTGGTTGCACGGATACTGATGTGGTTTGATTATTTTCTTAAAGGAAATGAAAATGCAGAATGGATTAATAAAGAAATAAGGAGACAATTTTAAAACTAATTTCGGAGAATTGATTGAGGGCAGTTTCAGATAGAGGCACGAATAAAAAGAGGGTGTCTCGGACTTTTGAGACACCCTTTTTTTATTTACGGTCTATACAATGGATCACCACACATTGTATCGCTTATTTTTGTGGAAAGATTATGAGTTGTTCCCTGGTCATCTTTCCAGGTGCAAGCATTACTACCGCTAGTGGAACACTGAGCGGTCGTTTCTACACACCGGTTCGTGGAACTGTTAAAATAATATCCAGGTTGAGTTGCATCAATTGAGCTTTTAGCTCCATTGGTTGCAAAAGCCGCTCCGACTCCCATCAATGCAATAACAGCCGGCAGAAGAGCATTTTTTAGCTTTTTCATAGCCTTAAAAATTAGATTTATTGCCTACTCTGATTCAGGTTTTCGGCTTCTCCTGTCGTGAAATGCCGTGTGACCGCCTGCGCAAAACGGTAACGCACGAGCTCACTGCCCGACAAAATATATAAATGCCTGCCGGTGGCAAACATCCGGGACATTTTGTTTTTCCCGCGGTGGTATATATAAAAACTGCCCAGATATTCTTGTATGTCGGTGCAGTATATATCAATGACGGCTGCCTTTAGCCACATTTCACGGGATTCGAATTTTCCCATGAGGCCGGATTCATTGAACAGCACTTGTCCGTATACTGTCGAAGTTTTATTCACCTCCAAAGGAGGCGCTATCATTTTATGCCTTCCGTCGGAAAGTGTATGCAACTTTACCTGCACTCTGGATATGGTATCGATAGTATGAAGCCTATGTAAAAGGTTCAACTCTTTATCCGTTACCAGGAATTGGTTGCGGTAGGCATATATGTAGATCAACTCCCCGCTAACGGCATCGCGGAGCAATTGACCGTCCGTATCGAACATGCCATCCACCTGCTTTTCCAGCAGCACATCATTCAGCATCACTTTGGGCTCCTGGTGCAGGCTAAGTCTCCCCAGTAACTGTGTTTTGGTTTTGCTGCTCTGAGCCCTGAAAGAAAAATTTGCAGAGTCGATCACCTGCAATTGGGAAAAATAACAGTCTCTAAAGCTGACCGTATTTGCAATTGAATCGCCCAAATGCCCCCGGTAAATAACGGGCACATTGCCGTCGTATACATAAAAACAGGGAGCCTTTACCTGTATTTGTATTGAACGGAATTGAAGAACGGTATTATCAAGATGAATTTTAAAAACATTTTTGTTAGTTAATGCGGTATCTATAGTGGTCAACAAAAGAGGGGCCGTATAATTTCCAAGATAAATCTGCCCATTGGCCATCCCTGCAAAATAGTAGGAATTCACTCCAAGGTCAAAGGCTTTTTCTTCCTCTACCGGATGATGGGCAAACCTCCGGATGAAATTGTTTTCTTTTTTAATGATGTGTTCTGACGATAAAAAGAGTCCCACTACAATGACAACTGCCACTATAGAAGGCAGTATGCTTTTAAGAACCACAATGCGGGTTCGTGTGCCATTTTCTTTTTCTGTCAGCACCACCGCAGCCAGAGCCATTAATGCAGAAGAGATATTAAAGATCATATGTTCGGTCCAGCCCAGCTTTTCAATGATGCCGCCACATGAACAGGGTATAAAATCGCTGTAGTTCAGGATCAGATAGATATACACGGTAAAGGCGATCATTAAAAAGAAGGAAGCGTACAATCCGATAAGGCGGGTAGCTTTAAAGCACAGCAACAGGACCAGGAACAATTCGGCTGAGATGACAAAAGGGGCAATAAATCCTGCATGAGCGCTCAACAGAGGCGACTGCGCCAGCTGTACCCTGAAATCCTCGAATTCCAAGAGCTTACTTACCGCCGCATAAACAAAAAGAAGTATGTACAGGTATGATGCTGTCTGTACAATTACAGAACGGTGGGTTGACAGAAACATTTCCATAAAAGTTATGTTTTGTTGCTTCGCCATATTAAAGAGCAGGAAACGGTAACCAACACTATACAATATTAAATAATAAAGAAATGCGTGTCAACTACCTGATAAGGTGAATTTTACGAATATTAAAACTACCTGAGAAGGTAATTTAAGAAGATTAGTTGTTCATATATTGGGGCTTCCGCCCCAAGCCCTGAATTACTTTTTTTCTGCAGCAAAAAAAAGTAAACAAAAAATGCCGCCGCTGCTGAAAAAATCGCTAAAAATTAATTCCCTTCGCTAAAAGAAAAGAACTCGCCCGCAGGAATCGGGCTCAGACAGCTTTTCTTTCTTAACGCTTCGTGAATTAATTTTCTTCACGCGTTTTTTCAGAGGCGGACTGTAAGGTCTATGAGCGTTGTACTAATAGTGACGGAGTGGATAGATAATCAAGTATGTATTCGATTTAAATAGCAGGTAAAAAATAAAAATCCGGAAACAGCTTAGTAGTTTCACCTGCAGAAAGTCTGTAGGCAATGGAGGTACAAAGACCTGCCGTAAGCCATGATCCTGCTGAAAGCTGGGGAGGCGGCACGGAATTTTGCTCCTCAGTATACATTGTTAGACACTCCTCAAGCCATCCCGGATCGTAATTCTGAAGCTTTAACATTGAAATGACATATTTTACAAATTGTATCTCAAAATTTACCGGTCCATCCTGTATATATGTCAAGCCTTTGCTAGTTGGGGTAACAACAAAACAACACCCTGCCCAACCCAGGTTATATGGATGGATAACAGGTATCTTAAGGTTCATGCACATTTTATCAAATATGAAAGGGAGATGCGAATTGAAGTCGATTGCGCTTATGGCAATATCACTCTCCCGCAAAATCTCAGAGATTGTTGCTTCATTGTCTATGAACCGGTTCCTGCATTCAACTTTAGCACCCGGGTTTATTGATAATAACCGTTCCTTCAAAACAGTGACTTTGGGCTTACCTATGTCATGAACAGTATAGTTTTGCCGGTTAAGATTAGAAGCTTCAATAACATCGCCGTCTATAAGATACATATTTTCAAAGCCTAATCTCAGCATGCACTCTGCGATGACACTGCCAAGTCCCGAGCCGGCGATGATTATTCTTTTTTCCCTGATTTTGTCCTGGTTATGAGGAGGAATATAGATACGGTTTCGTTTATAAATTCCATACATAGCCATAGGTATTTAAGAATTGCCTCAGATTTTTACCTGTATTGTATATCGGGATGGTTTCAGAGCCAAGATACATCATACTGTTGCCGATGGATATGGAATTTATACCGAGTAACCTGATTTTCTCATTCAGCCTGGTATCACATTCGGCAATCATAATATTATTATCGTTAGTGCATATATGCCGAAATGCGGCAATCAGTAATATTTTCAGAATATTAAGCCGGTGCTTCGACAAATGCTTATCGGTTGCGATCATCCGTTGATCAATGGCCAATCGTCCCAGGTGCCAGATTACTTCGGGCTTAAAAGAGAGATTTTCCAGTATTTTTTCTATATCCACATTAAACTCCCCGTGAATAGGGAAATATAATGCATTTTGCCATCTGGTAACCTTTATAGTAGCTATTATGGTTTCTTCAATATTCCTGATTGCATAAAAATAAGCCCAATCGTAATGCTGCATATCGTACTTAAGGATGTCTTGTATTTCTTTTTCCTTAATGATACCCTGTTTATTACAATACCTGGAATTAATCTCAGCGACAAAGTTACTGAATGCCGGCAAGTTATCTTTGCCTGTCAACCAGAGTGAAAAACTGTTGAATTGCTTAACTTTTTGATCCATATCATTATGATCTCCGGAATAATCTAAAAGTAGATATCAAATCTGTTCAAAACAACTACCCGTGCAGGTAGTTTTGACTAAAAAGCTTGCTTTTTAAGAATCGAATTCTTAGCTTGGGTTTGTAATAAAATTACGTTAATGGCACGTATTACTGATTTTTTTAAACCCGTTAAGGACTTTAGTAATAGTAAGGAATTAGATTACAAGCATACCAATGCTTTGCTGGAAGCATTGATTATTCTTTCGAGAGTTCTGAACCTGAGCATTTATGTAATTGATTACTATAAAAAAGAGTTTGCTTATGTATCGGAACATCCTCTTTTCTTATGTGGTTATGATCATGAAAAGGTAAAAACAATGGGGTACAATTACTTTGAACAGATAGTAATACCGGATGATTTGAATATGTTACTGGAGATTAACGAAAAAGGATTTGATTTTTTCTATAATTTACCGACTAACCGGAGAACTCATTGCTTTATTTCATATGATTTCAGGGTTAAACACCAAAATGGCAATATCTTTCTTATAAATCATAAGCTTGTACCTTTTCATGTTCTTACATCAGGAGAAATGTGGCTGGCTATTTGTCTTGTTTCTTTATCAGAAAATATAAAGCCGGGTAATGTGTATATACAAATGCTCAATGAACCGGTAAAATACATTTATTCGTTCAAACAAAAGAAATTCAATCTTCAGGGGTCTGTAAAACTTTCAGACAAGGAAAAAACTATTCTGAAACTTAGTTCTTTAGGGTACACATCGAAGGAAATTGCCGACAGAATTTATAAAGATCTTAATACAGTGAAATTTCATAAAAGCAATATTTTTAAGAAACTGGAAGTGAGAAATATTACCGAAGCAATTGATTTTGCTGTAAAAAATGGTATCATTTAGAGTTTAAAGCAGCAATATAGGCGTGTATTACTTAAAAAAGAAAAAAACTAACTTATGATTTCCAGGAGTTTGTACGATTTTCACATGAAATCATTATCGAAACAGTCCCGAAATGCCTGAGATAGAAGAATTACCTGTTTACTCCCGCAGATCTTTTATGCCAGGTACTTCGTGAGAATCGCCATCAGCTGGTTTTGCCTGATAGGTTTCCCCAGGTATTCATCACAACCTGAGTCAATTATATTTTTTACGTCCGATTCAAATGCATAGGCGGTCAATGCTACAACCGGTAAAGCGGGATTGAATTCCTTGATTCTTTTTGTGGCTTCTATTCCATCCATGACAGGCATTCCAATATCCATAAGAACAAGATCCGGAGAATTTCCGTCCTTGCATAAACGCACGGCCTCAAGACCGTTTTCTGCCCGGATAACATGCAGTTCCAGTGGCGAAAGAAGTTCCTTGATCAGATAAAAGTTGTTGATTTCATCTTCGGCGACAAGGACTGTTTTACCAGCAGGGAACAATACTTCGGACGACTTCTCAGAACTTTTTGTAAGAACTTCATTTTGGACAACCGGCTTATACGGTAATTTAATACCGAAAAATGATCCCTTCCCCGGCTCCGATCTGAGTTGAATTTTGCCACCTAACAGCTCAACGTAACCTTTGGTAAGCGCCAGACCCAAACCCGAACCTCCGTATTTCCTGGTGGGCGAATTATCGATCTGTCTGAATCGTTCAAAAATAATTTCATGCATTTCTTCCGGGATCCCAATCCCTGTATCTTCCACAAAGAAAAGAAGCGAGCCATCAACTAATTTGCAACCGAAATCCACGTTCCCGTTCCCGGTAAATTTCAGCGCATTATCTACCAGGTTGATCATTATTTGCGTGAGTTTCAACGGATCGGTGAGTATCAATGCATGATCACCAGCCAATTCGGTGTGATATTTCAGGATAATTTCCGGCGGGATATGCCTTAATAAAAACTGGTCATAAACTTCGGACAGTAGTTTGTTAATATCCGTTTCCGTTTCATTTATGTGTTCCTGTCCGGCTTCCAGGGTTGCCAGGGCAATAATTCCGGAAATAATGGATAATAACTGGCTGTTGCTGGTATTTATAATATTTATATAGTCCCTTTTCTTGTCAGCTGTGAGATCCTGTTTTCCCAATATTGATGAAAAACCTACAATCGCGTTCAGGGGTGTGCGGATCTCATGGGAAATATTATGCAGAAAGGCGGTTTTAAGCCGGTCGCTTTCTTCGGCCTTTTCCTTGGCCAAGATAATCTCTTGTTCAGCCAGTTTTCTGGGAGTAATATCGAAAGATAAAATGAAAATTCCTTCGGGAACAGGATGGACGCTTAACTCGAACCAACCCCTGGAATGGTTCACAAACTCAAATTCGGTTTCAAAATGTGCAGGAACCTTATTGTCCAGACAATTTTTGAGGGTTTCAAAAATAGGTTGCTCTGTAATGTTGGGATAAACATCAAAAATTGTTTGTCCTGTTAATTCCTCAATTCTCTTTCGTCCAAACGATGCTGCGCTTTGATTAACATAAAGGTAACGCCAATCATTTCCGATAATCTGACATCCTTCCAGCATATTATCAAGCGCCTGTTTATACCGGAGTTCAGCTTCCGCTATTTTCCCTTTCTGTTTGTTTCGTTGATTGACTATGCTTTCCACCTTTGAGCAGAGCTCATCGATAGAAAATGGTTTTGTCAGAAAATCCTGAACCGACTGCTTTAGCAATTCATTTTTTACCTTTTCGTCAATTACCGCGGTAAGCATTATTACCGGTATATCGGCAAGATCATCATTTTCACGTATGCGACGAACCATCTCATCTCCGCTCATTACCGGCATCATTATATCCGTAATGATTAAATCGGGTTTTAGAGAAACGGCCTTTTCTATCCCTTCCTTGCCGTTTGATGCCGTGGAGATAAGATAACGCTGTGAGAGGATTCGGGTAAGAAAATCTGTTATATCCTGGTTGTCATCAACAATAAGAATAGTGGACGAAAAGGGCATTTTCTGATCTTCCGGAAGGAAGGATTTTATAGATCTGATTGAATTATAATCAGAATCCTTATAACCGATAATATCAAATGCACTATTCACGGAGGAGTCCGCGAAGAAGGCTCCCTCCGGGGCTTTTAAGGGCAGAACTACCTGAAAATGAGCTCCGGTTTCATAGGAGTCCAGGATATCTATTGTGCCATAGTGCAATTCAATGAACTCCTTTACGATTGCCAGGCCTAAGCCGGTTCCGCCATATTCATGCACTCCCTGCCTGTTTACCTGTTGAAACCGTTCGAAAATTCTGTTTCTTTGTTCCCGGGGAATTCCAGGGCCGTTATCGTGAATCTCGATAACTGCCGTGGTATCATTTCCGGTAACATGAACAAGTATCTCCCCCTCCGGAGGTGTATACCGGAATGCATTGGACAGGATATTCTGTAAAATACGCTGATACTTTTCAACATCAACTTCAACTATCAATTCATCCGGTTGTTTCAGAACATAGTGAATATTTTTTGATGATGCAAGCGATTCAAAATAAGATGTGATCAACCGGGTAGGCCCGGCAATATTGACCCTGGAATATTGAAGGGTCATCTGTCTCGCTTCGAGTTTTGAGATATCCAACAGATCGGAAACATGTCTGTACAGGGAATGGGCATTTTTCTCAACAATTTCAAGATTGTACCTGATGTTTTCTTCCAGATCATTCTTCTTTAGCAGTTCGGAAACAGGATTCAATATCAAGGTAAGCGGTGTGCGTAATTCGTGACTGACATTGGTAAAAAAGTGCGTTTTCAGTTTTTCTGCTTCCAATGTCTTTTCATATAACTGGCTAACCTTTTCGTGCGCAACCCGTACATCCCTTAATGCCTCAAAAGTCTTGGTATTTGCTTTTTTCAGCCTTTCCTGCACATCGCTGAAGAGAACTCCCATGATGAGAAAAACAACAATGGAAAACAGGTTATTTGAATCAACTACCAGGAAAGAAAGTTCAGGTGGCATAAAAAAATACCAGACGATCAATGCAGACAAAACTGTACTGGCAATTCCGACTTTCAGTCCTCCGATCCGTGCGCTGAAGAACACTGCGGGATAGAACAGAAACCAAACAAATGGGTCGATAAATGACCATAGTTGCCATTGCACGATCAGGGCAATGAAAGGAATACTTGCTGCAAGCAGGAAATTCCTATGAATCCTCAGGTTAAGCGGTTGCATAATAAAAAGATTATTACTAACCCAAAGTATCAGTCAGCAGCCCGTTATACTCAACAAGCAGGTATACGGGAAGTTAAGCATTATGTTTGATAAAGAGGCAATTAATTATGATTTTTTTTCGGAAATAAAATTTTCACAACATATGTTTCTGTAATTTCCTAAAACAACTATAATATTGTATCAGTCATAATTATCCGCAAGGATCTGTTTCGGAAAGGTTCTCCCTGATTTGGAAAGATGGATTCTCCTTTCACAAAGCCTATTTTCGG
>Ga0209431_10004018_pt1 | contig 11584 bp, 9 predicted proteins | sample RifCSP13_3_FD_184021 | JGI IMG/M metagenome (GOLD analysis project Ga0209431, IMG submission 184021) | Soil microbial communities from Rifle, Colorado - Rifle CSP2_sed 13_3 (SPAdes) (version 2) | ecosystem: Environmental > Terrestrial > Deep subsurface > Rock core/Sediment | place: Rifle...
AGAGTGGTGTCAAGAATATTTTCCAGCGAGCCGTAAATCTTGAAGCTTGCTCCTGTGGCGGCTAGAATCGCGAAAGATTTAACGCCAAAGGACCTTGACATTTCGGAGAGTTCCCTAACGAACGTTTTCTTCGTCAACATCATTTCCACTAAGCAATTAAGAACCCTGTTGCCTTTCATTACCGAGCCGTTTCTTTCTACTCCTACATACTTGTTGAGTTGATCTCTGCCCACTAGAATGAGAGTCGCGGGTTCCTTGGAAAAACAGATGCCCATTGAGGACAGGGCGTTAAAATGGGCATCCGAAGGTTGCAGTTTCGAAGGCAAAAGAGTTAACGCGACTGAATTTACATTCCACTCTTTGAGTCGCGAAATTAACGTAGGCAACATGGCGCTGCCAACTCCATCCCACGAGGATGCCAATATAAGGGCACCGTGTTGGTTATCCATAAGTTTATTTCTTAATTGCGTAACGAAGCCTTCATTCTGTGTTAGGTAAGGCAAAATCTGGTACCAAAAATGCGTCTCAACGTTTGCGTCTAAACCCGAAACGGCATCTTCGTTGAGAACGTCGTTGCTCCATTTAACAATTTCCTCGCTTGATTTGTCGATGAAAACGGGCTGAACATCGTCCTTCTGGCTAGGAAATTGACCTTTAACAAGAATTTTGATAGGGTATTCTCCTACACAAATGAGAGCGTGCTTTGGCAGAATTTGCCGTTTTGGTTTCGGCGTCTCCACCGTTACTTCAGCTACTTCAATATTTTCAACAATTACTTCGACATTTTGAGGCTCTTTATTCTCGACGGTTTCTGCCTCCACTTCGACATATGCCTCATCCACTTTTTCCATGTCTGGAATGGACTCAACTGTAACGTTGCCTTCTTCTTTTCCCCCAGTGCTCATTGCCTTTTCCACGACAAACTTTAAGAACAGTCTGATAAAATAAGGCTTTAGGTAAAAGCTCATTGAAGCTAAAATTTAAACTAAAGGGTCCCAAACTAAAAGGTCTGAAACCAGACCTGAAACCGACTTCAGGCTTCAAGGATTGGTTCGAAAAACAAAAAGCAAAACGAGCCGCAGAACGCGCATCCGTGCCAACCATGCTCAGGGTTCTGACGTTTGCAACTACACTCGCCAGCATGATGTTAGGTTTATCCTTATTGCCGCTTTTTCCCCAGCCGCTTCCTATCGTGATTGCTTTCTTGATTGCCTTCATAGCGTACGAGAACCCCATGTTCAGCCTTCCGGTTGGCGGCGTACTCATCGGTCTCGGCTTACTCTACAACATGTCCAAAGTCAATTTCATTTCTGTGTTGGGTGACCAGTTGGTTCGCGAAGCCGTAATTTTCGTTTTCCTCTTTGCGCTCGTGGTTCTCCCGATTGTTTTTCGTCGGCATAAAGCTGCCATAGCCATTAATCTAGGCATGACAGCGGCGTTTTTGCTTCTCTTTGGTCAGGCATATTTCTTGGCGATTCCTTTGATTTTTGCGTCTATTATGATTTTCAAGAAAATGTCCGCTCTCACCATAGTGTATTATGGTTTAATTTCTACACCACTTTACATGATGCAGTACCTGAACTACATCATAAACGCAGCTCAGATTCAGTCAGACTGGTGGGTTATCCCAGGCTCCAGTCCACCCATATTCGTGCCGTTAACAGAGATTCTTAGAAGCATGCAAGAATCCATGCTTCAATTCCGATTATACGACACATCCCAAATAGTGTACGCTATCACTGCGCAGGTGACGCAAGATCCTCCGGCAGCAGATCACACAATAATCGAAGTGCTATCTCATTATTTGGACTCCGTTCCCGGCATAGTTCTTTTCCTGGTCATCGTAGCCGTTCTGGTGTCGGCGTTTGTTCTTCTTACGCGCATGTTCCTTAGACAGACTCACGTGTCTGAGAGAGTTCTTCCCCCTATAACAGCGGCGGCTGGGACATTGCTCTTCTTCGTTTTGTTAGGAATTCTTTCGGGACCACTGGCGTTTGAGGCACAAATCGATGGCGGAAAAGTGGCTTTGGGCACCTTCGCAGCCGTTATGTTTGCCTTGCCAGCATTCTTTATTGATCAGACGCCTAAAAGAAAAGCAACTGTCGAAATGTTAGCTCAAAAAGCGCAGGAGCTCCTGGGCAAGCTCCAGAATTTTGAGGCTACCTTGAAAAAGGTTCAAGAAAACCTGCCCGTGGACATCAGCGCCATCGAGGGAAAAATGTTAATCCTTAAAGACAGGCTAACTGACACGCTTTCCAAAACCTCGAAAGCGGATTACGAACCTTCCGAAATAGATGACACGTTCAATGAACTTGAAGCGACAAGCAAAGAGCTTGATAACCTAGCAGCGGAACTAGACGTTTCCCTAAAAGCCTACCAAATGCTGGTTGAAGGAGAATACTCAACGTGGATTGGGAGATTCCACGATATAGGCTTGGAAGCCAGAGCAACCGAGAGAAAGGAGTTCCAACATGATCTCCCCGTTGAAGAGAGAATAACTCGCATTAAAGAAACACTGGACGCTGGAGTAGTTCTGGTCACCGATGTGGTTAACATCGCTGAGCAAGCTTACGACATAGTAAGGTCTCTGTATGATCCCAAGTTACCCGAAGAAAGCCAAGCAGTCATGTTCGCGAAAAAGCAGCTTGAAGAAAAAACGAACCCGTGGATTGCTTGTGCCGGACTTTTCACGGCGCTCAACAACTGGAAGAGACAGTACAGTGCAGAGATTGCGATGTCGGTGGAGTATCTCCAGAACTCCATAACGCTAGTGGCTGGTTTGAGCGCTCAGAGCGAAAGGCTGCGACAAGTTTTGGGCGACGACTTCTTTAAAATTATGGATGTCGCAAAAAGAGCAGAGAATTTGAAACTGGATGTTGAGAAAAACGCGATAAACGTAGGCAATGTTATTGTAATTAGGGAAGTTCTTCAATCCTCACTGAATATAGTCAAGGATGCACTCCTGATTCTGAACGAAGAACTCAATAGAAAAGAGGAATCCATTGATAGTCTGCTGCCTACCGAGGACTATTTGTGGGAGAAAAACACTGCTTTAAAAGAGCACATGACTTCCGCAACAGACCTATTCTTGAACCCTTCGAAGTACGGGCTGAACCAGGCGCTCACGAATCTGCCCAAAGCCGTTTCTTATCTGGAAGAATGCGTGTTAACAATAGCGCGGTACAATGAACAAGAAGAACTTCTGCTAAACTATCCAGTGGCAGAAACCGCGATTGAAGATTCCTTCAAGCAAAAACCATCCATTTCCGCCCATGATCTGCCTTTCGAACCGAGATTCGCAGAGGAGTATCTTAAGCTCTTCTACAGCAAAAGGTTCCGCGATTACTCTTTTGACGATCAAAAACTGATTCTCAAAAGAAACGTAGGTTAAGCTTGAGGACGCATGCAAACTGGGATTTTACCCTCGGTTTCTAAACTTCTTCACGTAAACCACGCCAGCTGCAATTCCCCAAGCGATTCCTCCGATCAAAAATTTGAGTAAGTTACGTAAAATGGTGGTTTTTCAAATTGTATTAGAAAATCCAATGCTTTTACACTCGTAGACTGTTGCCGTTTCTGCTGACGTTGCCTGAAAGGTGAGTTGAAAATCTGATTGACCTAACCGTCTCAGGTTATTAGATTAAATTCGTGTTTTGGCGCAAGCTGATCGAGCGGACAGGCAGTCCCAAAGCGCAAGAAAAACAAGGCTTATTTACTTCAGTCGAAGCACAATAGCCTGACCTGAAATGGCAATCCAAGGCTTCACGGAGTACAAGCGTAGAGAATTCTGCAAAGAAGTAAAATGTCCAGTCCAAATGGAGCTTAACAAACAAACGGAGCAATCCGAAGAATACGAGAAAATCAGGCAAACATGCATTACCGCATGCCGCTACACGACATACCAATTTCACCATTGGCTAATAGAGAGGGGTTATTTAATCCTAAAACCAAAAGCCACCACGAAGAAAGGCAAGGATAGTCTTTCATCTCAATAGACCAAGACCTGCTGAAGTGGATTGATGAGCAAGTTCAAAGTGGCAAATACCATAACAGAAGCCACCTAATCGAAAGCATCTTAGCTAAACATAAAGCAGCCAAGTCTAAATGATGTAAGCTTCAGTAATGTACCTTCTCATAACCCACTGAACCTGAAAGTAATGCGCAATTCTGGCAATCGAATTTTTCATCAAATTAATCCACGCATCCCTCTGCCCATAAAAAGTTGGAACAATCAAATATTCCAACTTGCTGTACAAGTCATGAAGCTCAATCTCTCTTCTCTCCACCTCATTAGCGAACTCTTTTGGATGTGGACCTATCGCCCAGCCCGTTACGCCCTCAACACAGCCTTCCAGCCACCAACCGTCCAAAACACTAAAGTTTACTACGCCGTTATGAGCTGCTTTCATTCCGCTGGTGCCAGAAGCTTCCATAGGTGGAATCGGAGTATTAAGCCAAACATCAACTCCCGAAGTAAGCTTGGCAGCAATTTCCATATCATAGTTTTCAAGATAAACAATTCTAATCTGATCTTTGAGTTTGTCTGCATAATCGTAGATTTCTTTTATCAACCTCTTGCCATCTTCATCCCGAGGATGTGCTTTTCCAGCGAACACCATTTGAATCTTCCCTCTTCTGTTCACATCCAGTAGTCTATGCACGTCAGAGAAAATCAATGTTGACCTTTTGTATCCTGTAGCCCTTCTAGCAAAACCTATCGTTAGAACTTCAGGATTCAATTTCACGCCTGTGCTTTTTTCAACAAACTCGATAAGCTTCATCTTCGCCATCGCATGAGCGTCCCAGACCTCGCGGTTCGGAATGTCCATGGCTTTGGCGAGCAGCACAGGCTCGTTTGCCCAACCCGGAATATACTTGTCAAAAAGCTCCTTGAAATATTGGCAAGTCCACGTGTATGAGTGAACTCCATTAGTCACTGATCTGATGTAGTGACCTGGAAACAGCTTCCTCGAGTATTCCATGTGAGATTTGGAAACGCCATTCACGTATTTGCTCAGATTCAATGCCAGATAGGTCATGTTCAGATTTTCTTGCCCCGCAAATTGCTGCATAGTTGACAGCATGAAGTCTTTGCCCCAAACTTCCTCAACCATTTCATAAGAGAACTGGTCAAACGCAGCTTCAATTGGCGTGTGAGTTGTAAAAACGCAAAGATTTTCCACTTTTTCAGAATCCAGATTGTTATCCTTCAGCAACTCAAGGGTTAGCAGCGCAGAATGACCTTCATTCATATGATACTTTCTGATTTTATAAGCCAAATCTTTGAGAAGTTTTACCCCGCCTATTCCGAGGACAATCTCCTGCTTAAGCCTGTACCGCTTATCGCCACCATACAGAAAATCCGTAATTCTTCTGTCCTCTTGCGCATTACCTTCTACGTCAGTGTCCAAAAAAAGTATCGGAACCATGCCGCCAGTTGGACTTTGATGCTCATACAGCCAAGCTTGAATTTTCACTTGGCGCCCTTCAATCGGTACCGTGACCGTTTTAGGCATTAAGAACAAGGTTTTAGACGGATCCCACTCATCAGGGAACTCCTGTTGTTCTCCGCGTTCAGTAATCTTTTGCCTGAAATACCCTTTTCTGCATGCCAATGTTAACGCTACCATCTGCAACCTCAAGTCTGCACTAGCTTTCACGATGTCGCCTGCTAAAACGCCCAATCCACCACTGTACGTTGGAATGTCCTTAGAGATGCCTATCTCCATTGAAAAATACGCGATTTTAGGGTCTTCTTTGAAGTGGCGCCTGCAGTTTTTGCTGCAAAAACAGTATTTTTTTCCTCCAAAAGTATCATATGTTATCCGCATTCTTGTTTCTGTATCTTCTGGGTCGATCTGAATTCCGCAAACGGGGCATCTTAGTGAACATACTTCCAAAATGCATCAACTTTAACTCTTATCTCAGTCATGAATGTTCTAACCGCGATTGATAAACTATTCGAGAATGCGGAATGGCTAAGGGAGAATCTCTTGAACTTACACTTGAAACAAAAGCTTATTTAATCCTGAAACCAAAAACCACCACGGAGAAAAGATAAAAATGGAGTGGGGAATGAAAAACCGCTTAAGCCAACTAATCCAGAAAGACGGCAAAGCCCTCTTTTTGCCAATCGACCACGGATACTTCCAAGGACCCACGCACTGCCTTGAAAAACCCGGAGAAACAATAAAACCAATCTGGCAATACGCAGATGCGTTGATGATGACCCGAGGTGTTCTTCGAAACTGCATAGACCCAACAATTCAGAAACCCGTCATATTACGAGTATCAGGAGCAGTAACTGTAGTTGGTGAAGACCTGGCCAACGAAAGCATAGTAACCTCAATCCAAGAAATCCTCAGATTAAACGCGATGGCAGTCTCAATGTCTGTTTTTGTTGGAACAAAATACGAAAACAAAAGCCTTACCAACCTTGCAAAACTCGTTGACGACTGCGAAGAATTCGGCATCCCCGTCATGGCAGTTACGTCCGTTGGAAGAGAACTCGAAAAAAGAGAGGCACGATACCTAGCCTTGGTCGCAAGGGTTTCAGCCGAAATAGGCGCAAGAGTCGTGAAGACATACTACTGCAAGGAAAATTTCGAAAAAGTCGTCGAAGGATGCCCAGTACCCGTTGTCATTGCAGGTGGACCAAAAACAGAAACCCAGCTCGAAGTCTTCGAATTCGTTTATGATGGCATGCAAAAAGGCGCAATAGGCGTAAACCTCGGCAGAAACGTCTGGCAAACCGAACATCCGCAAGCGGCAATCCGAGCTATCAGAGCCATAGTTCATGAAGGTTGCACGCCGAAAGAGGCGCAAGACCTGTTTGACCAAGTCAAAGCAGGAAAAGCCTAACCTCCGCAACTTTTTTTCAGGGTGAACCCACGTTGCTTGCAGCTGTCTACTACAACAACAAAGACGTAAGAATACAGGAAATGCCAACGCCTGAAATCGGCGCTGACGAATTCCTGCTGAAGGTGATGGCTTGCGGCATCTGCGGAAGCGACGTGACAGAATGGTACCGCGTTCCGAAAGCACCGAGAGTTCTAGGACACGAAGCCACAGGCGTCATCGAGAAAACAGGTGAAAAAGTCACCCAATTCAACGTCGGCGACAAAGTCTTCGTTTCCCACCACGTGCCCTGCAATAAGTGCCGCTACTGCCTGAAAGGCCATCAAACAGCCTGCGAAACCCTCCACACCACGAATTATTATCCAGGAGGATTCGCGCAATACATTCGAGTGCCGAAAATCAACCTTGAACAAGGCACGTACAAGCTACCAGCAAACATGTCCTTTGAAGAAGGCACATTCATCGAGCCTTTGGCATGCGTCATCCGAGGGCAACGCCAAACGCAATTGAGAAAAGAAGATACGCTCCTAATAATCGGAAGCGGAATCTCAGGACTATTGCACTTGAAACTCGCGAAATTAAAAGGCACCAAAAAAATAATCGTCGCCGACGTAAACCCAATACGATTAGTGATGGCTGAAAAACTTGGTGCAGACCAAGCGATAAACGCAAAAGAAAACCTCCCGAAGAAACTAATGGAGCTTAACGACGGAAGACTTGCAGACCAAGTAATCGTCTGCTCAGGCGCAACCCAAGCCGCACTTGCAGCCTTGGAATGCGTGGACAAAGCAGGAACAATCATGTTCTTCGCCGTGCCCGACCCAACCGTGAAAATTCCACTGCCAATAACCAAGTTCTGGAGAAACGAAATAGTTATAAGAACCTCCTACGGAGCAGCACCCAACGACCTCGAAGAGGCATTAGCCATTTTAACCGAGAAAAAATTAGATGTTAACGACTTAATAACCCACAGACTCAGTTTGCAACAGGCGCCTGAAGGTTTCAAGCTTATGGCGGAAGCCGACAAATCCTTAAAAATAATAATTCAACCCAACAAAGAATAAAAACGGCTTACAAGACTGAAAACCACGTTGTTCCTTTTTCAATTCGATGGAACATACGAAGAAAAAAACATTAACTACCTGGCAGGTAACAGATTATCATGCCCAGCGTAACAGACGCAATTAAAAACAGGCGAAGCACAAGAAAATATTCTCCAAAACCAATTCCCAAAAAAATTCTCACCGAGATACTTGAAGCAGCCAGATGGGCGCCTTCAGCGCATAACGCTCAACCTTGGCGATTCATTATCCTTACCGATGTATCAGCAAAAAGGGCTTTGGCGAAAGCCATGATGAAAGCATGGATAAAGGACCTGACCGCTGACAAAGTTAACGTAGAAAACCGCGAAGAAATGACCAAGGCATCTATCCAACGCTTCGCTCATGCACCCGTTCTGGTGTTAGCCTGCTTAACAATGACTGATATGAAGAAATATGCGGACGAAAGACAGCAAATCGAACGCGATCTAGCCATCCAAAGCTTAGGTGCAGCCATCCAAAACATGCTATTGTCAGCACACTCCGAGGGCTTGGGTGCATGCTGGCTGTGTGCACCAGCGTTCTGCAAGGATGCCGTGACAAAAGCGTTGGCAATCCCTGAAGATCTTGAACCCCAAGCGTTAATCACATTAGGACACTCGGCTGAAAAGCCAACCGTTCCAAAAAGAAAGCTGTTTGAAGACATTTTTACATGGGATTATTGACGGCAGAAAACCCGAAGCATGAAACTCGCGTTTTCAAAGTTCAGAATAACCGCAAAATATCCTTTCGGCAACGAATTAGTTGACATCTTCATGAAGGCTGAATGCGACTAGTTGTTGTCGCATGCCGCCAACACAGTTTTAATAACCTAAAACTCCAATTCAACAGGCATAAGACTTTTGGGAGAGAAGTTCCAGTTGGAAACAACCTTCAGAGAACCATCCAAACAGGCTAATATTTCTGGGAAATATGCATCCGGGTTCAGGCGCAGAGTTTTTGAGGTTCGAGCACCTTGCCAGTGGCAGCATCACTGCTATGGCGGGAAGTGCCCAGCGTTCATTCGCGTTGGCCGCAACTTTTACTGTTCGAGGGAGGGTTTGCCGTAGAATGAAGGCAGGATCGTCGTTTGCAAGCGTGTTGAGAGAACAAGGATACTCTGAAAGTGCTATTGCGGAGATTTGCAAATGGTATATTTGCTCCACGACAAACAGCTCGGGCGACAAGGTTATGAGCTTGCCAAAAAACTGAGACAACGGCTGAATGGCGTGTAGACTGAGTTATAACGAATTTTCACCCTTTTTCCATTTTCGTAAATGTCTTTTTCTTAAATTTTGAATTTGGTTCTAATGTGCCTCTGAGACATATAGAGCAAAACCAGCAGGCTGTAAATGATTTCAGTTCCAGCAGCAAATTTCGGAATGCCTGGGATGCTTGGAAGATTCAGTAACGTCAATGCATCAACGACCGTGACAAACAACGAGGTAGAGACGGTTCCAAGCCAACCCCAGCGTTTGCCCATCCAGATTCCATATGTGAAGAGGATGACGAGAAGCCCGAACGTTAACGTGTAGATGTTGTAGATTTGAGTGGTCTGTTGAAGAATAGAGGTTGTTGCGGATATCAGCCACAATCCAAAGAAAACGTGAATGCATCCAATCAGGAATTGAACAACGGTTAGGGCGAATATGCTGACAGTTCTGCCTCGTATCGTTGGAAAGCTTCGAGCGCTGTTCATTCTTGGTTCCTTGATTGTTTTTCGCTTGAAAGTTCTTTGACTAAGAAATGTAGGGTTGTCGGAGTCTGTACGGGATTGATTCTCGATTCTGTGTCTTCTGGTTTATCATAGAAAGTGTAGTTCAAAGCTTATGGGAACTTTTTCGCCCCATGATTGTCTGATTGGACAGATTTTCTGCGCCATATCATAGATTTTTTCTGCTTTCTTGCGCTCGCGCTCATTGTCGTTTACAAGTTTGACGTTCATGGTGAAGTGCACGTTGGTGAAGATCAGTTTTTCCATTCCTTCTACGTTCATTTTGACGTTTGCTTTTGTATCTAGATTCTTGAGTTCCAGCATTGAATTCTTAGATATCAGCAGGAAGAGCGTGTTCATGCAAGAAGCGAGTGCTGCTGCGAAGATGTCTTCAGGTACACAGTAGCCTTCTTTGCCTCCGAAAGAGGGTGGTGGACTAACTGTGACGAGGTGTTTTCCTTTGATAGTTAGGTCGCATTCAGTTCCACTTTTCCAACTTGCTGTTCCTTCAAAAGTCATTTCAGGCATTGTATGCCTCCAAAGATTAAGCTTGATTACTTGGATTTAACGGTTTTTGTTAAGCACGGTTGAATGTTTTGTTTTCTTTGTCTAAAGTCAGATTGACGAGTCTGTCGGCTTCCTGAATTTGGCTGTGGGTTCTAGGCACGTTCACGAACCTGACTTCTTTGAATTGTTTTTCTAATTCTTTTACTCTCTGCCACAATTGTTTTAACGTGGGATTTTTAACGGCGAAGTCTCCCTTGAGTTGTTTCGCCACTAATTCGCTGTCTGTGTGGCAGATTACTTCGTCAGGTTTGAGGGTTGCGGCGGTTTCCAGCGCGGATATTAAGGCGTAGTATTCTGCTTGGTTATTGGTGCATGTTCCTATGTAATGGGACCTTGTGGTTAAGACTTGACTTTGTTCAGAAAGGATTAGGAATGCGGTTGCGGCTGGTCCTGGGTTTCCTCTTGCACCACCATCGGAGAAAATCATCAATCGTTTAGACGTGTTGCTTACCTCACCCTGCTTTTTTTGGTTGTACTTAGGTATATGGCTGGTCTTTTATCTTCTTGTTGTTTTGTTGTTGTAAGATGACAGTCACATTGATTTATGAACCCCGAGGGCTGATAAACTACTTTGAAGATAAGATAAAGAGAGTATTCGTTTTGACCACTCAAATTCAGTTACCTCCGAAGTTCGCAATGGAGTCGAAATTTCTAAAGGTAAAACAGGGAAACGTATGGACCATTAATAACAGCGCCAAGAGAGGGCGAATGGAAATTATTGCGGAGATTCTTCTTTTTTGCGATCATAATAAAGCGAAGACGAGCATCATGTATAAGACTAATTTGAATTATGCGCAGCTTCAGAGCCAGTTGAAGTTTCTGACGGCTCAGGGCATGCTCTCGTCAGACATGGGCAAGTACGCTACAACTGAGAAGGGTTACCGCTTTCTTGAATTGTTCATGGGACTCTACGACATCCTTAACAATGAGGTTTAGGCTCATCTCTGTTGTCACCTTTCCCAGACGGACTTCAATTCTTCAAAAGACTCAGAATCGCCTTGATTAAGGCGCTTTTTGGACTTCTCTCCAAACTTCAGGGCAATGCTTTCCTTCCATGCCAACTATACCGTGGATGACTGTGTCGATTTCCTTCCTGTTCTGAGACGTCACCGAATCCCAGCTTTCTGAAAGATTCCCCTGAGATGCCTAAAGTAGCAGGTCAAGACAGGGTCCTCAACCAACAGCATTTGAATATAACCTTTGTAAGATTTGCTCTCTAGGCATTTGCTGTTGTGCTAACATTCTGGGTCCAGCTAAAGAGGCGATGAAAGAGGTTGCTAAGGGCAAGATGTGCCTGTTCGGAAGCTCAAGAAAGCATAGGCAAAGCTAAAACGAACCTTAATTCAATGAAAAAGGGAATCAGACC
>Ga0209431_10004026_pt1 | contig 11566 bp, 13 predicted proteins | sample RifCSP13_3_FD_184021 | JGI IMG/M metagenome (GOLD analysis project Ga0209431, IMG submission 184021) | Soil microbial communities from Rifle, Colorado - Rifle CSP2_sed 13_3 (SPAdes) (version 2) | ecosystem: Environmental > Terrestrial > Deep subsurface > Rock core/Sediment | place: Rifle...
TCTGGATAACAATACCCTCGTTTATTACTATACATACGGCTCTCGTCTGGCTGCCTTGAACCAGTGTGACCGGGCAATCCCCGTCCTCGACCTGGTGGGCGCTAACTATTCAGGGGACGCAATTGTGATGGGTATTGTTAACGAAAGCTATACCGTGTGCCAAAACCTGGCAGGCGGGGCCACCAACCAGTAGATATCAGAGATTTGTAAGAATTCTTACGGGCGGCGAGCAGAAATCTTGACTCATAATCTCCAAATGGTATGATGGAGTGGTTAGCACTCTAATCACGAGAGTGCTAAATCTACGTCAACGCCAAAGCGCGAACGAAAACTACATTTCAGGAGGCATTTTATGGCTATATCACTCAAACCGCTCGCCGACCGTGTATTGGTGGAGCCCATCGAGGACGAGGAGATCACCCCTGGTGGCATCGTCCTGCCTGAGACCGCCAAGGAAAAACCACAGCGTGGCAAAATCCTCGCTGTAGGGCCGGGAGGGCGCGATGAGGACGGCAAGCTCATTACTATGGAAGTAAAAGTGGGCGAGACCGTACTGTTTGCCAAATACGCCGGCACCGAGATCAAAATGGAAGGCAAGAAGAGGTTGATCTTGCGCCAATCTGATCTGCTGGCGATTATGGGCTAATCCTAATAGTTAAATTGTAAGGAGAAATAAATTTATGGCAAAGATACTCGCCTTCTCAGAAGAAGCACGCCGTCATTTATTGAAGGGCGTGGACGCCGTTGCTGAAGCGGTTGTCACCACCTTGGGCCCCAAAGGTCGCAACGTGGCTTTGGATCGCAAGTTCGGCGCTCCCACTATCACCCACGATGGCGTGACGGTGGCCAAGGAAATTGAGCTGGAGGACCCATTTGAGAATATGGGCGCCCAGCTACTGAAAGAAGCCGCTTCCAAAACTAATGACATCGCCGGTGACGGCACCACAACCTCAACATTGTTAGCCCATGCTATCGTCACTGACGGCATGAAGAACTTGGCGGCTGGCGCTAATCCTATGATGCTGAAACGCGGCATTGAATCCGCTACTAAAGCGGTTGCTGATGAGCTTACTAAGACCGCTATCGAATTGAAGACCAAAGAAGACATTGCCAATGTGGCTTCGGTTTCCGCCCAGGACCGTGAGATCGGCGAATTGATTGCGGATGTGTTCGACAAGGTAGGCAACGACGGTGTGATCACCGTCGAAGATTCGCAGGGTTTGCAATTCGAGACCGAATATGTCGAAGGCATGCAATTCGATCGTGGTTACCTCTCCGCTTACTTTGTTACTAATCCTGAGAACATGGAAGCAGTGATTGAGGATGCTCAGATCCTGATTCACGATAAAAAGATCTCCGCAGCCCAGGACATGGTTCCGCTTTTGGAAAAACTGGTGCAGACTGGTAAGCGCAACCTGCTGATCATTGCTGAAGACATCGACGGCGAAGCATTGGCCACTTTGGTGCTTAATAAATTACGGGGCATGTTGAATGTGCTCGCTGTGAAAGCTCCTGGTTTTGGTGACCGCCGCAAGGCTATGTTGCAAGATATTGCCATTCTCACTAGCGCTACTGTGATTTCCGAGGAAGTGGGCCGCAAACTGGAATCCGCTACGCTCGAAGATCTTGGCCAGGCTGAGAAAGTGATATCCGATAAGGACAACACCACCATCATCGGTGGTAAGGGTAACGAGAAAGCCATTAAGGGTCGTATCGAAGAGATCCGTGTGGAGAAAGAAAACAGCACCAGCGACTATGACAAGGAGAAGTTGGATGAGCGTCTCGCCAAGCTTTCCGGCGGTGTGGCGATAATCCGTGTCGGTGCTGCAACTGAAACTGAGTTGAAAGAAAAGAAGCATCGCGTCGAAGATGCTGTGTCCGCTACACGCGCCGCCATCGAAGAGGGCATTGTGCCTGGCGGTGGCGTGGCTCTAATCAATGCACGCGCCGCGCTGAACAAAGTCAAACCTGAAGACGATGATGCCAAGGTCGGGGTTCAGATCGTTCGCAAGGCGCTGGAAATGCCCATGCGCCGTATCGCGGAAAACGCTGGCCAGGATGGCTCTGTAGTTCTCGATACCGTGCTGCGCAAGCAGGCCGATACCAAGAACAAGAACATTGGCTATGATGTATTGGCTGAGGACTATGTCGATATGGTCGAAAAGGGATGGATCGACCCCGCCAAGGTGACTCGCGGCGCGCTGGAGAATGCAGCCTCAATTGCGGCCATGATCCTGACAACCGAAGCTCTGGTAACAGACAAGCCTGAGAAAGAAAGGCCCGCTCCACCTCCGATGCCTGAGTACTAAATCTGTAAGTGATGTAAAAAGGCCCCAGATTTTTCTGGGGCTTTTTAGTTGCCGAAAAAACCATGCCTTGACATAGAACATAAGTTCTATTATCATCGTTCTCCCAATATGGATGCAGCCACTACTTCCATCCCTGGGAATTCGGCTATCACCAGTATCCGATCGCTAGTACCCCTAGCAGCGCCGGGGTCGATTTATCTTTTTCAGGGCGAAACCACAGTTTTAGCGGCTGCAATGCAAGAACTAATGGATCGTTTTGCTTTGCAAGAGCCCGTGCAAGTGGTGGTTGGCGGTAACCGGATCTCGTTTGACCATCTTTTTATGCTTATTGGAGAGCAGGCTGGCGATGCCTACGCGATCATGGATCGGATCTCTGTTTCCAGGGCGGAAACCTGTTACCAGATGTTAGACGTCTTGGAAAAAATGGAATCCAGTTCCTCTCCCCTGGTTATCACCGACACGCTGGATTCCTTTTTTGAAGATGACCTCACAGACAACGAAGTGACCCTGTTACTTAAAAAGTGCTTGAAACATATGCATCGCCTAAGCCAAACGGCACCAGTGTTGATTGGTGCAACTGGGGATGATTCGCGACCAGAATTACTGCAAATGCTGGAACGCAATTCTGATATACGTTTCTATTTCGAACCTGCAGAGGGTGCGGCAACTGCACAAATGAAGATGCCAGGTTTGCAATAATGGGACATACCTTAACCACTGTTACTCAAAACTATCAGCGTTTCCTCTCCTATGTCAAACCATTCCGGCGTGCCCTGCGCAAATCTGATCAGTCTGCACTGGATGCACTACTCGATGAAGCCAGCCAGCATCTGCCTGCAGCTGGGCAGGCGGCTAATCTATTGCCTGGGATTGCTTTTCTACTTTCCCTTTTATTGGAAAAACACAAACAGGTTCAACGTTTGGAGAATCGACTTGAGTCAATCCGCGCAGATTTAAACGCTGAAATGTCAAGATTTCATCAAAAGTTTTTGCTAGAGAACGCAAAGCTCAAAGCTGAGCTCCTGATGGAAAAAAAGAAGCGCGAGCTTAATGGCCACTGAGATCCGTGGTTGGCTATTCGATGTATACCCTGATCCCGGAAAAGGGGTTGTTGTCTGGTTAATTGGAGAGGATGGCAAACGATATCGGTTGACGCAGAATTTACCGGTTATGTTTTATGTGGGTGGTGAGCCGGGAGAGTTAACCAGGTTGTGTGCCTATCTCAAAAAGCAATTATTGAATTTTCGAACCATCAAACGCAGTCATCTGTTTCAAGGCGATATTGATGTTGTGGCGATTTATACACCCAATGGCGCCAGGCAGAGGGCAATCTTTCGAAAACTGCACGGTTCTTTTCCAGATCTTGATTATTACAATGCCGACCTAGCATTGCCTCTGCATTATTTTGCGATTACGAATACTTTCCCCATGGCGTATTGTTCGATTACAGTCAATGAGCAAAAGCAAATCACTAATATTTCAAGGCACGATAATCGCTGGAGCCTTACCCCTAAATTCCCTGAGTTGCGTGTCATGGAGATCGAACCGAGTGCATCTCCTCTAAAAGGTTTGCCACCATCGATCCGAGTGACTTTTAACAACCAAACCGAATCACTCGGCACTAAGGATTCGCGTCAATTGATTCAACGTTTTGATTTGTTATTAAAGCTTTTCGACCCGGACATCTTGCGTACTCGCTTCGGTGATTCCTGGCTATTTCCATATTTATTTTCCATAGCTAAATCCGAGAAGTTTCCCTTTAATCCTAACCGTGATCAAACTCGTCCTCCTGTTCAGGTGGAAGCCAATCAATTTGAAAGCTATGGTCACTTGGTTCATCGCGATCAACAAACTTTGCTGCTAGGTCGATTGCATCTGGATCCGCAGAATTCGATGGCGTTCAAAGATTGGGGATTGCTGGGCACCCTGGAAACCGCCCGTCTCAGCAACTTGCCTATTCAGAATGCTGCTCGGCGCAGTGCAGGCGGAGCATTCGTTGGGATGCAGGTTGCGGCTTCCTTAAAACAAGGAGTTTTGATCCCTATTCGTAAAACCCAGCGCGAGCGTTTCAAGAAAGCGACACAGCTCATTGCGGCTGACAACGGTGGTGTGATCTACAAGCCGCTCACCGGTTTGCATGCCAACGTTGCAGAGATTGACTTCTTTTCCATGTATCCGCACATCATGACAGGTTGGAATATCTCTGCTGAAACTGTTGGCGTAGAAGGAGAGGAAACTCGCATAACACCTGGCATTGATGCGCCTATCAATCAGGATCGAAAAGGAATTGTTGCTGATATCCTCGGACCAGTCATGGAAAAACGCAGGGCAATAAAAGAAATCCTAGAGAGCAAGAACAAAAACACTACGAGCTATAACATGGCATATCTTGAAACTGCATACGAATTCCTAAAGGGCTTGGGATGGGTATCCTACGGTTATCAGGGTTTTAGCGGCAATCGTATTGGCAGCATAGAAGCCCATGAAGCGATTAATGCAGTAAGCCGAGATGTTATTCTTCGCGCAAAAGAAGTGGCAGAGGAAATGGATTTTGAGGTTTTGCACCTCTATGTGGATAGCCTTTTTATTCGTTTGCAAGGAAACGAAACCAGGCTTTCGGATCTGCTGCGAGAAATTAAAAGGCGGACGGGTCTTCGTGTGGATAACGAGGGTATTTTGAAATGGATAGCCTTTTTACCTTCAAAGCAGAACGAGGAAATGCCTGTACCCAACTGCTATTATGGAGTCTTCCAAACCGGAGAGTTCAAATATCGTGGGATCATGATCCGGCGTGGGGACACTCCACCATTTATCGCTAATGTTCAGAAAGGAGCCATCCATATTATGGCCAGAGAACCCAACTTTGAGCGGATGCCAAGTTTGGTGCCCAAATTGGTTCATTTTTTCAAGCGACATTATCAAGATCTCATGGTTGGCGTAATCCCCCTGGAGCAATTAGTGATATCCCAGACTCTTAGCCGCAACCTGGAGGATTTCAAGGTTATTTCTCCTGCAGCCCGCGCGGCTCTTCAGCTGGTCAAAGATGGTAAATCGGTAAATGCAGGCCAGACGGTGGATTTCCTGCGTATCAAGAAAGAGCCTTACGCTGTTTCTTTGCACCAGGTGCATGACGAATCAGAGATCGAAATCGATAAAGATTGGTATGGTGACCAGCTGATACGCGCCGCAGATGAAGTTCTGTCACCGTTTGGGGTGCCAAAGGATGAATTATTTGCTTGGTTTGCGGATCAAGGTGCTTATTGGCTACCAGAAGATTACATTTACAGAAGGCCACTCCGTTGGCCATTGTTGGACATGGTTTCCGAGTCAACTAAAAATAGCCCCCCACGCTTGATGGGGTCAATCCGAAGGTAAAAGATAGCAAATTTCCGGGTTTGAATACACCTTATAATCATCATTCACATGACTGGAAAAAAATCAACACGCTTCCCCTTAGTTAATTTTTTGCGTATCAAAACTTTTGCCCCAATGTTGATCGTTATAGCCGGGCTTCTTTTACTTTTCCTTTTGTGGCTATCCGTTAAGTTTTTACCGCCTGAAGCGGCTAATAATCCATTTTTAGGTGCCTCTTTACGTCTTTGGGTCTATCTCTTTTTTGTCCTTTTTGCTTTAGTAATCCTAGAAGTAGTGCCGTATGACTTAAAGGGCATAGTAATCGCGGTATTGCTGAGTCTTTGTTTTGCCGGGATGGTCATGATTGGTCTAAAAAATACGCCTTATGGTTTGAATGGAATTGGAGGAGACGAAGGCCTGCTAACAGCCCAGGTTACTAAATTTGCTAATTACAAAGAAGGTGTTGATTTTGCCTACAAGGATTTACCGCCTTTCTATCCTCCTCTCTACATGTGGATATTGGGCAAAACTGCTGGAGCCCTTAGCATAGAACCTTATCGCATGTTGAAATATGGGCTAATCGCAATTGCCTTTGTTTTACCAATCGCTGTTTATTTCGCCTGGTCGTGGCTACGTCCAGCCTCTCTTTCGATTGCTGCATTACTCGGCGTACTAGTTTTTCAAGATTGGTACAAACCATATGAGTGGTTATCTATGGTCATTTTCATTCCGTGGTGGCTATATTTCGTTGACGGGCTCGGTCAGACTAAACCCAAAACGAAGATTATCTGGTTAATTTTGGGAGGATTGATCGGAGCAGCACTATTGGCAACATATTACTACTGGTTTTTTATTGGTGCAGTAAGTTTGCTTGTTTTAGTATTTTTTCAGATTGATAACCCTGCAGAAAAACAAAAATCACAACGTGCGACATGGATTAATAGGGTACTGATTTTTATGGCTACAATTTTATTTTCAGCTCCTTATTGGGGACCGTTACTCGGTAGCATGAGGTCAACAGGGGCATGGACTTTTCTTCAAAATAGATACTTCATCCCGGAATTCAATATCCTCCACTTTCCATTCCTTGATGCCACGCTAGCGGGAGTGGTGTTGTTAGGCGGTTTGATCTATCTGATTTCCTCTTATAACCGCGACCGTTTGGCTCGTGGAATATTGGTCCTCCTAATCGGAGCTTATGTATGGCAATTGCTTGGTTACGTTGGACTTTTAACAAACATCCCGGTTTTATCCTTTAAGGCGCGTGACTTCGTAATCTACCTGTTAGGATTAGCTGCTGCACTAGGGGCAGCACAATTATTGTCCCATTGGAACTTTTCCGTGCGCAAGCAATGGGGCAAATTTGTTGCAGTTGGCGTCATTGTTCTCTCCTTGTTTTATGGTCAAAAAGTTGCGGCGGGGTTTGCAAATAGTGAACTTTTATCAGAAGCACAAGACACTGACTATCCAGAAATCTTACTCACAGCGTTTGCCAAACGGAACCCAGATCTAGGAAAAGATAAGGTCCTATTAGCCGACGTAAGCACCTCGGAAATCTCAGTTTATTACCCAGTTTTTCAGTTTATCTCATGGGCGGCTGTTTATAGTCATCCGGCAGGTGAATATTACGAACGCGTGGAATTCCTAAAAGAATTAGGTACCCTTTCAAGCCCTGAATGGTTCGCTGCAGCAGTGATGAATAATCGCTATGATCATATTGATGCCATAATCCTTTTTCCCCAGGATGAGGGATATTACCTTGGGTATTTGCCGGAAAAGTTCCCGGAAAGCAGTGAAACTGAACAGATCTTTTTTCCGTCAGACCTGTTGAATCCCAATTATTTTTCTGATGTAGACCTGGATGGTTACGTAATGTTTTCACCGCATTATGAAAAAAACCCATTGGGTCAATTGCCACCGATCCAAATTTATGATCCGAGCCAGGAGATCATCGGCATTGGTGATGGGGAAGACTTTTACAGGTTTCTAGTAACTTTTGAAGGCCATCTGTCATTCCCTGGAATTAAGGATTACCGTTCGTTACTCGAAAATACTTTCTCCAAATAAAAGTCAAAAAAGAGTTTCCAAATCGTATACATTTATAAATCGTTAACTCTCAAAATGGTGGGTTTCATGTAAGATAACGCAAATGTCTCGCCAAGCACTTTTTTCTGGCCTCGTTGTCGATGAGCAGGATCAACCGGTTTTATCCGCTCTGGTGGGTGACGAAGCTTTCTATATTGTCGATGATGAAGGATTCAAACGCCATATCTCTGCTGAACAAGTCGACCGCCAGGTACTAGCCGAAATGGGAAAAATGCTGGCGGGACACGAGGAAGAACTAAGCGAGCAGGCAGCCAAGATGTTGGGCCAGGATGATATTTTCACTAAAGCTGCTATTGAAAAGCAATTGGAAAACCTGGATAACCAGTTTGACCAGGTAATAAAAAGCGGCTTACCAGAGGCGAGCCGCGCCTATTTGGGTATGAGCGGCTTCAAAGTGCGAATTAATGTACACGGTGATTTGCTGGAAATCCAACAACCCGGCCGTAGTGCACCTGAAGACGAGTAAATCCCTAATCCAGCTTGAGCAAAAATCGGTAAGCTAGCCAAGCAGCTGCCAGACCAGCCAGGATTGGTCCGGCGATAAAACCGATCTGTATGGCCGTCGCGATCAAGGAATTTGCGGGGGGATATATCTGGAACATTTGGCCAGCATAATTAATTGCCGCCACGGTGCCATAACCACTCGCCCAAACTACACCTCCGACCACTAACGCACCCAGCAATGAGATAAAAATGTCCATGGGTGGGGGACCGTAATGCTCGCGTTCGTTTGTGTGTTCTGCCATGAGGCCTCCGGGAAACAGCGGCGCAATTATAGCAGTGGCTGACCAAATCCCAATGCTTGGTATAATCCAATGTTTGGTTTTAGATAAATCCATAGAGGAAAGTGAATGACAAAACGAACTTATCAGCCAAAAGTGCGCCGCCGCCTGCGCGTGCACGGTTTTAGAAAACGCATGGCAACGGCTACCGGCCGTGATGTGCTCAAGCGCCGCCGTCTCAAAGATCGCCATAAGTTAACCGTGGCTGCTAACAACCACGTCAAAAAGGTGAACTGGAAAGCTTAGTCGCCGGATGTTGTGGAAGGTTCGCAACTGGTGAAACGAGGGTTTCGCCTAACTAGGACGTCGGAAATTAAAACGGTACGGCGTACCGGAAAAACGACACCGCATCCATTTTTTCTCCTGGCGACACAGCCCAATGAACAAAAAGGTCTACGAATCGCAGTCATCGCTGGTCGGTCAATTGGTCGCGCCGTTCAGCGCAATCGTGCTAAAAGGGTATTACGCGCTGCCATTCAACCGTTGACAGGATTAATCAAGCCTGATTTGGATATCATTTTGATAGCGAAACCCGCAATACGTCCCGCAAAGAGCGCTGAGGTTCAGCAAGCTATCCACGGTTTATTAAAAAAATCTAACTTATTGCGATGAATTTAAGTCTTTCCCACACCCACCAGGAAATCAAAGAGCACAAGGACCCACCGCTCAAAGATTTGCCTTTAACTCTGCCCAATCTGCCGCGCATTTTGATGTTGTTACCTATCCGCTTCTACCAGAACACGCTTTCCCACACCCTGCCGGCTGATACTTGCCGCTTTTATCCAACCTGCTCCCATTATGCATACCAGGCGATCTATAAGTATGGCGCGCTAAAGGGGGGCTGGATGGGATTTGTACGCATTTTGCGTTGCAACCCGTTCAATAAAGGCGGCTACGACCCGGTCCCTTAACCACGAAACGGACGAACATAGAAAAATGATGATAAAACGTTTTACAAAAATACTTCCAATAATTGTGATTGGCCTACTGCTTTCTTCTTGCGGAAGTGATGTCGCGGCCGGATCTTGGCCAGGAATCAGCTTTGATGAGAAGACCGGGAATGTTTATGTGGCATTCGGCCAGGCTGTCTATAATCTGCAACTGGATAATGGTGCAGAACGCTGGCATTACCCGGCCGAACGTCAGGCAAATTTCACCACATTTGCATCACCACAATTAACTGAAGATGGTCAGTTACTCGTTGCAGGTTATGACCAAACCCTGTACAGCTTGGATTCAGCAGATGGCAGTTCAAATTGGACCTTTGCCGGTGCTACTAATCGCTACATTGGCAGTCCGCTGATAACCCCAGACATAATTTACGCACCCAATTCTGATGGAAAGCTTTATGCTCTGGATCCAAACGGATCGCTGTTATGGACTTTTGCTACCGAACAACCATTATGGAGTCAGCCGGTCTTGGTAGGCACTGTGCTGGTTGTTTCTTCTACGGACCATAAGGTTTATGCTTTGGATGCTCAAAATGGCGAAGAAATATGGTCATTGGATGCTGGAGGCGCGATCGTTAGCAGCCCAAGTGTTAGCGAAGATGGATTTGTTTTTGTAGGAACCTTAGATCAAAATGTCTCGGCTATTGACGTTGGAACTGGGAGCGTGGCTTGGACTTTCGGCACACCGGGGTGGGTCTGGGGTTCGCCTACTTATTCTGATGCCCAGTTGTACGTCGGCGACCTTGAGGGTACTGTCATTGCACTTGACGCGACCAGCGGGCGAGAGATCTGGAGTGTGGACACTGAGGGAGCAATCACCGGCGCGCCCCTGGTGCTCAACGATCATGTTTATGTGATCAATGAAAACGGACAGGTGATTTCCTTTACCCTGGACGGTACTATTCAGTGGACCAAAAATATTGAGGCTGCCATATATGGCTCGCCGATTGCTGCTGGTGATCTTCTTTTGATCGGCGTCGGGACTACCGATTCGGTGGTCACGGCTGTGGATCAAAATGGCGACACCGTATGGACCTTCGTTCCTGCCACTCCAAAATAAGGATGAGATATGTTTGAATTTATCATTGTTCCATTTACTAATGTACTGGTCTTCATTTACAGCCTGTTGGGCCACAATTTCGGGTTGGCTATCATAGTTTTTACTCTCTTGGTGCGTTTGATTACCTATCCGTTCAACGCCCAACAAATGAAAAGTGCAAAAGCCATGCAGGAGTTGCAAAGCAACCCAAAGTGGAAGCAAATTCAGGAAAAATACAAGGGAAAGGAAAACCGGGAAAAGCTTGCTCAGGAGCAAATGAAGTTGTATCAGGAACTGGGCATCAATCCTTTTGGCGCTTGTCTTCCGACGCTGATCCAACTTCCCTTGATCATTGCAATGTACTGGGCGATTACCCGAGCTTTAGCAGCAACTCCCTTGCAGTTGCTTGGCTTTGTGCGTGGACTCTCCTGGGTTCCGGATGTTTCGAATCTGATTCCTTTGAACAGTCGCTTCTTGTGGATGGATCTGGGACAGCCAGAACGGCTTTACTTGGGTTTTATCCCCTTTGGTATCCCAGTGTTGGCGATCCTCGTTATGATCACATCCTACTTCCAAACAAAAATGATGACCCCATCCAATCCCAATGACCAAAGCGCTCAAATGGGTAAGGCAATGAACCTTTATATGCCAATCCTGATGGCATATATTTCTTACATATATTCCGCCGGATTGGCTTTATACTTCGTCACCTCTAACGTCCTTGGGATTGCACAGTATTACATCACTAAGCGTCCAGCCGCCACAGCAAAAACTGTAGTACCCACAAAGCCAAAGACAAACTGATCGGAAAAGGAATCCCAATGGAACATCGCGCATCCCTCGAGATCATTGCACCCACAGTTGGTGAAGCTATCCAAAAGGGTTTAGGCGAATTGGGTGTCCCGCAGTCCGAGGTCGATGTGGAAGTGCTAGATGAAGGTGGGAGCGGCCTTTTCGGTATCGGCGGACGACAAGCTCGGGTCAGGCTGACAATGAAAGGTGCAGCTCAAGCTACTGGTCAAGTAA
>Ga0209431_10004027_pt1 | contig 11563 bp, 19 predicted proteins | sample RifCSP13_3_FD_184021 | JGI IMG/M metagenome (GOLD analysis project Ga0209431, IMG submission 184021) | Soil microbial communities from Rifle, Colorado - Rifle CSP2_sed 13_3 (SPAdes) (version 2) | ecosystem: Environmental > Terrestrial > Deep subsurface > Rock core/Sediment | place: Rifle...
CTGAACCTTGCGGGCGCTGGCTGGACGGAGGCGCTCATCAACACCATGCAGGGCGGGCCGACAACGCACGTGGACAACATCAGCGCCGTCAGGGTGCCGGTGGTTTGCTTGGAGGTCATGGGGACAACGAGCCTAGCGCGCCCGGTAGCTAACGTTGAGTCGAACAACGCTGACGAGGTGGCCCACTGTGCGGTATCAGCGGCAGGGATACCCAACGAGCAATGTTTGATATACCAGGCCGTGAACAGGGCGAGTACATATTGATATGCCGAGGCTAGGCAGGGCGCGACCGGCGGTGGTCTACATCATTATGAAGACGTACGTCCAGTTCGCCGTAGTCCCGCCTGCGGGCTTTCCATTCGTGCAAGTAGTCATAGCGTAGGAGACACAAATTGGCTGAACTCTATTTGATTCCAAACGGTCCTTCACCCACGACGGCGGCGCAGGCTGTGGTCACAACGGGCATCGCCATCAAGACGATGCTCCAGATCAAGTTGAACGCGAGCGCGACGAACAGGGCGAAAATTGTCGAGTGGGGTATCTCCTTCGACGGGTCTGCTGCTGCCGCGCCTATCAAGTGTGAGCTTCTGACCACAGGGGCGGTCAAGGCCACAGTCACCGAGCATGTAGCGGCAGGGATAGTCAACCTTGACCCTAACGCTACCGCCCCCACGGATGATAACCCGTTTGCCTTCGGTGCTGCGGGTGATGAGACAGGCTACACGGCCACGGCTGAAGGGACGATCACTGTTACACGAATGATGGATGTACAGCTGATCGCGCCAACAAACCAATATGTCAAGCAGTTTCCGTTGGGGCGGGAGCCGATGTTCGGGCCAGCAGAGTTTCTACGTATTCGCGTGACGGCGGCAGCGGCGGTGAACTGCTACTGCTACGTGATATGCGAAGTGTAGGAGATATAGGAGAAATGAGATGCCGATGCCAACACAGGCCCAGATAGAAGCAGCCTCCACGCTGGAACTCTTGAGCACGTTCAACCGCATCGTGGACGAGCTGAAGAAGACTACCAGGATGGGGCCGAATGGAACGTTCGAGAAGTTCATCGCGGCGCTGGCGGCGTGAGCTCCTGCTGATGATCTGCGCGCTGGTTCTCGCTGCCTTCATCGCGTACTGCGATTTCAACGTCGCGTTCATGGGCGCAGCCGTGAGGTTGTGGGATGAGGCGACGGGACAGGTCGCCGTAACCTTGCGCCTCTGGACAGCGGCGGAGAGAGCGAAACTGCCATGACCTGGCTGCCGTTCTGCATCCGCGAGCCGGGGCCAGCGAACAAGCGCGGCTACGGCGGCGTCCCCACGCGGGCGCTGGCGGACATCGAGGGCGAGGTCAAGCACTCGATGGAGGGGACGATGGCGGGCGCCGAGGGGCGGCTGATGATGCCCCTCACGAGCGATCCCTACACCCAGGCCAGTTGGCACATCTCCGTCCCGAAGTTGGGTCCGCCGGTGGAATACTTCGCGCTGGAGGCCATCTGCTGGCACGCCGGGCTGCCGGGGGACCGCCGCTTCGACACGTCGCTGCTGGGAAACCTGACGCTCGTGGGCATAGAGCATGAGGACTACCCGACGAACAGCCTGAACGCGAATCAAATCCACTGGGCCATCGAGATCAGCAAGGCGATCCGCCGTCTGTGCCCCCGCGTCGCGGCGAAGCCGGCGGCTCTGCGGGTCAACCTATGGGAGCACAATTGGTTGTCGGCGACATCCTGCCCGTCTGGGCTAATCCCCTGGCCTACCATCCTCGCAGCATTGAAGGAGGACGATGCGATGACACCACAAGAGAAGGCCGAGTTTGCTGACCTAAAGGCGGTGGTCGCGAAGATTCCCCGTCTGGTTCGCTTCACGATCACCGGTGACAACCATCAATATCTGCTCCTGGGTAGCATCGCCATCCACATCAAGAATCCGGCGATGCTGACATCAATGGGGCTCGGCAACCAACCTCTCCAGACGGTCTCCGCCACTCACGAATGGGCGAGGCTCCCGCGCTTCGGATTCTAAGCATAATGGAGATGCAGTAGGGCAGTGCGTCGGCTCGGAGAACCAGGTAGCGCAGACTGATGAATTGGCGCAGGAGTAGCTATGCAGCAAACCGCCTTCCAATCCGATAGCTTCCAGAAGCCTGGATTCCAAATTGATGCGCTCAAGGATAAGGTAGACGAGGGCGCGCTGAGAATGTATGCCGTCCAGGCGGCTAAACCTGCCGGTGGTAGTGCTGGAGTGAGACTGCCTAGTCAGTGATAGGAGCACAATGTGGCTGTAAATCTCAAGTTCATTGTTGAGGATGTGGCGGTACAACTGGCCACATATACCCAGATACGCATCTATCGCTCGGCTACCCTGGGAGGCGCCTACTCTAGCATAGCTGACGTAACGCTGGTTGCGGGTACATACTACTACTCCTACGAAGATTCGGGTGGGAACCTCAACAGTTGGTATAAGTACAGCTTCCGCAATCCTACTGGCCCTGTCGAGTCCGACCTCTCAGCCCCCTTTAGAGTGGATGGAGTCACTCGCCTACGGGCTAGGCAGGCTGCTTTAGAGAAATACGGAGCAGGAATAATTCTAATTGCTGCTGCTGGCTCCGATACCAATACGGTGGTTACTGCCGACTATCGGGTCAAGTCTAGTCTCTGGCGTACTGACCGAGGCAAAGGCACCTGGCTAATGCCTACTACTGGTTCCGCCCAAGGTCAGATTAGGGTAATCAAGTCCTCAGTACCGTCCACAGGTACTTTGGAAATTGAACCAGACTACGGTGCTGCTGTGGCTACTAGCGATGAGGTCGAGTGGCACTGGCTAGCCGACCCTGCCGTATGGAATGCTGCTATTAATCGGGGCCTCGCTAGGTACTGGTACACTGAGCGGATACCTATAGTCGGCGTAGCCAACCAAGAGGAGTATGACCTCTCAGGTATTCCATTCCTTAAGGACATAGAACAGATACACGATGTAAGGTGGTACCCTACTTCTGGTAAGGACGTAGACGAGCCTTATGGTGTAGATGGTAAGTGGTGGAGGCCGCGGCAGGATGTGGATAAACTAACGCTAGTTATCTTCCCCCCCGTAGGAATCACTACTACACTTTACATAGAGGCTACCCGTCCGATGCAAGCGCTCTATGCCGATGACGCTGTGGCTCCCCCCACTGCTGCTGAGGAACTGGTGACTGCCCTGGCATATGATGAGGTGCTTGCATACCTAGCGTCTCCTGGAGTTGGCTCCTCCGAGTCTAGAGCCCTCTGGACGAAGTCAAGACAAGACCACCTACCAGAGTTGCATAGGCTCCTGGTGAAGTACCGCCCCAAGCCCAGAGCCGGCCCCGCCCAGCTTCCTTGGCCGCCAGTAGTTCCCACACCGTTCAAGGCAAGGTAACATGAAGCTGACTCACATAGGCGCAGTTAAGCTCGGTACCCAGTCGTACAGGCTAGTCCAGCCTGAAGGGAAGCAGGCCTGGCAGGAGTCGTCTCTTGGAGAACCTCCTTGGAGTGATGGACTTCCGCATATTATATCTGAGCCACAGGAGACGTGGCACATGGGAGGCCTGAAGTCTCAGGCAGGCTTCCCAGGAACATCCGAGTACGGACAGAACACAGATACGAGGTTTCCATTCAGACTGCTCCCAGGCCCTTCCCATACGATAGTTACACTGACGGGTGCCACTGGTCCTGTTACTAGTATCTTCGAGGCCCTTGGTCGCATCTTCGCCTGTGGCGGTAGGCACATCTTCCGAGTCAACCCTGCGGACGATAGTGTGGTGGACTCGAAGGACTTGGGAGCAGGAGTCTTGTCGGTAGAAGGTCTGAAATGGGAGGGGGATGAGGCTCTGGTGACTACCGATGCAGCAGACCAGAGCCTATGGAGACTCACCGCACTGGCAACCCCTGATGTATGGAGCCAGGCTGCCGTTGGGATTAAGCCCTACAGGTTGGCGGCAGGCATTGACCGACTATTCGGTGTCCAGAAGAACGGACTGCTAAGGAATGTGGTCTCAGGGCTTAGTCCTCTGGTGGCAATTAATTGGGCTGACCGTATTCAATGCGGTGCTACTGACACTATACCGACCAAGGCACTCGCCTTCGAGAAGACCGTCCTAGTAGGCAAGCCCGAAGGTCTATTCGGAGTGAGTCCTGAGGGCAAGGGGATACCAGTCATTTCCAGAATTGTCAAGGACTCGGAGAACTTCCTAGGTTCGATAATAGCCGAACCCTATGCCATACTACCACACAGCCGAGGCGTCTACCGCTTCGTACCTGGCATCGTTGAGAGCATAGGTCTGGAGCGCGAGCTAATGAATCAGAGCCCTGTACGGGGCAAGATTTATGCCGCTGCTATAGACGGTCCCTGGCTCCTCCTGTTTGTCTATACAGGTGCAGACACGTACCTCGTAGTTGCTCGTGAACGCAGTGGAGGTGCGACCTTTGGCCCGCTCATGATGGACACCCTATGGTATCAGGCTAGCATTAAAGTCCAGGCAGCCTACATATCCACATCCACTACTCCTCCGCGTCTCTGGTTCGGCTACGGGAATAATATCGCCTATATCAAGCTATCCTCCGGTGCAGGTGCTCCTGATGTCGAGGACACTAACTACAGGTTTGTCACAAGTGGGAAGAGGTTCACGCATAAGTACCGCTTCGAGGACTGGGGTAACAAGGACTTCCCCAAGGTGGATATAGTTGGGAAGAACCTTACAGCTACTAGGTACTGGGAAGTCTATTGGAGTGTGGACGGTGGGGCTTACTCCAACCTTGACAAGGACGGGGCAGTCATGCGGATTGATACTAATGGTCGAAGGACCTTCCTGCTACCTATCACAGCGGTTGGCCGTGAGGTCCAGTTCCGCCTTGATTATATTGGCAGTGCAGCAACGGCCTTCGGTGAGATACTCTACTTCGAGCCCTATGCAGTCCCCCAAAGCCGTAAGATACCTGTGCATACCGTCTACCTACATCTTGGCCGGGACGACCGAACCGACATGGGTATAGAGCCTCGAAGTGCTCCTGAGCAGTTCCTCGATCTACAGGCCCTTGAGGAGGCCGCTGCACCTGTTGCTGCATTTGGTCCTTGGGGGGAGAACCAAAGTATGTGGGTGAGGAAGCTATCACTTGTAGAGGTCCTGCAGGAATCCGATAGAGAACAGGAGTTCCTCGTCGAGCTAGTCCTCCAGGAGCGGGAGGCTTAGATGCCTAGCCTCGAGGAGAGAGTAGCAAAGATTGAGCGGCTGCTCAGACTTGGTGGGCTAGGAGATGATGACCTGAGGGCTATAGTTGGCCAGCATAGCGCATTGCTGGGCAGGTTGACGGAGGACCGCTCTATAGGAAACGCGTTGTTGGGTGAGTTTCCCTCTGTGGATTCGTCAATGAGTGTGAGACGAGCGGGCAGTGAGGTTTACCTAGGTGGAACGCTGAACCTGGATGTTACGCTAACAGTCGTTGCAGAGTTAACAGCCAATCGCCTGAAGGTAGTACCATTCTACCTTCCTGGAACACCAAACCTTGTAAATATCATAGGTCTTCAGGTCACTACCCTTGAAGTTGGAGGACTAATAAGGCTTGGTATCTATGATGATAACGGTAACCTTTATCCTGGAAATCTCCTTCTTGATGCAGGTGCAGTTGCGACTGATACCACAGGAATCAAGACCATTGCCATAAAGGAGTCGTTTAGTCGAGGACTTAAATGGTTGGCCTATAACTCTAACGCAGTGGTAGCAGAGGTGCTATCCGCATCCGGCACGTCTGTTTGGCCCATACTAGGCCGCCTGGTGACCAACTTGAATACAAGTTACATAGGATGGTCTGCCATCGAGACATATGGAGCCCTACCTACTGTGTATCCCTCTGGGGCAGCCAAGTTATTGTCTGGCCCGATAGCAATCTTCCTGGGATTCGCTGAAGGAGGTTGGAGCTAATGCCTCGTGTGGAGGTTGATGAGACATACGATTCTGAGGGTCGTGTAATCTCATCGAAAGTGAGGGAAATCAGCGATGATGAAATTGCAAGGCTAGAGGCTAGGGGTAAGTTAAATGCCATTCCCAACTCGGCGTTCGTGCCCCCCTGGGGCCCTATCGTACTAGATATACTTCGGATACTAGGGATTAAGTAGGAGGAATAATGCTGGAGATTGCTAGTGGCTCAACAGGCAATGCAATCCAGGTGCCTGGCTCTATATTGTAAGTTCGGTAGTAGAAGAGGAAAGGAGACGAAATGAATCCAACTCCAGTGCAAGACGGGACGATCAGGGGGACGATAGCGGCGATGGGCACGGCCCTGCTCGCCTTCGCCCAAATTCAGTTCGATGTGATAAGCGCTGAGTCGGCGGTCGCGCTGGCTCCCTTTGTCACAGGTCTGGCATTCATTCTCGGCGGCGCTTACGACAGGTGGGTACGGAAGTCGTCCGTATAAGGTCGCGCTGGCTCCGTTGAACCAGGGATTGGCACTTACATGAGTGACCTCGATAGATTGTCGCGGGTGGAGAAGTGGCTTGACAGGGCTGAGTACCGTCTGGCGGGCCTAGAGAAGTTGAGTACTGAGGACCGGAAACTCCTAACAGCGTTGTCTCACCGGCTTGAGATGGAGAACCACGCCTTGACAGGACTGCGCTGGGTCGTGAGTATTGCTGGTGGCTCGGCCATCATCATCGCTGTACAGCGGGTGCTGGGTTGAGCGGCCAAGATGTCCTCGTTACGGCTGGAACCGTGTCGCTTTCTCTGCTCGCCGCCCTGACCTACTTAATCTGCAGTACCAACGGCTACAAACGGTACGGCAGGGAGGCAGGTTTTGTAGCCGTGTTCGTCTATGTTATGCTGGTAGCCGTAAGAGTAGGCAGGGACGAACTCGGAGTGTTGACGCCCGCCCTTGCGTTCCAAGTGGCCAGTGCGGGCTATATCGCGGCTCTGCTAATTCTCGGCCAGGTGGCGTGGATGGTACGAAGGCCGGGCCCTACTTGACCCAATTAGGTCCCTTCTTCACCTTGAACGGTGTGTGCAACTCAGGGTGAATGTGAGCCAACTCCTCAGGGAAATCGTAATCCCCATCGGCCAGTATCTCATCATGTACCTGCAATGCCTGGTCGATGTTCAGCCTATCACACCACAACATCTGCCGTTTGACTATCTCAGCCGCAGAGGACTGAATCGGGTAGTTGATGCGGCAATTGACTATGTGCTTAGGACTGAATCGAGTAATGTCAGGCAGCTTACACCTACGTCCATAGATGTTCTCGGCCCAGAGAGTATCCTCCTTCTCCTTACTAAGCATCCAGCGGTGTGCGTCAGGGTAAGTTCCCTTCCACACCTGGTCATACCTAGCACATATCGCCTCCGGTAGGCCTGTGTGCCTGGATAAGGTCTTGACTATTGCAAAGAAGATTTCCGCAAAGTTAAATGTCTTGGCCCTCGTTCTGATTACCTCATCCCGGAGGTCACTTCCAGGCCAAAGGGCCATCTGTGTGGTGGCGTGGATGTCCGACCCGTCAGCGTATGCCTTCAACATTACAGGGTCTTGAGTGACATGAGCAAAGACCCGCATCTCTATCTGATTGTCATCCATCATTGACCAGATGCCTGAGTCAGGCTCGAAGACATCTCGGATAGGTGCGGGTATGTTCTGCATATTACGGTCAAAGGAACTGAGGCGGGCGGTGCTGAGGTCGAGGCGGAAGTTGGTATATGCCCGCTCCTCATCGAGCCAAGGCTCCAGATATGTGCCCTTCAGCTTACTGTACTTACGGTACTGGAGGACAACCACAGCTAGCGGGTCATTGAGGTTCTCCAATACCACGTTGTCCGTTTTAAGCTGTCTGCCTGATTTAGTGAATGGGAGGAAGTTACCTCGTGATGCCAGGACATACCCAACTTGCTGGTTCTTACTAGGCTCGAAGCCCTCCTTCTCACAGATTTCCTCGTAGACCTGGACCTGCTTCCTGACTCGACGGTACCACGATTCAACCCGATCAGGGCGGAGGGCAATACCGCGCCTTGACATCCGCATAAGTAGTGGTATAAGCCTCATATCTACCTGATAACAGTCCTTCATCTGAGGACTAACATGGTAGCTGTCAGGTTCCAGCGGGTTCCAGCCCCCGAAGTAGTTTGGTTCATACGACCACGTATGCCCGTCAGGTCCCCACCACTCAGGCCCGCCTTGCTTATAGTAGAGTCGTATAGTAGCAAGGCAGTCCCGCATACACTTGTTGGCAACAACCTCCAATGGTAGGTCCAGCATCGTCTTGCGCTCAGGGAGTATGTCACTGATGGCGTCAATGTCCTCACCTAGATAGCTGTGTGACATCTCGGCAAGCTGAGTCGAAGGCAATCCCTGTACCTGACCCATTGCCGAGGTATCCGCCAACTGACCTCCTCCTAGCCAGCTTGGCAAGGTTCCCATCAATCCGCCACCTTGCCAGTCCTCAACTTGGAGTTCCATGTAGTCCGTTATTGCTGTGAGGTCATACATAGCGTTATGGAAGACCTTAGTGGAGTATGTAGCTAGCAACCTCCACGCTAGGTCCAGGTGCTTAGACCTATACGGCCAGGCAGGGAAATAGACTGCCTCACGTTGGCTCAGACCGATACCAAGGCCTATTATTCTCCGATCCTTAAGTGAGACGGTCTCGGTATCAACACTTAGGACAGTAGGCCGTTCGGTCTCCAACCGGGCAACCAGCGACTCCTCGTTGTAGTCCTCAGGGCCCAGGTATGCAATATCAGGCACGGGCCAGTTCCGTCACACAGAGGAGACACAGCATTGATGGGCCTCGCTTGGCATAGGACGGCCTACCACACCTAATACACTTACTGGTGAAGTAGTTACCTGGTACTGTACCGCTGGCAGGCCTTGGCCCTAAGTAAATGTGTGTCGTAGCCATCGGAACATGTAGTCAACTATCGAGGTACAGTCTGGTATGTCGGGGTTATCCGTGGAGCCGTGCGGTTCGAATCTCGTTCCTTCTAGCTTAGTGCAGATGTCGGCCAGCTTGACTCCGTTCTGTAAAAGTAGGCTGGCCTGGATGCCTACCACATCCAACATTCCCCGCATGGTAGACCCTATCTTACCCACCTTAACGAAGACCTCGCCAGGTCTAGGCCGAGGAGTACCTGGCTTAGGGACATAACCTAAACGAAGCGCGTCTGCGAATAGGTTTGCTCGCTTGCTGGGGTACATGCCTACAGTAATGTAGATGTCGAACTGGCCTCCCCGCTCGTCGGTTATCTGAACCCTGTGTGTGATGGAGGGCCTATCCGTAGGGAGTCTCTTTCTCATACACAAACTCCTTAGACATATATATTTGCTCTCTTGAGTGCCGCCAGAGACTCTTTTACCTCCTGTCTCTTGGTATGTACTCCTAACGGTAAGAGCCTGCCCTTATCGAAGGTAAAGGAACTCCCCTCATATGGGAACTCTAGGGCCTTACTAATCTGTGCTTTTTTAGCCATCGTGTAAGGGAGTATGTCTGTTAGGTATTCCAACGCCTCTCTACCGGAGATGCGCCACTCATACAGGAGTCTCCTTTGATGAGGTCTGAGGCGTTACAGGCTGTGGGTCAGACATTGCAATGATTACACACAGTTGGTGAGCCCTAGTATGACTCCCACCATTTACCCCCACATATCCCTCGCCGTCAAAGAGGCCCGCCGCGTATGCACTCTCAGATACACTGTGCATCGAATCCTCCTAGATACCAAGCGTCTTTTCCTTGTCAACCTTCTCCTCCACTAGGAACACCACATATCCTGACTGTTGGACGGCCTGGAATGAGGCGCCTACTATCTTATCAGTGGATGCCATCTTGCCCTCAGTCCAGAGCAGTTGCTTGAGCCAAGCCGCTGGAACCTGAACCTCACGAGTGACCACTAGGGTACTTGCCTGTGGCTACGGTCTACCATTGAGTTCATCTCTTCTATCTCCTCCAGTTCCCCTTTCATGCGGTCTATCAACTTCGACATCTCCCACCTATCGTTACAATCGAGGACCTGCTTAGCAAACCGTTCGGCCAAGAAGTGGTCTGCAGCCCGCAGCTTGTTGACTAATGCCTCAGCGTACGACTCCTGCTTGTCAGTCGGGAGGGTCATCACTAACTCTTCTTCCTAAAAACCAAGATGTCCTCGTCCTCAACTGTCTTAATGCCCTTGGCCTCAGCCGGTGCCCGGTACGATGACATAGGTTGCTTCCACTTAAACCACTCAATTAGCTTGAACCCGCTCCTCTGTGCCTGCCTAATGACCTTATCAGAGAGCATTAGGCGCTTACCTGCTTGCATTGCATCCTTGGTAATGAGTGCTATCGGAGCGTTTGATACAAGCCTGGTGTGGAGTCGTTGCAGGACACGATTCATAGCCTGCTCGAAGTAGAACGGGTTGAGGCGCCCAAGGTTGAGTGAGGAAGCGGACTTGCCTCCATACGCCTTGATGGCATCCGAGTCAATGCGTTCTCCCGCTCGTGTCTCACCTCCCGTACTGAGGACATTCGAGTAAGGTGGACTGAATATAGCAGCATCGCAAAGGAAGTCCATATCCTGAAGTTGCTGTCTACAGTCTCCCTCAAAAACGAATATCCGTCCTAGGCTAGGGTTAGCTACCGGCCTGTCCTTCTCCCACTTCTCCTGGATTTGGTTTAGTAGGTCAAGGTACTGATGTTCTAGCTCAATGAGAGCGATATTGCGTCCCATTAAAGCCCCTACCAGCAGTGTACCTGTGCCTGCAAAGGGGTCAACTATAGTATCTCCAGGTTCAGTCAGATACTCAACTAGAGCCTGGATGAGGTACATATTTGCCTTTGCCGGATGGTCGAACACGCCTTCAGGGAATAGCTGCCTGCGCCAGGTTGTGTCACGGCCCGGGAATAGTACCCATCCGTGCTCATCCCGCTCGTATTGATGCGCAAACTCCTTAGACATCAAGGACCACCTGGCTCCAAGAGGGGTCTCTATTTAAGGCCTTCAATTCCTTAGCCATAATACGGTGAGCTTCCTTTTCGGTGTTTAGGTATCTACTGCCGTAGCTTCCCTTGACCGATTGGAACTGCTTAGCTAGGGCCACTGGTCCGACCTTTACTTGTAGGTACGGCTCTATATCGTTAAGGAAGCTAGCAGCCTTGTCTCCGTGCAGATACCAAACATACGATAGGAGGCGAGCACAGCTATTGGGGGTAGGGAAGAAGGAGCCCCCCCAAATGTCCTGAAATTGCTTGAGAGGAATAGGACATGTATTCCCAATCCCAGCCCGTAGGTAGTAGTGTTCATGGTTACGCGATTGGGGATTTATAGTTACATAGCCTTCACCATCGAAAAAGCCTGCTGCGTAAGCTACCTCGGTAACAGTTGGTTCTCTCATATGTCAGTCCTCCCTACTCCCCGCAGTAAACGAGCAGCCAAAGTATTACCTATTCCCTCTACACTGGCTAATTCCTCTGGACTTGAACTGATGACTCGGAAAACAGTACCGAACTTCCTTATCAGTGCCTCAGCCCTAGTCGGTCCTATACCTAGCCCCTCCCCCATCCCTAGTAACCTCTGCACCTGTGGATTCGGGTGGAACTCTACT
>Ga0209431_10004032_pt1 | contig 11558 bp, 16 predicted proteins | sample RifCSP13_3_FD_184021 | JGI IMG/M metagenome (GOLD analysis project Ga0209431, IMG submission 184021) | Soil microbial communities from Rifle, Colorado - Rifle CSP2_sed 13_3 (SPAdes) (version 2) | ecosystem: Environmental > Terrestrial > Deep subsurface > Rock core/Sediment | place: Rifle...
TGGCCGCCCGGATCGGCGTCCGGCACCTCGTCGTCGCGACGCGTGAGGCCGAGCGGGAGGGCTACCTAGCGAACGGCGACGACCGCTGTTACCACTGCAAGGACGAGCTCTACACCGTGCTTTCGGGGATAGCCGCCCAGGGTGGTTACGCGTGGGTCGCTTCGGGAACCAACGTGGACGACCTGGGCGACCACCGGCCGGGTCTCGTGGCCGCCCGAGAGCACTCCGTCCGCCATCCGCTTGTCGAGGCGGAGATGACGAAGCGGGATGTGCGGGTTGTGGCGCGCGAGCTCGGGCTCCCCGTCTGGGACAAGCCGGCCTCGGCGTGTCTATCCTCGCGGATCGCGTTCGGACGGAGGATCACGGTGGGCGAGCTGACGAGGGTGGGCCGCGCGGAGCGGCTGCTCAAGGACCTGGGCTTCCGACAGGTCCGCGTGCGCGTTCACGGAGACCTCGCGCGCGTCGAGGTCGAGCTGCCCGACCTGCCTCGCCTCGCCGAGCACGGCGTCCGCGACCGCGTCGTGGACGGTCTGAAGGACTTGGGCTATCGCTACGTCACGGTCGACCTCGAGGGCTTCCGGTCAGGCTCGATGAATCCGGAGAGCTGAGATGGCGAAGGCGCGCTTCCATCTGACCTTCCCCGAGCACCTCATCCGCGAGCCGATGGTCTACCGGATCGGCAGGGACTTCGACCTCGTGCCGAACATTCGGCGCGCGAACATCGAGGAGACCTCGGCCTGGATGATCATGGACCTGGAGGGTGCGGAGGCCGACATATCTCGCGCGATCGCCTGGCTCGAGGAGGGCGGGGTGAAGGTCGACCGGATCGAGCACGCCGGCTGATGCACGAGCGGCGCATCGAGATCCGTTGGAGCGACATGGACGCTTACGGGCACGTGAACAACGCCGTGTACCTCCATTACCTGGAGGAGGTGCGCGACGAATGGTTCCACCGGGTGCTCGGAGGCCTCGCCGACACGAACCACTTCGTGCTCGCCCGCGTGGCGATCGACTTCCGTAGCGAGCTCAAGCAGGAAGACGGCGCAGTCCTCGTCCGCTGCCGCCTCGCGCGGGTGGGTGGCTCGAGCGTCGCGACCCGGGAGGAGATCTTGAAACTCGACGGCACGCTGTCGGCGGAAGCCGAGTCGGTCACCGTGGCCCGCGACCCCGACAAGCTGTCCTCGAGGCCGCTCACCGACGCCGAGCGCGCTGCCCTGGGAGCCGAGTTGAGAGGCGACCAGTCTCGTCAAGCGGTCAACCGATGATCCGGCGGGCGTGGTGGAAGTGGTCGCGGTACCAGCCCTGGGCCACGTTCACGATCGTGACGCCTCCCACACCGCTGGAGGAGTCGAGCGCCCAGCCGTTGCCGATGTAGACGTCCACGTGGTCGACCTTGCCGTCGCCGCTGCCGTCGTAGAACAGGAGGTCGCCCGGTTTGATCCCCTTCCAGCCGATCCGATCCCCGGTCCTGGACATGTCGAGCGACGAGCGCTCCGCGAGCGTCCAGCCTCGGTAGTCGCGCGGCGGGGTGTTGTCCCAGCTCCCGGCCGCTTTCTTCACGATCCACCACGTCCAGCCCGAGCAGTCGAACCCGCCTACGGGCTGGGCGCCGCAGCAGTACCCGTCCGGCGTGCGGTCCTCCCATTCGCCGCCCCAGACGTACGGGTAGCCGACGTAGCGGACGCCGAACTTCACGATCCGGCGCTTCGCGTCCGAGAGGCGCGGCAGCTCGATGTCCTCGTAGAGCGCGGTCGCCGATGTCGCGTAGTCGGGGTCGATCGTCGCGGCGCGGTAGAGCGACCAGGCCACCTCGGCTCGCGGGAGCGGGGTGGTGGGACCCACGTCGAGGGCCTCGTCGGAGTGGTTGTACCTGAGCCCCAGCCGCATCCCGAGCAGCGTCGTCCCGAAGTCACGCGGCGTGTCGAAGCGCTTCCCGTCGGTCGTCTGCAGTCGGTCGAGGTCGGCCGCGATCCCGCGGAACTCCAGGGCGAGGACGAGGGCGCGGTGTACGGTCCTGGTCGTGACGTCGCCGTCGGGGAGGAACTTGCCGGCGCTTCGCGTCATCCAGCCGAGCTTCACCGCCACGTTGGCGTACGGCCAGAAGCGATCGGACTTCGGCAGGTCGTCGAAGCGGAGGTCGGGATCGGTCGGCTCGTCGGGTGCGAGCGCCCTAACGACGGCGCGCGCGAAGAGCCTCCGCGGCTCCACCTTGTGGGGTTTGAAGGGGTACGTTCCGTCCTTGTTCTCGGGGAAGTCGCGCATCCAGTTGTTGGCGCCTGCCACGTGATCGACGGCGGCTCTCGCCCAGTGGTTCCGGCCCACGTCGGACCACTTCACGCCGGACTCCGCCGCGAGGACGCGGGCCGCTCCCGCGGACGGCCGCCACGTGCCCGGTCCCGAGCCGGCCTCCCCGGAGGCGCCGGTTCTCGCGGAGGCGCCGGGCGCGAGGCCTACGGCGACGGAGAGGGCGATCAGGGCGGCGAGGCGCCCCGGGGGCCGCGAGGGTCGCATACCTCCGGTCTCGGCCGGGGCGCCTCTGACCTTTAGCCGAGGCGCATCTCACCTGGTCTCACTTCAGGTCGGGTCGAGATACGACGAAGGATGGATGGAAGGGGCTAGTCTCGCTGTTAGTTTCGTGCCCGGGAGGCTGCGTGTTCGACTGGACGTATCTCGATGACGACGGGAACGAGCTGGGCCGATCGCAGCGGTTCTCCGACGTCGACTCGGCCGAGGACTGGATCGGGTCCTCGTGGAAGGACCTCGCCGACACGGGCGTGGAGGAGGTCGTTCTCTACGACCGGCAGCGGGACCGGAAGATCTACCGGATGGGTCTTCGGGCCGAGTAGTTACCGCAGGTGGGCGTCCGGGTCCTCCTTGAAGTCCTCCAGGCATCCCTGCGAGCAGAAGTAGTACGTGACGCCGCTGTGCTCCCATGAGGCCGCCGCCGACTGGGGGTCGACCTCCATACCGCAGACCGGATCGATCTCCATGCTTCCTCCTTGGCCGGGCGACCGAAGGATACGCTTGGAGCGGAGGAGGTGGGATGCAAGAGCGATCGGCGGGTCCTTCGGCGGCTGCGGTGCTGGCCGTGGCCGGAGGCCTGATGATCGTGCTCGGGTCGCTTTCCGCGTGGGCGGACGCGTCGGTGCCGGGCTTCACGCCGGTTCCGTGGAAGGGCAGCCAGTCCGTAGCCGGCAAGCTCGTCCTGCTGGCCGGAGTGGTCGTGGCCGGGGTCGGCGTGGCCTCGCTCTCGCGGCTGCCCGTCGGGAGGCCTCTCGCGGCCGTCGCGCTTGCCGGAGGGATGGCGGCCGGCGTGCTCGCCATCTTGGTCGCGCTCACGCTCGACGGTCGGGTGGCGGACGACGTCGTCGCTTTCTACATGCGCCAGCTCGCTATGCCTGGCGCGGCGGCTCAGTCGCTCGTCGACGGCGCGATCGGCACCGGACAGTTCAGGGTCACGCCGGCGGTCGGGCTCCTCGCTGCGATCGCTGGATCGTTCATCGCGATCGTGGCCGGCATGCTCGCGAGGATGTGGGCCGTGCGCGCGGCCGCGCTCGGATGGTCAAGATCGCCGGACGAACCGCGGGCCGAGGGCTGAGCGATGCGCTCGAGCGAGTTCGAGATCGACACCAAGGGCCGGCTCGTGAGCGACGTGAGCCAGCGTGTCGCGGCCTTCGCCGCGGAGGCCGGCGAGAGCGGGCTCCTCCACGTCTTCCTCCCCCACGCGACGGCCGGCGTCGCGCTCATGGAGACCGGTTCGGGCTCGGAGGAGGATCTGGAGGAGGTCGTCGCGCGGCTGTTGCCGCGCGACGATCGCTACGGACACCGGCACGGTTCGCTCGGCCACGGCGGCGACCACCTTCTGCCGGTCTTCGTGTCGCCTTCTCTCACGATCCCGGTGGAGGACGGCCGGCTCGTGCTGGGGACCTGGCAGAGCGTCGTTGTGATCGACCCGAACCGCGAGAACAACCGCCGCCGAGTGCGTGTCACGCTGGTCGAAGGATAACGGTGGCGACTGTGGCGTGGGGATCGAAAACCCGGATGCTCGAGTTGACCAGGGCGTCCTCTACGATGCAGCGATGCTCCCTCTCGCCTGTGGGAGTCGAAAACAGAATTCGCGTCTCGACCTGCCGTTCCGTAGCATGCGCACGTGCTGTCCTCACTCCTTTACTTGGTCCTGCGCGGGGTGCTTCGACTTGCTCCGAGCGGCGATGATCCTGGCCGCGAGGTAGAGATCCTCGTCCTTCGCCACCAAGTAAGGGTGCTCCGCCGCAAGGTCGGCCCGCCGAAGCTGCGCCGCATCGACAAGATCCTGCTGGCCGCCGCAGCAAGAGCGCTCCCGCGGGATGGCTACTGCGTGAACCTCGCACGCATCGAACAGAACGTCGAGGTACAGGACGGGTGAGGGGCACCAAAACGGCATTCCATCATGCAGTCACCGCGTGGTACTCGTGGATCAGCCCGCCTAGGATGTCATGTCGCTCGATCTGGGGGACTTCATCCACCGGAGCGACCGGGTAGCTCTCCGGCACCCTAAGATCGAGTCCTCGGTGGGGCCTCTGGGAGTTGTAGTGGCGCTCGTAGGCGGCAAGGAGCTGGTCGAGATGTCTCCGGCCGAGCACGAGGGTCAGGTCGAGTACCTCGTGGCGCACGGTCCTCACGGAACGCTCAGCAAAGCTGTTGGCTTTCGGTGATCGGATCGGCGTGAGGATCACCTCTGCGCCCTCGGAGCGGAACACCTCGTCGAAGGAGCCGGGATACTTGGAGTCGCGGTCGCGGATCAGGAAACGCAATGGGCGATCACGGTCCTGAAGCTCGAACGAGAGGTTGCGGGCGTGCTGGGTGACGAATGCCGTGTCGGGGTTGCGGGTGGAAGTAAGGAAGCGGAGCTTCCTTGAGCCGATCTCGATGAAGAAGAGCACGTAGAGCGTCCGAAGGAACACCGTCTCCACGGTGAAAAAGTCGGTGGCCAGGATCCCCTCTGCCTGAGCTCTCAGGAACTCGGACCAGGAAGGGCCGTCCCTTCGGGGCGCGGGACCGAGGCCTTCTCTACCCAGGATCCTCTTCACTGTGGTGGCGCCCACCCGGATCCCCAGCTTTCGGCATTCCCCCTGGATCCTCATGTAGCCCCACCGGGGGTTCTCCCTCGCCACGCGGCAGACGAGCGCGTAGATCTCGGGGTCAATCGGTGGACGGCCGCATAGCTTCCGCCTGTGGGTCCATTTCCGACGGGCCAGTTCTCGGTGCCAGCGAAGGAGCGTTGCCGGGGTGACGATGAAGGATGCCCATCGATCCCTCGGCAGGATGCGCGACGCTGCGGCGAGGAGGAGCTTGTCGATCCGGCGAAGCTTCGGGCGGCCGTCCTTGCGGCGAAGGACCCTGACCTGGTGACGAAGGACCATGATCTCGACCTCTCGCTCGAACTCATCGCCGGGTGGAGCCAGACGGAAGATGGCACGGACCAGGAGATACAGGAGCGAGAACAGCATCCGCGCATCCTAGGTAACCGCCGGTCAGGAGGCGAATCGGGGTTTAGGTACCCCTCACCATCGCTCGGCGAAGGCGTTCGCCTTCGGTGCGCGGATCGGGGTGAGGATCACCCGGGCATCCTCGGTCCGAAACACCTGGTCGAAGGACCCCGAGTACTTCGAGTCCCGATCCCGCACGAGGAAGCGCACGTGTATGTCGCGCTCTTCGAGATCGAAGGCAAGGTTTCGCGCCTGCTGGGTGACGAAGCTCGCGTCGGGGTTGGTGGTGGCGCCGGTGACGTGAACCCTCCGGGTCGAGAGCTCGATGAAGAACAGCACGTAGAGCGTCTTGAGGAAGACGGTCTCCACGGTGAAGAAGTCGCAGGCGAGGATGCCATGGGCCTGAGCCCGAAGGAACTCAGACCAGCTCGGGCCGCTCCTCCTCGGTGCGGGCCCGAGGCCTTCGCGGCGCAGGAGCGTGCGGACGGTCGTTGCGCCGATCCAGATGCCGAGCCCGCGAAGCTCACCCTGGATCCTCACGCACCCCCAGCGGGGGTTCTTCAGTGCCATGCGGCAGATGAGCTCGCGGATCTCGGGATCGATCGGAGGGCGCCCCGTGCGCCGAGCACGGTGGGTCCACTTCCGTCTCACAAGCTCGCGGTGCCAGCGCAGCAGGGTGTGGGGCGTGACCATAAAGGATGCACACCGCGCCCTCGGAAGCGCCCTTGCCACGGAGGCCAGCAGCGTTCGGTCCGTGGCACGAAGCTTGGGGCGGCCGACCCGCCGGCGAAGCACCTTGAGCTGGTGCCGAAGCACCAGAATCTCGATGTCCTTGGACCCGTCATCCCCGGAACGTGCGAGAAGGCGCGCCAGCGCGTGGGCGATCAGGGAGAGGACGAACAGCATCCGCGCATGCTATGAAATGGATGACCGGAAGGCGAATCGACTTCTCGACCCCCACAGGGGCCGTGCCGGCGTATATCTCCGCGCCGAGCTGCTGCATCAGCCCCAGGTCGTCGCAATGGTTCCAGAGTTCCACGACCTTGCCGTCGCGGATCCGGAAGATGTTTACGCGCGAGAACGTGGCGCGCGGACCCGCAAGAAGCACTACCAGTTAGTCGGACCTGTTCAGCAGCCGCGACGCTCGACCGAATCCCTGCTATCGCCGTGGTCGGCCTCGAACCGATCCTGCCCCGCGCCGCCGACTACTTCGTCGTTCCCGTCGACGTGGTCCCTTACGTTTAGGCAAGTATCGGCTCCGCGGTCGCCATCCACAAGGTCGAAGCCCTCCCCGCCGCGCGCGAAGTCGGCACCCCCGCCAGCGTGGAGCCGATCTTTGCCCGCGTTGCCCGCGAGCCCGTCAGAGCCCGGGCCCGCCCAGCCGAAGTCGGGACCCGGCCCGGCACGGACCACATCATCGCCTCGGTTCCCGAAGATCGTATCCTGCCCGGCTCCCCCGAGGATTGTGTCATCGCCGCTGCCTCCCAGGAGTCGGTCGTCGCCGCCCTTGCCGAAGATCAGGTCATCTCCGCCACGGCCACAGATCACGTCGGGGCCCGGGCCGCCCCTCAGCGTCTCGCCGTCCGGGGTTCCCTGGAGCGAGCAGCCGGCAGGGGCGCCAATCGCACCCGACGCCGATACCACCATAGACACCAGCAGCCCCAACGTCGCAACGACACCGCCAACACGGGCTCTCACGCTCAGACGAGTCACCTGCTCGCGTAGGATCCGACCCAAGTCCCGGTCTCAGCATCGATAAGCACATGCCATTCGGAGTCCAGGCAATTCGAGCCTCCATTGCCCTGGGGTCCTAGATTAGGCACACATGCACCCTCGTAGGTGACCACCCACACAGGCATTGCCTTGTGCTCGCCAAAGTACTGATCGCTGAGAAGCGCGAACACGATGGACGACGAGGTAGGCCTTCCTGACACCCCCCCATTCGCCCAAGCGATTCCAAGAGCTTTCTCCGCAGAAATCGTCGGGGTCAGGTCATCTCCGGGAGGTTCATAGGTGATACCTACATCAGCCTCAGTCACAGTCTCCGTCAGAACAGACGGCTTGCTCGAGGGAGGCGGATTGCTCTCCGACGTGTCTTCCTGAGCTCCCAGCACTGGGCCAAACGACAGGAGAAGAGCCGCAAACCCGCCAATCAGGACTCCCGTCTGAATAATGCTCTTCCATCTCATCCCTGATCCGCCCTAACAATCGTGATCAAGTGGCTGGGTCCAAATCCTGAAATGCTGGTCTTGCGTGACGACTGCTTGCTTGTAGAAACACTTGTCCGAGCCCTGGGCCGTCCAGTTGGAGAAGTCCCAGTCGTTGCCAGGAAACTTCACCCGGACCGACTCGAAGTCGGTCCTATCGTTCGTCGTGCCCGGAACGTCGCTCCCTCCCCACGATGTCTCGCCGTACCATTCGGCTGCCGTCCCATCCCACACGTTCAGTGGGTCGAACGGCGTGACGGCACAATCCCCCTGAGAGTTGCACGGCGCCTCGTCCCCTCCGAGGTACATGTGCAGTTTGCCATCGCTGCCAAGCCGCTCGACGCGGAAGACACGCTGTGCATCAACCTGGGGATTACCGAACAGCCCGGTGGCGGTCTTGACCTCCTGCCCCGGGGGCGGGTTAGTGTCCTTCATCCACTGCCAGAAGTAGACGAGCGTCGGAGACGCACTTCTGTTCAGATAGCCGATCTGGGCCCAGCCTTGGAGACCCGAGTCATTGACCATCGACCAAGTTGCAGATTCAGTCGTGCCCTCACTGCTGCACAGGTCCCCGGTCTTGATTTCGATGTCCGCCTTAGCACCCCGAACGGAGTAGTCCCCGTTTCCAGGGAAGTACTGAACGCCATCGAACCACGGACCCTTCTGAGCGCAGTGGCTTTGCGCGCCGTGCGCCTCAGCCGGGATCACCAAGATCCTGAGGAGCAGCAGCGCCCAGAAGACTCGCCATGCGCGGCTCCTGGACACCTCCGCCACCTCGATCACCACTTCTAGCGCCTCTACTCGTAGCACAGGCAACATCCGTGGGCAAATCGAGCAAACTGGCAGACCATCGGGTGGAGCGACCCACCAGCCAGCATCACCGCGAACACAACACCTGGAGTCGCGGTCGTGGATCAGGAACCTGGGCATGGCGGTTCCCTCCTCCCTCGAGCCGGCGAGGTTCCTCGCCTGCTGGGTCACCCAGGCCGAGTCGGGATGGGCGCTCACCCCGGCTACGCGGATCCCGTTGGGTAAAGAAAGTCGATCCGGTCACTGACCAGCGGAGTTGGTAGGGCGGGGCTGGCCGGGCTCACACTGCGACGATGCTCGCGTCCATCCTGTACCGGCTCTTGTGTCGGGTGATTCGCCTGCTCGCCCGCGTTGGCGGCGCCGATCAACGGGACCTCGAGGTCGCCGTCCTGCGCCACCAGCTCAAGATTCTTGCCCGTCGAGGCTGCACGCGACCGCGCTACACCGACGCCGACCGTGCGTTTCTGGCGGCGGCGAGCCGTCTCCTCCCACGTGAGCGATGGTCCTGCTTCGTCGTGGGTCCCGACACGCTCGCCCGGTGGCACCGGGCTCTCCTGCGAGGTAGGCGCCGGGGGCGTAGCCGCAGGCCCGGTCGTCCTCTCATCGAGGCCTGGATCCGCGAGCTGATCCTGCGGATGGCGAGGGAGAACCCTAGGTGGGGCTATATGCGGATCCGGGGCGAGCTGCTGAAGCTCGGGATCGGCGTCTCTGCCACCACCATCGCCACCGTGCTCCGCCGGAGCGGCCTCGGTCCGGCGCCTCGACGGGTCGGACCGACTTGGACGCAGTTCCTGAGGCTCCAGGCGTTCGCCATCCTCTCGGGCGACCCTCGCACCGATGAGGACGACCGGTTCGAGGATCTGGCGCGCGATCCGATGGGGTCGGCTCGCGATGGGAAGACCCAGCGTCCCGGTGATGACGACGGTCCGGTCCAACGTGATGACGAGGCAGCTGGCGGGGCTCCTCGCCTGGTTCGGGAAGAGGAGCCGGCACTCAACGTTGAGATAGCCCGATCGCACGAGGCCGTGGCCGCGAGCCGACCACCAACGCTCGGAGCGCGACCCCGTGACGGACCAACGACGACCGCTCGATCTCGTTCCTCAGACCGGGGCCGCGCGCGAACTGGTGGGCCTCCCTTTAGCGCACGCAGCGCGCCCGCCCACTCGCCGCGTGGATCGGATAGGAGACTCGTGGCAACGGTTGGCGGCGCGCGCTAGGAAGCGACGACCAACCCGATGTCGCTGCCTGATCGAGTTTTTTCACCCCACAGGGGATCGGTGCGGCGATCGGCACGACAGGGGAACCGAACGTGCTGCTCTCCATCGCAGCAACCGCGATCGTCGCACTCGCGTTCCAGCCCTTGCGCGAGCGCGCCCGGCGTCTGGCCGACCGCGTCGTCTACGGGAAGCGAGCGACGCCGTACGAGGTCCTCTCCGAGTTCTCCGAGCGGATGGCCGGCTCGTATTCGACCGAGGACGTTCTGCCCCGGATGGCCCGGATCCTCGGAGAGGGAACGGGAGCAACGCGCACCGAAGTATGGTTGCGGGTCGGCAGCGAGCTTCAACTCGCCGCCTCCTGGCCCGAGGGGGCAGAGTCCGAGAAGGCTCCGCTTCCCGTCCCAGAAGATGAGCTCCCCGAGTTCCCCGATTCCGATCGAGCGTTCCCCGTGCGCCACCAGGCCGACCTGCTGGGTGCGCTCACCTTGACCAAGCCGCCGAACGAGCCGGTCACACCGGCGGAGGAGAAGCTCCTCTCGGACCTGGCCTCTCAGGCCGGTCTGATGCTTCGAAACGTCCGGCTCACCGCCGAGCTCCAGGCCCGGCTCGTGGACCTCCGAGCCTCCCGCCAGCGGCTCGTCGCCGCCCAGGACGAGCAAGCGAAGCAGCTCGAGCGCAACATCCACGACGGCGCTCAGCAGCAGCTCGTGGCGCTCACGGTGAAGCTCCGCCTGGCGGAGGGGCTCGCCGAGCGCGAACCAGCGAAGACCAGGGCGATGCTCAGCGAGCTGCAGGCCGAGGCGACGTCAGCTCTCGAGGACCTCCGCAACCTGGCCCGGGGGATCTACCCGCCGCTCCTCGCGGACAAGGGCTTGCCCGCCGCGCTCGAGGCACAGGCCCGCAAGGCCGCGGTCCAAGTGAGTGTCGAGACCGACTGCGTCGGACGCTACCCGCCGGACGTGGAGTCGGCCCTCTACTTCTGCTGCCTCGAGGCGCTGCAGAACGTGGCGAAGTACGCGCATGCCACCCACGCCGAGGTGCGGTTATCGGCGAGCGGCGATGAGCTCGCGTTCGAGGTCGTCGATGACGGGGAGGGGTTCGACCCAGGCTCCACGCGACGGGGGAGCGGCCTGCTAGGCATGGCCGACCGGCTCGATGCGATCGGCGGAACGCTGGCGATCCGGTCGCAGCCGGGACGCGGCACGACGGTAACCGGTCGAGTCTCGGTGGGAGCGACCGAACAGGCCTGACTCTTTTGGGCAACGTGTCATCGCTGTGACGGGGGGCGGTTGACCTTGCGCCGACACGGCCGGTCCGTGGTGAAGGCCGCCAGCACCGTGCGCTCCAGGCCGGCGCGGTGCCCCTCGAGCCTGGCCAGGGCTCCGGAGCCAACAGGACGGCGCCGGTGCGAGGCGATCACCTCTTCCTTGGTCGAGCGGATCTCCAAGGTCGGCTCCCTCGAGGCGATGCGAGACGATCACGGTGGTGTTCACGAACGCCGGCGGCACCGAGTACCGGTTCCCCTCGAAGGACACCAGTGCACCCCAGCTCACCTTCCGGGGCACCTGCACCACGGCCGTGTACGGCTGGCGCGGCACCGGGCGCAGTCGCTCGGCCTCGGCGAGCGCCGCGACGCTCGCGTGGCCTCGGGGACGATGGTCGGCGATCCGCTCGCAGAACCGATCCAGGCTCACCTGCGCCTGCTCGGGGGTGGCGACGTCGGCCGTGCGCCACCAGGCCTGGGCCAGGTAGTCGTTGGCCTTCTCCACCACGCCCTTGCGGTTGCCGCGCCGCGGCGGGCAAAGGTCGACCCCCACCCCGTAGTGGCGGCAGGCGTCGGCGAAGGCGGGGACGAG
>Ga0209431_10004033_pt1 | contig 11556 bp, 9 predicted proteins | sample RifCSP13_3_FD_184021 | JGI IMG/M metagenome (GOLD analysis project Ga0209431, IMG submission 184021) | Soil microbial communities from Rifle, Colorado - Rifle CSP2_sed 13_3 (SPAdes) (version 2) | ecosystem: Environmental > Terrestrial > Deep subsurface > Rock core/Sediment | place: Rifle...
TAACCTCATTACTATCCCAAGCATGCTGCTGAACCTAATCCTAGTCTTACCTATTAATGCATTAATAGGGGAGGTCAACAAATTCCTTAGCCCTGAACTGGACCCCGCATGAGCAGTATTGCCAAGCCTAACACCAAACCCATTCTGGAACTCTGGCGCCTTTACGCGTTCGTCGGAGTCATTGGGTTCATTTTCATAGTGTTCGCCTTGCGTTTGTTCTATCTGCAAATCCTCGAACACGCAAACTGGCTGCGCCAGGCGGAGCAGAACCGCACAGAGCAAATCAGCCTGGCGCCCTCGCGCGGCGTGATCTACGACCGCAATGGCATTGTGCTGGCGCGCAACGTGGCATCTTACAACATTGCGGTGACGCCTGCGTTCCTCCCCGACGATCAAGGCGAGATCGATGAGATCATCGTCCAACTCGCTGAACTCACTGGCGTACCCGTCACTTTGGGCTCGATCGAGGACCCGCTGATCCCCTGTGGAGACAATCTGGGCGTGCGCGAAATGGTGGCCATCCAAACCTCCTTCTCCCCCTATGACCCGGTGCTCATCCAATGCAATGTGCCGAGAGAGATTGCCCTGGCCGTTGAAGAACACGCTATAGACTGGCCAGGCGTCAGCGTGGAAATTGAGCCTGTACGCGATTACCCAACAGGGTCGCTGACTGCCGCTGTAATTGGCTACCTGGGTCCTATCCCCGCGGTGCAAGAAGAAGAATTGGTTGCGGAGGGATTCGTGCCCAATCGTGACAAGGTTGGCTACGGTGGCCTTGAGTTGTACTTCGATGAGATCCTGCGCGGAGTGCCTGGCCTTCGAGTGGTAGAAACCGATGTCGGTGGCCAAATCCTGCGCGATGTCGACTCGCCTATCGACCCTCAACCTGGCCAAAACTTGGTGCTCACGATTGATACACGCTTGCAGCAGGCCGCCGCAACAATTCTGCAGCAAGACATCGCTGATTGGAACCGGTTTGTTGGCGAAATCCGCTACACCAGCGGCGTTGTTATCGCCATGGATCCGAGAACGGGTGAGGTCCTAGCTATGGTTTCCTGGCCCACGTTTGAGAACAATCGCATGGCGCGCTTTATTCCTCAATACTATTTCGAGCAGCTTAGTATTGATTCGACCCACCCGTTGGTGAACAACGCGGTGGGCGCAGAGATACCTGTTGGTTCTGTATTCAAACTTGTAACTTCGGTCGGCGCCCTAAACGAAGGCGTGGTTGCCCCGGAACAAATAATTGATACCCCTGCAAAGCTGATCGTCACCGAGCGTTTTACCGAGGGTGAGGTAGGCCGCGCCCGCGAATTTGTGGACTGGAACGAAGCGGGTTTTGGCCAGCTCAGTTTTGTAGGCGGATTGGCGAATTCCAGCAATGTTTATTTTTACAAGCTCGGCGGCGGCTTCCAAGAGGAAGTGCCTGAAGGCTTGGGTATCTGCCGACTGGGTACGTACGCCCGCGCCCTTGGTTATGGGGAACCATTAGGGATCGAACAGCCTTACGAAACCGACGGCTTGGTTCCTGACCCAACTTGGAAACGCCGCAATCAAGGCGAGAACTGGTCTACAGGTGATACCTACATCTCTAGTGTGGGCCAGGGATTTGTTTTGGCTTCACCATTACAAATCCTCATGTCGATGACCACTATTGCCAACGATGGCGTTCAAATGCGCCCCACCCTGCTGCGCGAAATCGTGGATGGTGAAGGCAGTGTAGTCCAATCATTCCAACCGGAAGAGCGTTGGGACATCACCCAGGATGCACTGATCGAAAAATATGAAAATCCTGCCGGTATCGGGGCCTGCAGACCGACAGGTGAAAAGGTGGCCGTACAGCCATGGGTGATCGAAAAGGTGCAGGAAGGCATGCGCGGCGCAGTCCAGTTTGGGACTCTGGCTGACGAATTCGCCGACTTCCCCATTGCCGCCGCGGGTAAGACCGGCACGGCGGAATATTGCGACGAAGTTGCTTTCGCAAAAGGGAACTGTGTATACGGCAATTGGCCTAGCCATGCCTGGACGATGGCTTACGCACCCTATGACAATCCGGAAATCGCGGTAATTGCCTTCGTTTATAACGGCACAGAAGGCGCCACGGTTGCTGCGCCCATTGTGCGCCAGGTGCTCGACGCTTATTTCGAAATCAAGGCCATTGATACTGAATTAGGAAATCGATAGCGGTCGATTTCGCCCGATGCTATACTGGCCAATCGAGGAGTCGATGAGCCCCGAAGTCCAGATCAAAGGGATTCGCGAGGGATTGCTGGTTTCAATTAGCGACGGCGATTGGTTGGAAGCAGAGCAAGCCCTATATGCAGAAATAAACCGCCAGGGCGATTTCCTCAAAGGCGCCAAATTGATCCTCGATGTCGAAGCGCATGACATCAATGCCGCAGCAATGGGGAGGCTCCGCGACCAACTGGTCGAGCAAGGCTTTGCGCTTTGGGGAGTGGTCAGCCGCTCGCCGCTCACTGAACAAAGCGCTCAGGCCATGGGGCTGGCGACGCGCATCCATCAGGCAGAGCCCGAGCCGGATCTTGATGAAGGTGAGATACGGGAAGAAGATCTCGCCATTGCCTTTGATGCAGGGGCAGTGTTATTGAAGAAAACCCTTCGCTCCGGTTTCCGTTTAGCTCATCCCGGCCATGTCTCCGTGATTGGTGATGTAAACCCGGGCGCCGAAATCCTGGCCGGGGGCAATATTGTGGTATGGGGTCGATTGCGCGGCCTGGTGCACGCCGGCGCCGAGGGCGACGAAAGCGCCGTAGTTTGCGCACTCGATTTGGCGCCTACGCAGTTACGAATTGCAGGTCACATCGCCATACCGCCCGCAGAACGCGGGCAACCACGGCCAGAGGTTGCGTTTGTGCGAGATGGATCTGTGGTTGCCGAAGAATGGATCCCAAGATAGGTTATTTGTTAATGAGGATAGAGACCAGAGATTGGAGATTGCCAATAGCTGAATGCCGAAGGAATAGCTAAGGCTAGTGGCTGAAAGCCAAAAATGTCACGAGTAATCACTGTTACTTCAGGAAAAGGCGGTGTCGGTAAAACTACCGCCACAGCAAACATTGGAGCCGCTCTGGCGGCGTTGGGTCACAAAGTCGTTTGCATCGATGCAGATATTGGATTGCGCAACCTGGACGTGGTCATGGGGCTGGAAAACCGGATCGTTTATGACCTGGTGGATGTGGTGGAAGGCCGCTGCAAATTGCGGCAAGCTTTAATCCGCGACAAAAGGCTGGAGGATCTTTACTTAATCCCGGCCGCCCAAACGCGCGACAAGAATGCGGTCTCTCCCAAGGACATGGTTCGCATTTGTGATGAGCTGCGCAAAGATTTCGATTTCATCATCATCGATTCCCCTGCCGGGATCGAACGCGGTTTCAAGAACGCAATCGCGCCGGCCGACGAAATCATCATTATCACCAATCCCGAGGTTTCGGCGGTCCGTGATGCGGATCGTATCATCGGCATCGTTGAAGCCGAGCAAAAAGGCCCCGCCAAGCTGGTCATCAACCGCATTAACATGGACATGGTGGAGCGTGGCGATATGTTGGCGGTTGCAGATGTGCTGGAGCTGCTGGCCGTCGAGCTGATTGGCATCGTTCCCGATGACCAAGCCGTCATCGTTAGCACCAACCGCGGATCGCCGATCGCTCTCGAAAAAAAGAGTAAGACTGGTGAGGCATTGCGCGATATCGCCAAACGCCTAGCGGGCCAGGAAGTTGCCTTTACCAGCGCCGACGGTGCTGGAGGACTATTCGGACGCCTTTCCAAGATGATCCGTGTGGGAAGCAAACATGCGTAGCTTGGCCAGCTTGTTCAGTCCTCGCAACCGCAGCGCGCAAACTGCCAAGGAGCGTCTGCGGCTCGTTTTGATCCATGACCGCAGCTCACTGCCGCCTGGCGTAATGGAAACACTGCGCGATGAACTCATTGAGGTCATCTCGCGTCACGTCGACGTTGACCGCGCCGCCGTGCGCCTGGAAATTACCCAGGACGGCCGTGCCCAGCGCCTGCTAGCCGACATCCCGCTAAAGCGAATCGACCAGCCTCTTCCCGACCTTTAAGCACTATTAATTCCCCTGAGATAGGATAGGGGCTATGAGAACCGCCATCTGGCGTCATTTCGACTTCTGGCTGCTCGGCGCCGTGGCTGTGCTGATTGCTTTCGGCATCGCCATGATCAGCTCGGCTATCGCAGGCAATGCCGAGCTCATTGAGCTCGATATCCTCGGGCGCCAGATCACGTATTCCTTGGCCGGCGTTGGCATCATCCTGATTGCAGCCACCCTGGATTACCGCCTTTGGGTTTCCGTGAGCCGCGTGCTTTACGTCATTCTGGCACTCCTTCTGGGAGTGATAGTGGTCTTTGGCGGAACGGAAGCCTTCGGCGCGCAGCGGTGGCTGAATGTCGGTTTGATCATTTTCCAGCCTTCGGAATTGGCTAAGATTGTGATGATCATCATCCTGGCTGATTATTTTGCGCGCAACCGCGATGCGGTGCATGATCTCAAATGGATCGCCCGCAGCGCCGCGTTGACTTTAGGGCTGACCATATTAATTTTGCTGCAGCCGAACCTGAGCACCTCCATTGTCTTAATGACTGTCTGGTTCTCGCTGCTGTTTGCCAGCGGACTGAAGCTCAAGCATCTGGCCACCTTTATGTTCGTTGGCCTGCTGATCGTAATCATTGGTTTTCCATTCCTGCAGGATTACCAGCAGCAACGAGTCATCAGTTTCCTTTTTCCCGACCCCGAAGCCAGATACGGAGCCAACTACAACGTGACGCAATCCCTGATCAGTATCGGGTCGGGTGGATTGCTCGGCCAGGGTTACGGGCAAAGCTCGCAGGTGCAGTTGCGATTCCTCAAGGTGCGGCACAATGATTTCATTTTCTCGGCCATCTCGGCTGAGTTCGGACTTGTGGGCGCCATCACTGTGTTGGGCATTCTCTTTTTCATCATATGGCGTTGCGTGCGCGCCGCCCAGCTTTCGCAGGACGCCTTCGGCTCCCTGATCGCTTATGGAGTAGCCGTTAGTATTGCTTTGCATACCATCGTAAACGTGGGAATGAATATCCAATTGCTGCCGGTAACCGGACTGCCGCTGCCCTTCATCAGCGCCGGCGGCTCTTCGCTGCTGACTTTCATGTTCGGCATCGGCTTGGTGGAGAGCGTCGTTGCGCGCCACCGCGCCCTAAACTTCTCTTAGGGTGTATCATTTGCCATGATATGGCAACATCGAAGCAGCCCGCGCGGGTACGCTTTGCGCCTTCCCCCACGGGGCTCACCCATTTGGGCAGCGCCCGTACAGCTCTCTATAACTTTCTCCTAGCCAAACAAACTGGCGGCAAGTTTTTTCTGCGAATCGAAGATACCGATCAAAAGCGATATGACCCGAATGCTGAACAAGATCTAATCAGCAGCCTGAAGTGGCTGGGTCTGGCCTGGGATGAAGGCCCCGACGTCGGCGGACCCCATGGACCCTATTACCAATCCAAACGCAAAGATATTTACCGCAAACACGCCGAGGAGCTTATCGAAAAGGGGAAAGCCTTCTATTGTTTCTGCACAACTGAAGAATTGAAAGTGGTTCGTGAGGGTCAGCAGAAGCGGCATGAGCAGCCACACTATTCGGGCAAGTGCAGGATTATTCCTGTTGATGAAGCGAAACAACGCGTTAAGAATGGCGAAAGCCATGTTGTTCGTTTCAAGGCGCCAAAAGACGGGAGTATTACTGTGGTCGACAAACTGCGCGGCGCAATCACTGTGGAGAATAGCCAGATCGATGATATGGTGCTGTTGAAATCTGATGGCCATGCTGTGTACCACTTAGCAGCCATGGTGGATGATCATCTAATGGAGATCTCCCACGTCCTGCGCAGCGAGGAGTGGCTTCCCAGCCTTCCGCTTCACGCGCACATCTATGAAGCATTTGGCTGGCAACAGCCCATTTGGGTTCATCTTTCCGTATTCCTCAAACCCAGCGGAAAAGGCAAGATGAGCAAGCGCGAAACAGAACAAATGCGACTCACGGGTCAATCGATCTTTGTCAAAGACTTCGCTGATCTTGGGTATCTACCCGAAGGCGTGGTGAATTGGATCGCGCTGATGGGGTGGAGCTTCGATGATCACACGGAATTTTTCACGATGGCAGATTTGATCGAGAAGTTCGATATCGAAAACCTCAATCCATCCCCGGCTGCTATCGACTTTAAGAAACTGGACCATTTCAATGGACTGCACATCCGCGCCCTCCCCCAAAAAGAGCTTGCCAAACGGCTTGTTCCCTATTTTAAGAAAGCCGGGTTCGAGGTTGATGCCGGGCAACTGATGCCGATCATTCCCATCATCCAGACGCGCATGACGACTCTTGACGAGGGCCCGGAACTGGCGGGTTTCTTCTTCAAAGAGGAGATCGCCCCGCCGGTCGAGATGCTTGTTGGCAAGGACATGAGCGCAGAGCAATCGGCGAGAGCCGTGCGCAAAGGGGTAGAGATCCTCGAGGTGTTACCGGAATTCAGCGCTGCTAATGCCGAAGCGCCCATGCGCGCGGTGGCCGAGGAGCTCGGCCTCAAGGCAGGCCAATTCTTCGGTATCCTTCGCAACGCCGTCACCGGCCAGGAAATCAGCCCACCACTGTTCGAGAGCATGGAGATCGTGGGGCGAGATACGGTGCTAGCGCGCCTGAAACGTGGATTGGATGAATTAGAGAAGATTTCGAAAAATCCTGAACCGCCCCAAACGACCTTAAAAAAATAAGGCGCCTGCAGGCGCCTTATTTTCTAGCTGCTAGTCGATTAGCTATGAAAGCCCCAACACCTTTCCGTTTTCCAAATCCAGATCGATATCGAAGAATACCGGCCGCGTGGACAATCCCGGCATCGTTGACATCTCACCCACCAGGGGATACAGGAATCCGGCGCCCAACGCGGCTCGCAGGTCGCGAACCGGGACGCGGAACCCTTTGGGCACTCCCTTCAACGTTGGATCGTGGCTAATGCTAAGATGGGTCTTTGCCATACAGATGGGCAAATTATCAAAGCCTAACCGCGTATAGTCTTCGATCTTTTTCTCGGCTTCCGCGGAGAAGTCGACGCCATCGGCGCCATAGATTCTCCCGCAGATGCGCTCGATCTTATCCTTGATCGACATATCGAGTGGATAGGTGAACTCAAATTCGCTGGGCTGCTCGGCTGCCTTGACGACTTCTTCGGCCAGCGCGACCGCCCCCGCTCCGCCATCTGCCCAGTGGCTGGAGATGGCTGCGCCCGCGGCGCCGGCTTGCAAAGCAGCTTCTTTGACCATTTCGAGTTCTGCCTCGGTGTCGGTTGGGAACTTGTTTACTGCAACCACGACAGGCACACCAAACCCAACAGCGATGCCCACGTTAGCCCGCAGATTCCCCAAGCCTTTTTGCAAGAGATCCAGATTCTCCTGTGTGTAGGCTGTGTCTAGCGGCTTTCCGGCAACTACCTTCGGTCCGCCGCCGTGCATCTTCAACGCGCGCACGGTGGCCACTAGAACAACGACATCCGGCCTCAAGCCGGAATAACGGCATTTGATGTCCATGAACTTTTCCATGCCGATGTCCGCGCCAAAGCCGGACTCTGTGACCACGTAATCAGCCAGCTTCAGGGCGATGCGATCAGCGATGATGGAGCTGTTCCCATGAGCGATGTTGGCAAAGGGACCGGCATGCACGAACACCGGTGTGCCCTCGAGGGTCTGCATCAGGGTGGGTTTAATGGCGTCACGCATTAAGACCGCCATGGCGCCAGCCGCGCCAATGTCGTCAGCTGTTACCGCCTCACCGGATTTGCTCAAGCCGAACACAATGCGGCCAAAGCGCTCTCGCATATCGGCTAAGTCGCTGGATAAAGCCAGGATGGCCATCACTTCGCTGGCAACAGTAATGTCGAAGGACGACTCGCGTGTAATGGCGGCGTCATCCGTTGGATCCGCCAGGCGGATGTCTCGCAGGAAGCGATCATTGGTATCGATGACCCGCCTCCAGGTTATGGTGCTTGGGTCGATATCCAGGCGAACAAGTTGTCGCCGTTGATCGTCATTGAGAGATTCGACATCCTCAGTATCGAATCCCAGTCGCTTCATGCGACGACGGATCGAAGAAGCTACGTTTCGCTTTCCACCTTTGACCGGCATCAGCCGGTCGAAAAGCTGCTTATCACTCTGGCGCGACTCGTGATACATGCGCGCGTCAATTGCGGCTGCCAACAAGTTGTTGGCCGCGGTGATCGCGTGGATATCGCCGGTGAGATGGAGGTTGAATTCCTCCATCGGCACCACCTGGCTGTAGCCGCCGCCAGCGGCGCCGCCTTTGATGCCAAAAGTTGGCCCCTGGCTGGGCTGGCGGATGCACGCAAAGGCGCGGTGTCCAAGCTGGGCGCCCAGCGCCTGGGCCAAGCCAATGGTAGTCGTCGTTTTGCCCTCGCCAAGCGGTGTCGGTGTGATGGCAGTGACATCAATATATTTGCCAAATGGAGCTTTTTGAAGTCGGTCAAGCACGCTCAAACTAACCTTGGCTTTAGTGTCGCCGTAAAGCTCAAGCTCTTCGGGGAGAAGGCCAGCTTGCTCGGCGATCTCCTGGATAGGAAGCAGACTCGCCGCCTGGGCGATATCAATATCTGCGGGAACCTTACCGTTGTGGCCGTTATGCGAAATCGGGCCAGAAATTCGTGGTTTGAGAGGGTTACTCATCGATTTTTGCAGAGCCTCCTCAGCAATTATGCTCAACTACCGGGTTGTGAAAATAGGGACAAATGCCCCGTAGGTGGGGCATTTCATCCACAAATTCAGTCGCAAATTGCTAGTGATTGTCCCAGCCCTTTTGTGGCAATTGCCCGTAGAGGATACCTGCCCTGCTTCCTAAACTATAAACGGCTTAGGAGGCAGGCTTGTCCCCAACCTCCGCCCTGAGCGGAGCGAAGGGGGAGCATCCTTGCAGCAGAGCCTGCCCTGACCCTAAACGCAGCGAAGGGGACTGGGAGGGATCATCAAAATGCACGAGCTTCCTGTGACCCAAAGTCTCCTGAATTTGGCTGTAAAGCATGCAGAGGCTGCAGGCGCGGCTCGTGTGACGGACATTCATGTCGAGATCGGCCAGCTGTCATCCTACGTCGACGAGTCGGTCCAGTTCTATTGGGACCTGATCGCGAAAGGGACGGTGGCCGCAGGCGCCAGGTTGCACTTTCACCGCGTGCCCATGGAGTTGGAATGCCGCGACTGTCACACCTGCTTCCGGCCCAACGGCGCCGGCTTTGAATGCCCCAAGTGCAAAAGCGACCGCGTCGAAGTAGTTGGCGGCGACGTCTTTCAGCTTGTCGGCTTGGATGTGGAAAAGACTAATCCCAAAGAAAAGGCGGAGGCGAACCTTGTCTGAACGAATCGCGGTAGTAGAAGAGATTTTGGGCGCTAATGACCGATTGGCGGAGCAGAATCGAAAGCGGCTTGATGAAGCCGGAGTCCTAGCTGTCAACCTTATGGCGTCACCCGGCGCCGGCAAGACCTCGCTAATCGAGCGCACGGTCAGCAAACTAACCAAGGATTACAAAATCGTCGTGGTAGATGGCGACGTGGCCACCGGCATCGACGCCGAGCGCGCCGCCCGCGCTGGCGCGCAGGCCGTGCAGATCAACACCGGAGGCGAATGCCATCTGGATGCGGTGATGATGCAGACCGCGCTGGATCAAATCGACCTTAATGGCATCGATTTGGTGATCATTGAGAATGTAGGCAATCTGATCTGCCCGGCGGGGTTCAAGTTAGGCGCACATAAAAATGTGCTCATCGCCTCGATCCCTGAAGGGGATGATAAGCCCTATAAATATCCGGCGATGTACCGCGGGGTGGATGCATTGGTGATTAACAAGATCGATCTGCACCCTTATGTCAAATTCGATATGGACTACTTCAGGCACGGAGTGGAAACACTGAATCACGGCGTGCTGACCTTCCCGGTTTCTTGCCAAACGGGTGACGGCCTGTTGGCCTGGTACACCTGGCTCAGGACGCTAATCGGGTAGCAATGGCTGAACGCGCGGGTTTGCAGGTAAAGGTGAAGGGAATCGTCCAGGGAGTAGGCTTCCGCCCCTTTGTGTACCAACTCGCCAATCGGCTTGAGCTTAAAGGATGGGTGCGCAACACCACTGCCGGCGTGGATATCCAGGTCGATGGTTCGCACGATGCCCTGCAGAATTTCGTAGAATCCCTACGCACGCAGGCCCCGCCGCTTGCGCATATCGATGAAATTCAAACATTGCCATCATCCGCGAATGGCTTCACAGAATTCCATATCGAGGAATCACGGAGCATCAGCGAAGCCTTCCAACCCATCTCGCCGGACGTTGCCATATGTCCCGATTGCCTGCGCGAATTATTTGATCCCCAGGATCGCCATTATCGTTACCCATTTGTGAACTGCACCCATTGTGGGCCGCGCTTCACGATAATTCGCGATCTTCCCTATGACCGGCCCAACACTACGATGGCGGGCTTCGCCATGTGCCCGGCTTGCGCCAAAGAATACTGCGACCCCACTAACAGGCGCTATCACGCGCAGCCGGTTTCCTGCTCCCAATGCGGGCCACGCATCTGGCTGGAGATCGGGGACGAAGTCATCAACGATCAAGAAGATGCGTTACGAAGTGTCCGCCGAATGATCGCGGCCGGAGAAGTCGTAGCCATCAAAGGGCTTGGGGGATTCCATCTGGCCTGCGATGCGACGAACTCAGACGCCGTTGCCAAGCTGCGCCTGCGCAAAGGGCGCGCGGACAAACCGCTTGCGCTGATGATGGCAGACCCGGAAGTGGTCAGGAGACATTGCCTAATGGACCGATCCGAACTGGACGCCTTGCAAAATCTCTCCCGCCCCATTGTGCTGCTACGCCGTCGCGAGAATTCCGCCATTTCAGAGAATATTGCGCCGCGACAGCACACTCTCGGCGTAATGCTTCCCTATACCCCGCTCCACTTTATGCTATTGGAACGCGAGGACGGGATCCCAGACGCCTGGGTAATGACCAGCGGCAACCGCAGCGAAGAACCCATCATCACGGAGAATGAAGAGGCCAAGCGCGCGCTGTACCATATTGCCGCGGCCTTCCTGATGCACGACCGTCCCATCCACTCCCGCTGCGATGATTCTGTAATACGTATCGAACCTGAGACCCGCTCAATTTCCCCGATCAGGCGGGCCCGAGGAATCGCACCCATGCCCGTCCATTTGCCTTGGTCCACTCCCCCCCTGTTGGCAGCCGGAGCCGAATTAAAGAACACATTTTGCGTAGCCAAGGATGAGTATGCCTTCCTCAGCCAGTACATCGGCGATTTGCAAAATTACGAGACTTTACATGCTTACGAGCAGGGTATCCGGCAATTCGAGCATATTTTCCGGGTCGTACCGCAGGCGCTAGCCTATGACCTGCACCCCAATTATTTAAGCACCCGATATGCCTTACAGCGCGCCGAGCGCGAAGGCATCCCCGCTATCGGCGTCCAGCACCACCATGCCCACATTGCCGCA
>Ga0209431_10004034_pt1 | contig 11551 bp, 11 predicted proteins | sample RifCSP13_3_FD_184021 | JGI IMG/M metagenome (GOLD analysis project Ga0209431, IMG submission 184021) | Soil microbial communities from Rifle, Colorado - Rifle CSP2_sed 13_3 (SPAdes) (version 2) | ecosystem: Environmental > Terrestrial > Deep subsurface > Rock core/Sediment | place: Rifle...
GATTTTTTTTATTTCACTACCGCTAGCCTTAGTTTTGCTTCAGCCGGATGTTGGAACAACTCTTATGATTCTCCTAATATCTGGTAGTTTGATTATTTTTATGGGTGTGAGATTTAAATCTTTAGCCCTGCTTTTAATTTTAATTATAGGACTGTCATATCCAACTTGGCACTACCTTTTAAAAGGGTATCAAAAAGAAAGGATAGAAACGTTTTTAGATTCTTCACGCGATCCGCTTGGGTCTGGCTATAATGCCCTTCAATCACAGATAGCTGCGGGTTCTGGTAAGTTTTTCGGGAAAGGATTTAAGCAAGGTTCTCAAGCACAACTTAGGTTTATTCCGGAGCAGCAGACAGATTTTATCTTTTCTGTGCTTGCTGAAGAATGGGGGTTTATCGGTGGGTTTTTTACACTTCTTCTTTATTTTATAGTAATACTTTGGATTCTCGATACGGCAAGCCTTGCGAAGGATAGATTTTCAATGGTTTTATCTTTAGGTATAGCTTCGATATTTTTCTGGCATACCCTAATTAATGCAGGCATGGTTACGGGTTTAATGCCAGTTATGGGTGTTCCACTTCCGCTTCTTAGTTATGGTGGCTCCTCTTTGATTACAGCCATGCTTGGTGTAGGAATTGTTTTAGGAATAAGGATGAGAAAATTCCCACTTACAAAGGAAGATATTGCACTTTAGTAGAATGGATTTCTCTCAATCTTGTTACAAATTGACACAAATGGACACGAATCAGGATGCAGGATACACGATGCAGGATGCATGTGAAACTCTCATGAATTACTCATCATGCATCATGCATCGTGTATCATTTTTATTCGTGGCTACTTATTTTTGAATTTCCTTCCAGCTTGGAATCCCACCCATGCCTTTTGCTGCTCTTACGGCTTTTATTATAGCCTCAGAAATAAGCTCAGAAGCGACGATTCCAACTAAATTAACATCGGCTGGTAAGTCTCCGCAAGATATGGCAAATACTAAATCACCATCCGCTGTAGTATGAGCGGGAGAAACTACCCTTGTAATCCCAGTCTGCCCAATTCTTGCAACCCGCACTAGGCGAGACCTTGAAAGTTTTACATTCGTGGCAACCACTGCAAGAGTCGTATTTTCAAATGGTTCTGCTTTTTGTGTCACCCCGCTCTTAAACAATTTTACTGAACCTAAGAATTCTTTTCCGTCAATGGAGTTTCTCACACCTGCAATAATCCCCCCACTTTTAGGATCAACTATATCACCAAAGGCATTTACAACAACAAGCACTCCAACAACTATGCCGTTTCCCAAGTTGTAACTCGTGCTCCCAATTCCACCCTTTGTTGCTTGCTTGATGCCGAGAAGCTTTCCGATAGATGCCCCTGTTCCCACTCCGATGCTACCTTCTTCGGTAGGTGACGACGATGCATTTAGACATGCGCTATATGCCATAGATTGGTCTGGCCTCACTTTTCCATTACCAAGCCCAAGGTCAAAGACGACAGCAGTAGGAACTGAGGGTACAATATGGCCGTAACCGACATCGAGTCCTATTCCCTGCTCTTCAAGATACCTCATTACTCCGCCGGCTGCATCTAATCCGTAAGCGCTACCCCCTGTAAGGAAGATTCCATGAACCTTACCATATGAATGGTATAGAAGAAGCGGGTCTATTTGGCGTGTGCTCGTCCCGCCACCTCTTAGGTCTATAGCCCCGGTTGCCTCGTTATCGAATAAAATGACCGTGCAACCAGTTATTGCTTCAAAATCTGATGAGTGTCCAACCCTTACTCCCGGAACATCAGTGATTGAGGCCATCGTTTACATTTTAAATTCATTATCATTGGTTTCCAAGTAAACTTTACATATAGTCATGCAATCGTAGGGAAATCCCCAAGGCGGTTCGAATTTTTTTTGTCATTGCGAGGCCGATGAAATCAGCCGAAGCAAACTCAATATTACATCATCACCGAAATATTAAGAAAGGGGAGATTGCTTCCTCCTTCGCTTGTCTCTGGGCATGGGCTCATAAGCTCGGGATGAAGATCAAAAAAGGTTACTTTAGAAAAATCTGGTCTTAGAATAAAAGAACAGGTAAGATTTTGCAGGTAGGGTTCTTTTATGAAATCACTCAAGAGCGAATCGATAAAAAAACTTCTTAAAACTGAAACAATTGGGAAAATAATCTACTCCTTTGAAGAGGTTGGCTCCACCAACGAAGTTGCATCTGAGCTTGCAAGAAACGGTGCCTCTGAGGGGACTACCATAATTGCTGATTCTCAGTCCAAGGGGAAAGGAAGACTTCAAAGGAGATGGATTTCCCCCCCAGGAGTGAACCTCTATATGTCGGTGATTTTTCGCCCTGCAATTGCAGCAAAAGATGCTCCTCTTCTTACTCTGGTTGCTTCAATCGCTTTGGCTGAAACAATCAAGGGCAAAGAACCTGACACACTCATAAAATGGCCCAATGATATACTTGTAAAAGGGAAAAAGGTGGCGGGTGTTTTGACAGGAATGCAACCTATTGGAAACAAAGTTGATTTTATTATTGTGGGGATCGGGGTAAATATAAACATGACTAGGGAAATGATGGAAAGAGAAATGGGAGAGGTTTCAGAGATAGCAACCTCTCTTAGGGAGGCGTTAGGATACGACATTAAGAGAGAAAAATTTGCCACTGATTTGATTGAGGAGCTTGAGATTTGGTATCATAAGTTTCTCAAAGAGGGAAAGTCTCGAATCATAAAGGAATGGATGGAAAGGTGGGGAGCGATAAACCGTAAAGTAATAGTCAGGTTCGATGGGAAGGTGATTGAAGGAATCGCGTCTCGTATTGACGAGAACGGGCATTTACTTGTAAAAAAGGATGATGGAACAACAGAGAAGATAATCGCAGGGGATGTGGTTCTTTTGTAAGGGCAATCCTCTGTGATTGCGCGTTATTAGAGCAGACACGGGGGGTCGTTCGACTGAGCTCACGACGAAGTCTGCCCCTATAGCATTGTATCCCAGAACATCAGCTCATAATCGAGACCTAATCTAGTTGCGATTCTCATCTTCTTAATATCTTTCTCTATTCTAGCGTACTCCCCTATTATCTTCGTTATTTTATCGTAGAACTGAGAGGTAATCGGATAAAATCCGTCCAAAAATTTTGTATCTTCAGAGGTAAAATTATAGTTTCTTTTAAGTCCTTTGCTTATTCTGCTACAGTTCTCGCCCCAGACTTCAAAATCTATGATTATTGCTGAAGCTATCTCTCCTTCGGTTCCATAGGTTGCTAGACGTGTAAAATAATTTGTAAAAGCCAGTGAGCCTGCATGGGGTTCGGAAGCCTCGAGTTCTTGATCTCCAATACCTAGAGCCTTTGCCATTTTAAAGAGGTTATCTAAGGCACTACGCTCTCCTTGTATCAACTCAAAGAAAAAATCTCTTATCCGCTGATTAGGGGAAAAGGCAATGAATAGAGCCAGATTTCTGAAATCCCCGCTTACGATATGGAATTGCTGTTCTACAAAGAACTTTAGTTTTTCGACGGAAGCCTTCCCTTTTTCTACACTACCAACAAAAGCATGAGTAAGAATCTTTTTTCTTAAAGGCTGAAATTCTTCCCTTAGTTCCTCAAGGAATTTTCTTGCAGAGTGTATCTTTGCCATTGATTAACCTTATTTTTGAAGTTGTTCAGTTTCTAACCGTTAATTTTGACTTGGTAATTCCCTGTAGCTTGCTAAGGTGTTTCCATAATGCTGTATTGTCATTGCGAACACGTTCACTTTGTTCAGTGCAGGCTCCGTGAAGCAATCTCTCATTTTAGATTGCTTCGTCACGTTGTTCCTCGCAATGACAGTTGCGGCGTTTAATATTAAGACCATGCCCGCAGCTTGCTGAAGGGTTATTAATTAAATTATAACATGTGGACTCTGGGTAGAGTGTATAAATTTAAGGCAAACATTGATGACATAACCTTTTCCTAAGATATCCAGTTTGCATAAGTTCATTCGATTATTTATTAATTCATCTAATACAAATTGGTATAAGTTCATTATTTAAATTAGGGTATTATAGAGGGTTAAAAGCACATGATAGTGGATACAATGATTAAAGGAATAGACCATGTCGCAATTGTTGTTTGGAACATGGATAGATCCATCAAGTTTTACAATGAGGTTTTAGGGCTCAGGATACATCATGATGGACGAAAGGAAGGTGGTAGCAAAAAATCCTTTCTGGGCAATAAATCAGAGACCTTAGTTGCTTTAACAGAGGATGAAAATCGAGGTAAAGAAGGAAATCGGATTGTTGAGGGCGTGGCACATATAGCTTTTAGGGTGGAGGATGTGGAGAAGGCAAGCAAACTCCTTAAAGAAAGAGGAGTAGAATTTATAGAGGAGAAATTGGGTAAAGATGGAAAGAGAAAATCATATCACTTCCTAGACCCAGATGGGCTTGAGTTAGAGATATATGGTAGAACCGGTCAAATAATACCACCATATTGATGAAAAATGTTTTAAATTGAGGCTATTGGGGAAGCGGGTACATTTTTTGTCTTAGACTTTGCAAATACTGTTTTCATTTATGCTTTTTAACTAGCAAATTCATTGTAGCTTGCTAAAGGGTTTCCACGTCGTTGCTATGACAACAGTATCCTTGCCCTGCTTGTACAAAGTGAGCGAGTCTTCTGTTTAAACGCTGATGTCCTGCAGCTCGCTGCAGGGTTCTTCATTTACTGATAAGTTGTAAGAGACTCAACAATAAAGCAAAAAACCGAATAAAGTGCCAAGTATCAAAAAAATCAATCCCTGGATCTTTCTATTATATTAACCACTTCTTCTTTAAGATTATGCATTAGCTCTGACCATTCATGAATAGAAGAAGGGTCGTTTGTTTGGAGGGTTTTCTTAATTATAATTCCTGAGTTTGTTAACTCGACTTGGAAATTATCATAGTTTCCAATTAGTATGGTTCCAAATCTCTGAAGTGTCTTAATACCCTCTTTTTCTCTTCCTTCGAATCTTGAGATCAAGGTAACCTCTTCATCAAATCCCTTAAACACTGCGCTCCAGAGGCTTGCATTTGACTCTAGCCCAAAAGAAAGGTCAACCAAATCCAACCGTGTTGTTAACTTATCCATTATTACTAAAGAAGATTAAGTTTTAGCTTTATAATTTTCTGTATCTTGCTACAGGGATTTCTCTGTCATTGCGAGCACATTCGTTTCACGCAGTGTATACTCTGCGAAGCAATTTGACATGAAGTGTCATTCCGAATACTTCGCCTTGGCTCAGTACAGGCTCCGTGAGGAATCCGACACCGAGTGTCGTCCTGAGTCCTTCGATACCTCAGGATAAACTCCGCGAAGAATCCCAAGATAATCAGGAGATCCTTCAGTCGCTTTGCTCCTTCAGGATGACGCTATGCGTCAGTTTGCTTTGTCCCCTTCGCTTTTCTCTGGGCTTCGGCTCACTTGCTCCTCGCAGCACCAAGGGTTTTTTAACCGCCGGTGCCTTGCAGCTACGGGGTTCTTCATTGAACATAGAGAAAAAGTACATAAATAAAAGTTAACAATTACAGCTTGCATGTAGTTTTTCAATACTCGTCTTGGCGTTCGTAGTGAGGTTAGTATATATTTCTTTTCCAGATGTAAGCTTTAAAAAAATCCTATAATTCTCTATCGCCTCCTTCGGGCTATTGGCAAGGTCATATGCACGTGCAAGATGGTAGTAAGGTTCAGGATTATTTTGATTAAGGGAGATTGCTTTTTTCTCTTGGGCAATAGAATCTTGGTATTTATTCATTGAATAATAAGTGATCCCCAGATTCATGTAGGCAGGAGCATAAGTTGGATCGAGCTCTATTGCTTTTAGATATTCTGTTACTGAGTTGCTGAGGTATCCTTGTGTACGAAGCGAGGTTCCTAGGAAATTGTGCAATTGAGGCGAATCTGCGAGTTCGACTGCCTTTTTAAATTGTTCTGTTGCCTTTGCATAATTACCTCTCTTTAATAAGTAGGCTTTTCCTAAATCTAGGTGAGCCATAACGAGGTTCGGATCTAACCCAAGTGCTTTTACAACGTACGGGCTATCTGGATCTCTGCCAGATGCGGCCCAAAGTATATAGTATGATTCTGCGTCGTTAGGGTCTTTCGCTAATGCGCGGTTAGCAGCTACTTCCGCAACCTTTGATCGCTTAAGATGAAGGTAATTTAGAGCCAAGGCGCGTTGTGTCTCTTTAGTATTAGTGCCGTACTTTAGGGCTTTAATGATGTTTTCGTAGGACTTATTATAGAATTCCTCGTAGTCTTCTTTCACCTCCAACTTATAGAAGCCAATAAATGAATAAACTTCTCCAAGGCCTGCGTAAGCCGGAGCGTACCTTGGGTCTACTTCGATTGCTTGGTTAAAGTATACGATCGCATCTTGAAATCCTTTAGGCGTAAATTGCAGAAACGCGGTTCTTCCTTTCTCATAGTATGGAGCCGCATTTGAGTTTTGCATCTGTGAATTATCTTCTTTGGGCTTTTCCTTGGATTGAGCAAAATCCTGAGCCCCTAAAATAAACACTGAAAGAAATAGAAGCATCAATAGAACAGATATTTTTTTTCTCATAGACGTCGCCCTCCTTGAGCTTATATATTTATAGTGTGTCAGAAAATAATTCATAATTTATTTTTTCATTACAAAGAGCAAGACCTTACACCTGTCATTGCGAGGAGCAAAGCGACGAAGCAATCTCAAATTCGATTGTGGATTGCTGATCTTAGATTGCCGAATAAAATGTTTTTCAATCCAGACTTCGAAATCCCCCAATCAGTAATCCTAAAAGATGGGATTGCTTCGATACGCTCGCAATGACAACTTGGAAAGCTAGGTTACTATATTTTAACCTCCTTTTCAATAATTCTTAGAAATAAATTTTACAATCTCTTGTGCTAAAGCTTCATAAACACCTTTTGTAATAAATCCGCTTCTTAGAAATCCAAACGTGCTCAAACCGGTTACTTCACCATTCGTGATGTTATCTCCTGTGTTTTTATCTAAAAGCCATACGTGAACTGTGAGAGAAGCCTCGCCAAATTTTAACGCCCCCCCTTCCCTCTTAAAGCTTTTTCCCGATTCATATCCTGTTATTTCACCAACGAGGACAAGGGTTTGCTGAGTGGGGTCGCCTTCAGTTGAACCACGCTCCACTTTTTGGAAGCCAATGTTCTTAGAAACAGTTAACTTTGCTACCTCATCTGAAATCCTTGTCAGGGCTTCGTTTGGAACATCGGTTATTTCGGTCTCAAAATCTGCAATTTCAAGCGTCTTGTATTTATTAAGTTTTGGGTCAGACGGATTAAAATATGAAGCAACCTTCAAGTCGCCGCACCCAGTGATTGACAAACAGAGTAGAAAAAAAATAAATAGAAAAGAGACAGAATATATTTTTTTATTCATTACTTTTTTCTCCTCAGTATTGTATGTATCTTATAGTTCATTTGAAATTATATATAAGCACTTAGAACTTAACCTTTATTTTATTAATTTACAATTTTATAACTATAGTTAAGTGAAGAGTATCGGAAATTTTCTGTAGAAAAACCAATAAATTAAGCTTCCTTGAATCTCCGCACTTATTCTTATTAAGTTATATCTGCGTGTATCTTAAGCGGGAATCCATAAAAGAAAACATGGATACCCGATATCTGCAGTCGGGTATGAAAGCAGGAGCGGCAGGGCAGGAGTCATAAATCTACCAATTAAAAAAAATCTGCGAGTGGAAAGTCGCAGCTATCAAAGGATAATTTTACACAATTACACTGCGATAGCCGAGGTTTTCTAACCTCGTATAAAAGAGTAGGTCGTAGTTGCCCCCCAATTTAATCGAACGTTTATACATTCGGGCATGACAAGGCACTATATATGTGTAACGTGAATTAAGCAGTCCAAGAAATTAAAAACTCCTCTAGCCCTCAGTCAAATTAAAATATAATTTAACCAAAATTAGCGACTTGGAAATAGTGGTCTAATTTTGTATTCAAAAACTCCAACTGAGAGGTTCTGCAAAACATACTGAATTTTGCCGATGAACGAACGTATAATTGACAATTTTTGTCATGATTAGTCCAAAAAGGTGTTACTTTAGCGGTGATTGAGGATGGAATTCTAGATTATCGAAAGATATAAAATCTTTTTGTCTCAATGGTTTACCTGCATATACCCGGCCATATCCTCATGAAGTGACAAATTTTGTCATAATTAGCCCCGAAAGTGACAAAAATTGTCACTTTAACAGGGTAGGAATAGGTAATCCCTGTTGTGGAAAACAATAAAATCCTTTTGTTTCGGATGGTTATCAGATTACAGATTATTTCCCCTTGACTGGCATGATAATTGCAATATAATTATCCTACAATAACTCGTTAAAGGAGGTAGTCAAGATGTTAAAGTTTAAGAGGGGTAGAAAGGACGAGAAGGGTTTTACGTTGATTGAGCTTCTCATAGTTGCGGCGATTATAGGTATCATCCTTGCTATTGCGGTTCCTAACCTAATTAAGGCTAGGATTTCTGCAAACGAGGCGAATGCAAGAAAGGCGATGCAGACTCTAAGGGATGCAGAGGGAGAGTTCTTTGAGCAGGACATAGATGATAATGGAATAAGGGATTTCACTGATTTAATAGGAGAAGACCCTGTCGCTACTGATGGTTCTCTACGGTGTCCTGATGATACTATTGCAGGTGGTGCTACTTGCCTTGAATCAGACGCGCTTGTAGATAACAGCTTTGTAGGGGCTCGTAGTGAGGCTGATGGCGCGCCGGCTGCTCTAGCTGATTGCGGAAACTCAAAAGCAGGCTATTGTGTCGCTTGGACTAATGATTCTACGGATACGGATCTCGATGGAGCTGATTGGAGTGACCCTCCTGGAGCTATCCTACCTGATACACTTCTTCAAGCCGACTTTGGTTGGGAAGCCTCTCCGAGTGGTGTGCTGAAGACTGGTAGAAGGGATTATGGGGTCTGGGGAGATGGGGTAATAAGGTGTACTACCTCTCAACAAGCTTCAGGTGTAAATGGAACTTATCAAGCCACCCGAGATGGTAGCCAAGGAGGCGTTCCTGCCGGAGCTTGCGATTAAAATATTGAGCTAAGAAAACAAGGGGTGGTAGGGTTTCTGCCACCCCTTGTTTTGTGATTGACCTCCGCTCTAGGTTTTCGACCTCTGTATGTCATTGCGAGGAACCCTAGAGCAAAGTCGAAGGGGACGAAGCAATCTAACACGAAGTGTCATTCCGAAGTGAGGAATCTCAAACAGGTTGCTTCATTTCATTCGCAATGACGGTAAGAATGATGGGATTGCTTTGCTGGCGCTCGCAATGACAATTTCGTTTGTATTAGCGGCCGCGATTCAATCGGGACTCGAAAGTCCCGCCTTCCACGGCGATGATTAATTTATTCACCAACAACGAAAGGCTGGGTTTTCTAACCCCGCCATCCAGGAATAAAATTTAGGGGCAGATGCCCTCATCAGCCCAAATGATGCCCGTTCGGGGAACTGGCACTATGCTAACTTATTCGCTAGCGATCAATTGCGCTGAGACTCCCTGAGCCCTTCGATTAGGACAGTCTTTGTCGAGGGGTCGAAGGAATGGTGATCTTACAAGGTTATTTTATGATTAATAGATTTGTAAAGATCTTATAATAGGCATATAATTTTACAAAATTATCCAAATTAGAAACCATGCTAAAGATAGAGAATCTAGTAAAGGACTATACTTCGGGGTTCTTAAGAAAAAAGGTTCGAGTTTTAAATGATGTGTCTTTCTCTGTGAATAAGGGAGAAATCTTTGGTTTTGTTGGTCCAAACGGGGCGGGGAAAACCACAACATTTAAAGTAATACTTGGGTTCGTTTCTCTTACGGGCGGAAGGATTGAAATAATGGGTAAGCCAATGGGAGATGTAGATGTAAAAAAGCATATAGGTTACTTACCTGAAAATCCATATTTCTATGATTATCTAACAGGCGAAGAACTTCTTGACTACATGGGAGAACTACACGGAGTTGATGGGAAGGGACTTGCAAAAAGGGTTGATGAGCTCCTTGAGAAAGTGAAGATGTCTCATGCTCGAAGGTTACAATTAAGAAAATATTCAAAAGGGATGCTTCAGAGAATCGGTATTGCCCAAGCTCTTATAAATGACCCTGATTTTTTAATTCTCGATGAGCCGCTGAGTGGCCTTGACCCGATGGGGCAAAGGGAGATAAGGGAATTAATCTTGGAGGTAAAAAGGGTTGGTAAGACAATTCTCTTGAGCTCTCATATACTCTCAGATGTTGAAGCCCTTTGCGATAGAGTGGGAGTTATAATAGGAGGGCGTGTTGTAAAAACAGGTGAGCTTGCAAAACTCTTTGAGGGAATTCATACGGATTATGAGATGCTTTTAAAAGGTGTAGATGAAAAGATAGTTAATTACTTTACTGACCTTAAGGTTGCTGTTGAAAAGAGAACCGGATTTTTTGTTCTCAAATTTGATGAGGATATAAAAGCTAAGGTTTTGGAGATAGCTTCCCAATGCAGGGCGGATATAATTTCGCTCCACCCATTAAGAAAATCGCTTGAGGGGCTTTTCGTTGAAGAAGCAAAGAAGGATAATACTAATAATTTAACCCCGAAAATGCGGGGTTGAGGGTCGGGCATTTCAGCGAAGCTAATTGACACAAGTGGTCACGAATGAAAGTAATGAGGATGCAGGATACAAGATGCAGGATGCACGATGAAAAAACCTCAATCATACAAAGACCTCGAGGTATATTCACCAGCAAAAGAGTTTGCAGTTAAGGTTCATAGACTGACAATAGATAAACTACCAAAGTTTGAGATGTATGAGGAAGGCGGTCAAATAAGGCGTTCTTCAAAGTCCATAGTGTCTAATGTTGTTGAGGGATTTGGGCGAAGGAGATACAAGAACGAATTTATTCAGTTTTTGACTTATGCTATTGCATCCTGTGATGAAACTAAAGTTCACTTAGAGATACTTTACGAAACAGGGTCTCTCAAGAAAGAAGTTTTTGAGGAGCTTTTCCATGCTTATGAAGAGCTAGGTGCAAAACTATTTAACTTTAGAGAAGCAGTTATAAGAAGCCATCGTGTATGATGATACAAGATGCACGATACAAGTAACAACTTTCATACATCCTGTATCATGTATCTTGCATCATGAATCATGTATTTAGTGGCAAAAATAAATGAAAAGAATTTGGAGTGTAGCACATAACACATTTATCGAAGCGATAAGAGACAGGGTTCTTTTTAGTTTAATTCTCTTTGCTTTTGTGATGATTCTTAGCTCTCTTATCTTTGCAAGCATCTCTGCCGAGCAGTATAACAAGATTGTAAAGGATCTAGGACTTACAGCAATCTCACTTATCGGGATTATGATTTCTATATTTCTTGGGATGGGACTTGTCTATAAAGAGATTGAGAAAAAAACGGTATATAACATATTTTCAAAACCCATACGCAGATACGAGTTTATTTTAGGGAAATATCTCGGACTCAGCTTTACGCTTCTTGTTAATACAG
>Ga0209431_10004040_pt1 | contig 11545 bp, 9 predicted proteins | sample RifCSP13_3_FD_184021 | JGI IMG/M metagenome (GOLD analysis project Ga0209431, IMG submission 184021) | Soil microbial communities from Rifle, Colorado - Rifle CSP2_sed 13_3 (SPAdes) (version 2) | ecosystem: Environmental > Terrestrial > Deep subsurface > Rock core/Sediment | place: Rifle...
CCGAGACCGGATCGGTGTAGCCGTGCTTCTCGACGGTGTACAGCTTGGCTTTCGACTCGCCTTCGCAGCCCGATTCGTCGGTGATGGTCAGCGACGTGCCGTTGACGGCGATCGGATAAAAGACCAGATTGCCGCCCTGGCAGACGGTCGCCTCGACGAAGTAGCCGCGATCGTCGTCGGTCGTCATCCAAACCGGTTCCCAGGTGATCACGACTTCATTCCCTTGACGCGTGGCGTCGACGACGTCGGGCGGGCCATAGAGGACCGACTGCGGCAACCTGGTCGTGATGCGCACGACGCTGAAGATGTCCCCATCGACGTCGACGACCGACGCCGCCACCCAGCAGGCATACCACAGTTTGTCGAATCGAACCCACAGCCACGTCCCGTTGGAGTTGCGGTTCCACAAGATCCCATGGTCCCCGGCGTACAGGTCGCCGGCATGCAGGTAGTTCTTGTTCGGCCCGTAGCGGCAGTGGGCTTGTTCGCTCACCGTCACATCCGGGAAGTCGAATGTCGCTGTCGGCGTGATCGTCGGCGTCAGCGTGAGGGTCGGGGTGTCGCTGGCCGTCGCCGTGGGGGTGGCGGTCGCAGTCGAGGTCGGCGTCGGCGTGTCGGTGGCCGTAGCCGTTGATGTGGCGGTCGCCGTTGGCGGGAAAAACAGGCCCTGGACCGATTGGCAGCCGACGAGGAGCAGCCCCATGACGGCCGCCAGCAGGACCGCCAGCGCCGCCCGGGAATGAGACGAAAGGTCAGAATGCCTTGACATGACTCGAGTCGACCCTGCGCATGCGGTCGATTCTACGGGTCCGGACCGGGCCCGGCAATGAGCCGCTAGGCATGGCCGGGTCGCCGTCCGGCCGGGATAATGCCGGGACGGCTCACAGTGTGGACGGGTCGAGGGACGCGCCTCAGCGGGGCTGCGGGAGCTGCGCTGGGAGACGCGGCGAACCCGACGTTTTGCGGATACCGACTTGCCTCTCACCCAGACACAAGCGGACAACTCTTTCCGCGCCACCGGTCGGGGCCCCCAAGCGGACGGAGGCCTGGATCAGGCTCATCTGCGACGGGTACTCGCCTGCGTTCCGCCGCAGGAAGGTCTCGATGTCAATGTCGCTGATCGTCGTTGGCATTTGCCCACCCCACGAATGCGGACGCCGGACGAGCCAAGTCATTTCCGACCTTCTGGGGTCAGTTTGGGGGAAATCGCCCGTCTCGCCACCTTACAGCCGCCTATCGGACCCAGCCCGCGGATCGACCCTGCGCCGCTCTTGACAAGGAAGGCCTGCCCGCAAAGAATAGAGCGTTCCGCCGTTCGCCGTCGGCGCCCGCCCGCAAGGAGCCGAGTCCTCGATGCTCGACATGCTGGCTGCTCTGAAAGAGACCAGCCGCACGTTCTACCTGCCGGTCATTCGGCTTCCCGCCGGGTTGCGGGAAGCCGTCGCTTGCGGCTACCTATGCATGCGCGGCCTGGATGAGATCGAAGATCATCCTGCGCTTTCCAACTCCGCCAAGATCGACCTGCTCGCACGCCTCAGCCTTGCCTTTCAAGGCCAGAGCTCGCTGGATACTTTCGACCGCGCCCCGGTCGACCGGGCCCTCCAACCGCATCGCGAGCACCTACCGGACGTCTCGCTTCGCCTGGCGGATTGGGCAATGCTCGCGCCGGCGGCGATTGCGCCGCGAATCTGGGAGACGGTGTCGGCCATGGCCGACCGCATGGCCTACTGGGCCGGCGCCAACTGGGTCATCGGAAGCCTGGAGGATCTGGATCGCTACACTTTCAGCGTCGCCGGATCGGTCGGCATCCTGTTGTGCGACTTGCTGGCCTTCTTCGAAGGCGCCCAGGTCGATCGTTCGAAGGCCCTCTTGTTCGGCCGGGGCCTGCAGATCGTCAACATCGTTCGCAACCGACCGGAGGACCTGGCACGCGGGATCGACTTCTTCCCGCCCGGCTACGGCGCCGAGCGGTTGGCAGCTTATGCCCGCGACTGCCTGCAGCGGGCCGAGGCCTACGCCCTGACTGTCCCGTCGCGGGCCTTCCTGGCGATCTACCAGATCCCCTTGAAGCTTGCCTACGGCACGCTCGATGCCATCGCCCGCGGCGAAGCCAAGCTGACGCGCGAGGCCGTGATGGCGCTCGTGGCCGAGGCCGACGGACAGAGCTGACCGTCCGCCGCCGAGTCCCCCCGATGCGCAAGACGCTGATCGCCGCCAACTGGAAGATGAACCTGGGCCGCCCGGCCGAGGCCGTCGAATTCGTGCGCAGGACGCGCCGCGCGCTGGGCGAGGTCGAGCGAGTCGAGGTCGTACTCTGCCCTCCCTTCACAGCGCTTTCGGCCGTGGAGGAGGTCATCCGCGGCACTCGCCTCGGACTGGGCGCGCAGAATATCCACAGCCAGCTGAAGGGGGCCTTCACCGGCGACGTGGCGGCCCCGATGCTGACCGGCCTGTGCTCTTTCGTGATCATCGGCCACTCCGAACGGCGGGCCAGCGGTGGATCGGACGAGACCAACGCTGCCATTCACCACAAAGTCGAGGCCGCCTTCACCCACGGGCTGATCCCAATCCTGTGCGTCGGCGAGAACCTGGCTCAGAACGAGGCCGGACGGACCGCGGAAGTGGTCGGCGGCCAAGTGCGTGCGGCGCTCGATGGCTCGAGCGCGGAACAGGTGCAGACAGGCGTCATCGCCTACGAACCGATCTGGGCGATCGGCACCGGACGTGCGGCGACGCCGGCCGACGCCAACCGAACCGTGGCGCTGACAATCCGCGGCGCGCTGGCCGATCTCTTCGGGCAACGCACGGCCGAGACGGTGCCCGTCCTCTATGGCGGAAGCGTCACCGTCGAAAACATCGGCGCGTTCATGGCCATGCCCGACCTCGACGGTGCCCTGGTCGGGGGCGCCAGCCTCAAGGACGATTTCCCCGAGCTGGTGCGACGGGCGGCGGCAGCCAAGCGCTAATAGCGCGCTGGCTCGTTCTGCTGGCGGCCCCTGTCAAACCACCCGGCCGTCGCTCCTGCTAGAGTCGCCCCCTACATGTCTGTCATTGCGAGGCGGCCGAACCACGGGCCCCGAGCGAAAGGGATTGGGAGGCCGCCGTGGCAATCGCATCAAGAAGGGCGACTGCCACGAATAGCGCGGCAGTCGCCCCCTAGCGCTACGTCATATCGTATAGACTGGTTGCCGTCGCCAGAGCCGGACGATGGCCGAAGCTGCCGTTCCCCCGCATAACCTGCCCTCGCTTCCAACCAGTTTCATCGGCCGTGCGGGCGAACTGGCCGATCTCGTCGCGCTCCTCAGTGGCTCCCGGCTCGTGACCCTCACCGGGCCGGGCGGCTGCGGGAAGACCCGTCTCGCCCTTCAGGTCGCCGGCTCCTTGCTCGGTGATTACCCTGGCGGCGTGTGGTGGTGCGACCTGGCCGGTGTCCCCGACCCGGCGCTGGTCGCGGCCGCGGTCAGCGCGACCCTGCAGGTCCATCCCTCCCCTGATCGGCCTACGGCCAAGGCGTTGGCCGGCGCGCTGGGCTCAGGGCCGACGCTCCTCCTCTTCGACAATTGCGAGCACGTCCTCTCAGGTTGTGCAGCTCTGGCACACGATCTGCTGCAGGACTGCCCCCGCCTCACCATCCTGTGCACCAGCCTTCAAGCGCTCGGCCTACCCGAGGAGGCTTTGTGGTCCGTCCCGGCGATGGGCCTTCCCGGGTCCGAAGATCTGGATGCCCTCCGCAGTTCCGACGCCGGCCGCCTCTTCGTCGAACGCGCCTCGCGGGATCAACCGTCCTTTGGCTTGACCGAGCGCAACGCGCCGATTGTGGCGGCGATCTGTCGCCGGCTGGACGGGCTCCCTCTGGCCGTCGAGTTAGCCGCGGCCCGAGTGCGGCTACTGACCGTCGAGCAGATCGCCGAACGGCTTGACGACGTTTTCGTCCTTCTCACGCGAGGCATGCCGGGTACCCTTGCCCGCCACCAGACGATGCGGGCGACGATGGAATGGAGCTACCGATTCCTATCACCGGCGGAACAGTCGATGCTCTGCAGCCTCTCGGTTTTCACGGCTCCGTTCACCCTGCCGATGGCCGAAGCCGTCGGCGTCCGCGAAGCGGGGGAGGCGGCGACGCTCGACCTGCTGGCGGGGCTGACCGAGAGATCTTTCTTGACTGTCCTTCCGCACGAGCGAGATCGGGAAGCAACCTACCGGCTGCTCGAAGTCATCCGGCAGTATGCCCGCGAGCGCCTGGAGGCCTCCGGAATATCGACCGCCGCCCGCGATCGGCACTTGAGCTGGTGCTTGGCCTGGGCCCAGGACGTCCAGGCGCACCTGGTTGGGACGGGCCAGGGGGAGTGGCACCGAGCGCTCCGGCGCAACCTCGAGCACATGCGGACCGCTCTTCGCTGGGCCTGCACCACTCACCGGACCGACTCTGGGCTGCGATTGGCCAGTGCGCTGGGACGCTTCTGGCTGATCGAAGCCGTTACCGAAGGCCGAGCCTGGATCGAGGAGCTGCTCCTCCTCGGCCTGCAACCGTCGGCCGAGCCCGTGCCGCCAACGACGGTCGCCTGGGCTTTGACGTGGTCGGGCAGGCTGGCCGTCCGCTTCGGTGACGACCAGCACGGCCGCATGCGGGGCCAGGAAGGCCTGGAGTTGTTCCGCCGTATTGGCGATCGCCCGGGCATCCAGGCGGCGCTCAATCTGCTGGCGTTAGCCGCGCAGGATACACAAGCGTATGACGAGGCCTCTGCTTACTACGAGGAGGGCTTGCGTCTGAGCCGCGCCGCCGGCGACGATCGCATGACGGCCGTCCTGCTGGTCAACGAAGGACTGATGCACTACGAACGGGAAGACCCGGCGCGCGCTGAATCGGATTGGCGTGAGGCCTACGCCATCGCCGGCCGACTGCAGGACGAGTACTTGTCACGCCTCGACAATCTCGGCTGCCTGGCGCTGATGGTCGGGGACCTGGCTCGGGCCGAGGAGTACCTCGAAGCGAGCGTGCAGGAGGCGCGAGCCAAGGGCGGGCCGGTCGATGAGGCGGTTTTTCTCGCCGATCTGGCTGAGACGAAACGCCGTCTGGGACGCCTGGACGACGCCGAATCGAAACTGCTGGCGGCCATCACTTCGCATCGGCAACTCGGCAACACCCTGCGTCTCGGCGAGGCGACGGTCTACCTGGGCCGCCTGCGGCAGGACCAGGGCCGCCTTCAGGAGGCTCGACAATTGTTCCAGGCCAGCCTGGCCGATCTCGAACGAGCCCATGGAACCCGCTTGTTGAGCCACGCCTATGTGCATCTGGGTATGCTCCACTCCCTCGATGGCAAAGAGTCCGAAGCTCTCTCCTGCTTTCTGTCCGCCCTGGAGCACGCTCAAGCTGGGGACCACCGCCTGGCGCGGGTACGCGCGCTGGAAGGGATCGGGCTCCTCAGAGCCGGCCAAGGCCAGGGAGAATCCGCGGTTTCGTTGCTGTCTGCTTGCTGGGCCGAACGACAAGCTCTTGGGATCCTCCCCGAACCCGACGATCTGGCGCTTCTGAAGGCTGCGCAGGCCGGTTTGCGCAAGGTGCTCGGCGACTCGGTCTTCGAAGTACGCTGGACGGACGGACTGGAGTTGCCGACCCAGGATCTCGCCGCTCGCACTCTGCAGGAGTTAGCTTCTCGGGCAAGGCCGCCCGCGCCAGCCGGTCCGGTCCGGGCCGCCCTCGAGGTCTCTGCCTTCGGAGACACGCGCGTTGTGCTGGGCGGCCGTCCCCTCGGTCCTGTCGATTGGACGTACGCCAAGTCGAAAGAGCTCCTCTTCTACCTGCTTTCGCGGGAGTCGGCGACGAAGGCACAGATCGGTCTCGACTTGTGGCCGGAGGCGTCTCCTGAGCAACTGCGGAGTGCCTTCCACAGCGCTCTGCATCATCTTCGTCGAGCGCTGGGCGGGGGCGATTGGATTCGCTACGCCGGCGGCCGGTATGCCTTTGCGCGCGAACATCCCTTCACCTACGACGTCCACGATTTCGAGGAACACGTCCACCTTGCGCGAGAGCAGCCCGGCGAGGGCGAGGCCACCGGCCGCGAAACGGCGATGGCTCACCTGACGGCCGCCCTGCGGAAGGCGGGCGGAGATTTCCTCGCCGATATCCCGCATGCCGACTGGGCTCTCTTCGAACGCGAGCGGCTGCGGCAGGTGCGTGTCGACTCGATGCTTCTCCTGGCCGAAGGCCATTTCACGGCGGCGGCCTATCCGGCGGCGGCCGAGGTGTTCCAGCAACTCCTGGCACTCGACGGCTACCTCGAGGTCGCTCACCGGGGGTTGTTGCGCTGCCTTGCCCGCCAGGGAGAATCGGCGCAAGCCGTCCGGCACTATCAAGGCGTGGTCGACCTCCTGCGCGCGGACTTGGGGACCTCCCCGTCACCGGAGACCACGCTTCTCTTCGAGCGCATCCGCCGCGGCGACGACATCTAGCCCTTTTCATCACAATCCGCTACACGCAAACCTACCAGCGCCGCCGTTCTACTCTGGAGCGGTGACTGACTACCGCCCGCAGCGCTCGGAGGTCTTCGTCCTGCGCTTCTGGCAGGAGGCTTCGAGCGGCACGTGGCACGGCCAGGCCGTGCACGTCCCCGGCGACGAGACGTTCGCTTTCGCCACCTGGGAGCAAGTGCGGTCGTTCCTTGGGCAGTTCATCTACGGGCTGGAGGCCGGCTCGCCTCGGCCTCAAGCTGGCGGCTGACCATCCGCCCAGGTCTGGGGCGCAGAGGGGATGTCTCGACCGAGAGGCGGAGAAGTCCGCAAGATGCCAGGGGATCACGGCCCGCGCGGGCCTCGGAGGTGAGGGAATGACGAAGTGGATGCATCGCATCACATGGCGGCAGGTGGCTATGTCTGCGGTGTTCGGATTCACCGCCTTCATGGCGCTGGGCGCGCCGAAGGTTGCCTACGCCCAGGACTGCACGTTCGCCCCGTGCACCGACACGCCGCCCCCACCACCGCCACCCTGTGGATCTCCCGGCGGCCCGACGTGCGAGCCGCCCCCGCAGGAGGAGGGCCCTGTCGATACCCCCAGGCCGCGGGCAACGCACCCGCCCACCGCCACCACCGCTCCGAGCGCAACCGCCACGCCGACGGCCTCGCCGACCTGCGACGTGACGACCGGCATCGGCTGCCCCACCTCAACGCCGTCGTTCACCCCGACCATCACCCTCGTGCCCACCTCCACCGCCTTTCCCACTCCGACGAAGCTCCCGCCTTCGCCTCTGGTTGAGCTGATCACGACCTTCGTCGGAAGACTCTTCCCCGACCCAGAATCGATGGCACCTGTGCCAGCCTGGATGCAGCCGCCCAACCTCGAGGTCACCGACCTGGAGATCACTCAGGTCATTCAGTGCATGCACAACCTACTGTGCTCGGACAATTCCGTGCCGTTGTTCGGCGGGAAGTTGACGATGGTCCGAGCGTACGTCCGGGTCAAGTCTCCTCCCGACGGCTACGCCAGCGGCATCGGAGGTGCCCTGTGTTACGGCGATACGGGAAGTGCCGGGTGCGAGAACCCGATCCGGCCACTATACAAGATCCCGGTTTGGGAGGACCCCGATCCGATGAGGTACGCCCGTCCCCAGCTCGTGTACGCGCTGGACTTCATCCTGCCATCGTATTTCGTCACCGGCGGCGCCACCAAGACCGTCACCGTCTACGCCAACTACAACTTCGAGGACTACCCGAAGGAAACCTACTACAAAGACAATCACCGGCTGCTGCAGTACCAGGTCGAGCCCTCCGAGCCCATCAACATCCGCTACCACCTGGTCCAGAATCTGAACCGGAACAACCCAAACTTCCCCAACCAGCAGCAATTCGTTATGGCCGATGCCGGCGCCGTCTGGGACGTGTACGACTTCCTCGATCTGACCTATCCCACGAGCGAGATCCACATGACCCAGGGCACGCCCCTCTTGCTCCGAGACTACGACACAGCTCTAGGTCAGAACAACCGACGCAAGGGATGGGACGACCTCCTGTTGGATCTCTGGTTGCTCCGCAGCGGATCAGGGCCGATACACTACGGCCTGATGCCGTCCGTGACGCTCCGGGGGGCTGGTGGCATTGGTGCAGCGGACGGGTCGATGGTGTCGGGCGGGCAGGACAACGCGGAGGCCGGTAAAACGGCGGCTCAGGAGATTGGCCATAACCTCGGCCGGGCTCATCCGCCTGGCTGCGACGCCGGCGGGCCGGATCCGAATTACCCCGGGATCAACGGCGGAATCGACGAGGTCGGTACCGATGTCCTTCACCGGAAGCTGTACGAACCTTCCTGGGTCTACGACTACATGGGCTACTGTGGCGTGGCGGCCAATAGTTGGACCTCCATCTACACCTATGAAGCGATGGCCGGCAAGCTGCCGGCGGGTGTGAACAACCCAGCTGCCGGCCGCGTGGCCGCACCCCTTTCGGCCGACGCCATCGTTCTGATGGGGTCCGGTGAGGTCTCACCCGAGGCGGCGCTCCTTGAGCATGGTTTCTACCGCGTCACGGCAGGCCCATCCATGGAGCAAACACCGGACGAGGGCCCCTACGTCGTCGATCTGCTCGACCGCACCGGGAAAGTGCTGACGAGTCGCCGCTTCCGGCCCCTGGCCACGAGCAACGACGAGCCGAGCGCCTCCGGGCCTTTCGCCATCATCGTCGCGTGGGTCGACGGGACGGTGGCGGTCGCCTTCCGCTATCAGGATCTCGAAATCGGCCGCATCGAGACGAGCCGGCACGGCCCCGAGGCCAGCTTCGTCTCGCCGTCGGAAAACCAGGCCTGGGACGCCTCCGGGCTTCAGACTCTGGCCTGGACCGCTTCCGATGGCGATGGCGATCCGCTCCAATACCTCCTTCAGTATTCGAGCGATGGTGGACAATCATGGAGCGTGCTGGCGCCGAACCTCAGCGACAAGTCGTTCGAGATCGATACCGCCTGGCTGCCGGGTTCCGAGAATGCCCGTCTGCGACTCATCGCCAGCGATGGGCTGAACTCGATCCAGGTGGACTCCGCCTCGTTTCAGGTTGGCGGCAAGCCACCGATGGTTCACATCTCTGGCCCCACCACAGACGATATGCTGATCGCCGGATCCACCGCCGTCCTGCAGGGCGCCGCCACCGACCTCGAGGACGGTTTCCTCGGTGACGACAACCTGAGCTGGGCCTCGGACCAGGACGGCGTGCTGGGGACCGGCCGGACAGCGATCCTCCCTTCCCTGTCCGAAGGGCCACACAAGCTGACGTTGACCGCCATCGACTCCGACGGTAACGCCGCAACGGAGTCAGTGAACGTCGTCGTCCAACCCGCCTCGGTGGTGGAGGCGCCGCCACCCACCTCTGCCGCCCCGGCAGTCTTGTGCCTTGCGGTTGTCGTCCTGCTGGGCGTGGCGGGCGTGGGCACCGCGTTCGTCCTGGGACGCCGATCACGTAGTGTCCAGAAGCCAAAGGAGGCATGACATGGATGGCAATTCTCCCCGACGTACTCACCTCGGGCGGATGAGCGTGGCCCTGCCGATCAGCGCGGTTCTGATTCTCGCCGGGGCCTGCAGCCCAGCGCCGTCCACACCTACGCCACCCTTGCAGGTGGGGACCATTGCCGTGTCTACCACCGAACCATCGACCCAGGCGACGTCGCCATCCATGGGTGGTGACGGGGGCGAGTGCAGCCATGACTACTTCCCCTCGGAGCTGGGTACGACCTGGGAGATCGCCGGGACCAACCGCATGTTTGGAGCCTATCAGCAGAGCTCCACGATCACCGTGTCGTCCGATGATGGATTCGTCGTCACGTCGGACTTTGTCGATGGGTCTGGCACCTTCTCGCTCGCCTACTCCTGCTCGGAGGAGGGATTGACTCTGCTCGACCCGCTCGGGCAGTCCTCCTCCGCGGTTGCCACCGGCCCCTCTGGCACGGCGACGGTGACGACGCTCGCCCAGTCCGGCATTACGCTCCCGGCGGACCTGGAGGGCGCAAACACGTGGCAGCAGTACGTCAAGTGGGAGGTCCAGGGCGATGGAACCGTGCTCCACGGAGATACGACCTTCAACTACGTCTCGCGGGGAGTGGAGGTCGTGACGGTCCCCTTTGGGACCTTCGAGGCAATTCGCGTCGACACCGAAATTCTGGGCACCCTCGAGGGCGAGGATATCGTGGCCTGTCAGAATACAACCTGGGTTGCCAAGGACATCGGTGCGATCAAAGGGGAGACGTCCTGCTCCGGGGCCGACGACTTGATAGAACTGGTGTCGTTCGACTCGCCCTAGCCGAGGTAGGTAGACGAGGGGCACTTCCCTAACGGCGTTTCCCGTTGGGGGTCGGAGGGCTGGCGGGAGCGTAGTCGGCCAGCGCCACCTGATCGACGACGCCGACGATGACGGCCCGGATGGCGCCGGGGTCCAGGTGCAGAATCTGGCGGGCCCCGTTGCCCTCGTCGATGACCAGCACCGTATCGCCCGGGCCCGCTTGCACGACGTCGACGGCGATGTCGTAGTCGTCGGTCTCATTCCCCTGCAGGTCGAGCTGGTTGACCAGCAGCAGCTTACGACCATCGAGATGTGAGATCTTGATGGTCGATACGACGTTGCCGACGACTTTGCCGATGTACATGCCGGCTATCCGCTCGTCGTCCAGGCGGCGGTCGGGCCGCGGCGTCGATCCGCGGGGTCGGCATCGACTTCGTCGATGATGCCGGTGATCGCCAGGTCGACCGGGACGAAGACCACTGGCAGGGCCTGCGCCGCCTCCCGGCTCCCCACCACAAAGACCAGCTCGCCCGGCCCGGCTTGGGCCGTGGCGTCGGCGGCGATCTGCGGCTCCCCTTTGGGCTGGCGCTGCTCGTCGAGGAGCTGGACGACGAGAAACTTGACCCCCTCCAGCCCCTCCGCCTTCTGGCTGGCGACGACCGTTCCGATCACCCGGGCGAATTTCATCTCGACTCCATCACTCGCTGGCGGAAGCGCGTCGAGTCCGAGACGTTGGCCCACATCTCGGCGTGGAGCTGCGGGATGACGACCTGGCGCACCAGATGCTCCGGCCGGCGCAGAACGCCGACGCCGATGGCAACGGCCGCCTCGACGTCGGCGACAAGCCCCGAATAGAGGACGATCCCCTTTCCCCCGAGTCCGTCGCCCAGCCGAATCTCGACCAAATGGACCTCGGCACCTTTGACCCCAGCATCCGCCGCCAGAATCGTCGAGGCGACGCTGGTCGTCTCGATGACGCCGAGCGCGTCGATCGGCTGCGGGCGACGTAACCCCGTTACCGCCTCGACGACTTCCGGATGGACGACCGGCAGGTAGACGTAATCGATGACCGCCTCGCCCCCCAACTGACGCCCCGCCGCGAGCGATTCCTCCACGTCACCGACTTCGCCCCCGAAGAGGACAAGGAACTTGCCGGGCTGGATCGTCCCGACCTTGAGCACGCGAATCTGAGCCTTCTTGACGACGGCGTCGGCGGCCTGCAGCCCGGCGGCGATGCTGCTGTATTCGATGAGAGCGAGCGCCGGCTCGATCATTCTCTGCTCTCCGAAGCCTC
>Ga0209431_10004041_pt1 | contig 11544 bp, 6 predicted proteins | sample RifCSP13_3_FD_184021 | JGI IMG/M metagenome (GOLD analysis project Ga0209431, IMG submission 184021) | Soil microbial communities from Rifle, Colorado - Rifle CSP2_sed 13_3 (SPAdes) (version 2) | ecosystem: Environmental > Terrestrial > Deep subsurface > Rock core/Sediment | place: Rifle...
CCGCCTCTCATCCCCCAAGGCCCATAACCCCGGAAGAAGAATCATTCATAGAAAAGACTACGCAGGGCATAAAGGACGAAAAGCTCAAGAGGCTCGTCAGCCGGGTGATGCGGATGGGGAAGGAATAGGATGGAAACACGAGTATACTATCATGAATTAAACGAAGCCGACACAAGAGCCAAGCTGATTGATCCGGCGATCCACAAACGTGGATGGACCGAGGATCTGATCCGGCGTGAAGAGACAGCAGGTGCTGTCGATATCATCAATGGCAAACCCCGTCGCCGCTCACGTGGCAAGGTTGACTATACTCTTCGTATAAAGGTCAACATCAATACCCAGCCCGTCGCAGTAGCGCTAATCGAGGCAAAAAAAGAAAGCCTTCCTCCCGGGCACGGGCTTGATCAGGCCAAGGGATATGCCGCCTGTAAGCGGCTGAATGTCCCGTTTGTCTTTTCTTCTAACGGCCATTTGTTCGTTGAGTTTGATAAATATACCGGTTTAACCAGTCCTCCGCGCCCGATAGCTGAGTTCCCCACCCCTGGAGAACTGCGTAGCCGATATGAAGAACGGGTAGGCTTCAGCCTTGAAGCTCCGTCAGCTCGTCCTCTGCTCCAGCCCTATGCTGGAGGAGAGGGTACCAGGCGGTATTATCAGGACGCTGCAATCCGTGCTGTGCTTGAGAAAATCGCCAGGTGTGAAATTACAAAACAGCCTAAGCGTGCCTTACTTGCGCTTGCAACCGGTGCTGGCAAGACTTTTATCGCCGTCAATTTACTGAAACGTATCGCAGATGCCGGACAGCTCAAACGCGCGCTTTTTATCTGTGACCGTGATGAGTTGCGTACTCAGGGACTCAAGGCATTTCAGAATGTTTTCGGCTCAGATGCAGCCGAGGTATTTAAGAAGTCTGACGGCACAAACAACGCCAAAAATGCGCGAATACATATCGCTACTTATCAGACACTCGGAGTTGACACAGAGAACGGTGATGCCACTTTTTTAACTACTCACTATCCTGAAAACTATTTTACCCACGTTGTCATTGACGAGTGCCATCGCTCGGCCTGGGGCAAGTGGTCTCAGGTCTTAAGACGCAACAGCGAAGGCGTCCATGTCGGTCTTACCGCCACGCCTCGGCAACTTAAAATAATGGAAGAAACCGCTGAAGCCAAAGAAGATTCTCGAATCACGGCTAACAATATCGAATATTTCGGTGAGCCGGTTTATGAATACGATATGGCCCAGGCCATTGAGGACGGTTACCTTGCCGCGTGCGAAATCCAGAAAGGCCGTGTTGACCTTGACGAGACGGGTATAACTGTTGAGGAAATTCTGAAGCGTAACCCGGTTGATGCCATAACCGGTCAACTCATAACACGGGAGCAGCTGAAAAACCGTTACGAAAAAACCCAGTACGAAGACCGCATCCTGCTCCCCGACCGCGTTCTTACCATGTGTCAGGACTTTTTCAACTATCTTCTTGAGACCGGAGGGCCTGAGCAGAAGACTATTATATTCTGCGCGCGCGATCGTCATGCTGACGATGTTGCCGTCACCTTGAATAATCTTTACGCCAAGTGGTGCGCCAGTAACGGCAACGAACGCCTCGATTACTATGCCTTCAAGTGCACCGCAGCCAGCAGCGGTAACGACCAGCTTCCAGACCTGCGCGCCTCAGCCCGTAGTCACTTTGTAGCGGCAACGGTAGACCTTCTTACAACCGGGGTTGATGTGCCCTGTGTGCGCAATATCGTATTTTTTAAATATCTCAAGTCTCCCATCAGCTTCCATCAGATGGTTGGCCGCGGTACGCGTATAGATACGCCTACAGGTAAACTAATGTTCCGTGTTTACGACTACACTGACGCGACACGGCTTTTCGGCGAGGGTTTTATTACCAGGCCCCCATCCGGCGGCGGTGGCCCCGGCCCTGAGCCTCCTCAGCCGCCTGGACCTACGGTTATCGTCGATGGCTTTGATGTCCATATTACAGATGCCGGACGTTACATCGTCACAGATGTGGACGGCAAGGCCATGCCTGTTCCTGTAGAAGAGTATAAGGCGCGCCTTGCGGCCAGACTTGTTGAAGAGGTCCATACGCTCGACGACTTCCGCTCCCGCTGGATTCATCCACCGGCGCGGCAGGAGCTTATCGATGCTCTCGTGACATCAGGTTATTCGCCTAACGTGGTTCGAATGGTAGACGAGATGGAAGACTACGACCTGTATGACGTGCTCGCCGAGCTTGGCTGGGGCATGAATCCGCGCACCCGGCACGACAGGACTTTGGCATTCACTTATAAGCACGAGGATTGGATAAACGGCCTTCCGGGACAGGCGCCGGAGACTATCAAGGCCATTGCAAGCCAGTTTGAGCGCGGAGGCACCGAGGGGCTTGAAAACCCCCACATATTTCAGACCCCTGAGGTTAAAAGGGCCGGGGGGCTTGGGGCGTTAAAAGCCGCTGGCAGGCCTGCCGAGCTTCTGCGCGAAACCAAAGTGAGGATGTTCACGGCATGACTAATTTAGGCTATCTAACCACAATGATACACCCACAGTCCTTACCTCAAGGATGGCAGTTGGTAAGGATAAAAGACGTGGCGCTTATAAATCCACGCAGGCCTGCGAGTCTCAATCGTGCTGAAGATGCACCAACATCATTTGTACCGATGGAAACTGTAGATTCGGTCACCGGCACCATTGCAAATAGAATTACGCGCCCTTTTGGAGAAATTAAATACGGCTACACCTATTTTTCTGAAGGTGATGTTCTATTCGCCAAAATAACGCCTTGCATGCAGAATGGTAAGTCAGCTATCGCGAGTGACCTGATAGACGGTATTGGTTTTGGCTCTACAGAATTTCATGTCCTAAGGCCGATGTCGGCTATGACGCCTGAATGGATTCACCACTTCTTGCGGCAACCTGCACTGCTGCTTGAGGCAACTAATCATTTTACAGGTGCTGTTGGTCAGCAACGATTACCCGTAAGCTATCTTGAAGAACTTGAAATCCCATTACCGCCACTCCAAGAACAGAAAAGAATCATAAAAGTACTTAACGAACAGATGGCAGAAGTAGGGCGTGCAAGAGCCGCCGCTGAAGCCCGCCTCGATGCGGTTAAGGCGTTGCCTGCTATGTTCATTCGTGAAATTTTCGATGGTCAGGAAATCAAAAAGTGGACACGTAAAAAGATAGGACAGATAACCGAGATTACAGCAAGGCAAGTTGATCCTAAAATTGAAGAGTTCGGGAAGCTTCCCCATGTCAATGGTGAAAATATTGAATCAGGCACATGTAAACTTCTCTACCTCAATACAGCTGCTGAAGAAAACATGACCAGCGGTAAATATCTTTTTGAAGCCGGCACAGTTCTTTACTCAAAGCTTAGGCCATATTTACGTAAAGTTGTTGTTGTTGATTTTAAAGGATTATGCAGTGCCGATGTGTATCCAATAAAGACATACCCAAACGAATTAGACCCAAATTATCTCGCATGGGTTTTACTTTCGGATGAGTTCTCCCAATATGCAGAGAGTCAATCACAAAGGGCCAGAATGCCAAAGCTTAATCGTGACCAGTTGTTTACATGGGAGATACCTTTACCGCCACTTGAGTTACAGAAAAAAAATGTTATGCGAGTACAAACCATGATGGATTATGCCAATAATATTATTAAAATGGCAAATGAAGAGCTATCAACAATTAATGCTTTACCAGCGGCCATGCTGCGTATAGCTTTCGATGGAGAATTGTAAAATATGGCCCGAAATAAAAATAGTACTAAAAACGGAAAACGACATACAACCCAGCAATCTGTCGATCAGGCGATAAAGAGCATCTGTAACATCATGCGGCGCGGTAACTGTGCCGGGGCTTTGCAGTATGTGCCGGAGCTTACCTGGATACTCTTTTTACGCATTTTAGATGATCGCGAAGAACGCGAGCAGGAACATGCCGAGGCTGTGGGAGTGCCGTACAGGCCCTCGCTTGAAGCCCCATATCGCTGGAGGGACTGGGGCGCACCTCCTGAAACGCTTCCCGAAGTATATACGAACAAACGTGCCGAACTTGAGGAAGCGCCGACTAATGCATTCTTCAACTTTGTAAATGGTGAACTGCTGCCACATTTGAAGAGCCTTGAAAAACGGCCCTACGCCACGGCCCGGCAAAAAGTCATCAGCGAAATTATAAGCGGTGTTGAGCGGGTCCGTATCGATACTGAACGGAACTTTCTCGATGTCCTTGATAAGGTGCACAAACTAAGCTCTGAGAATGTGGATGACACGCATGTATTCACTCTCTCACAGGTCTATGAAGGCCTGCTCCTTAAAATGGGCGAGAAGGGCAACGACGGCGGGCAGTTCTTTACCCCGCGAGAGGTAATCCGCGCTATGGTCAGGGTGATAGACCCGGCAATAGACGACACCGTCTACGACCCCAGCTGCGGCACCGGTGGTTTTCTCGCGCAGAGCTTCGAGCATATAGAGAGAAAACTCAGCGCCCGGGCTACCGCCGAGCAGCTGCAAATTTTAAAACAGCAGACTTTCTGGGGAAGAGAGAAAGAAAATATTGTCTACCCTATAGCGCTTGCCAACATGGTGCTTCACGGCATGGACAAGCCCAATATCTGGCACGGTAATACATTGACAGGTCAGGAAACCTATGGAGGCCTTTTCGAAGGCAGTCCATCGCAATTCGACGTGATACTTACTAACCCTCCCTTCGGTGGCAAGGAAGGCAAAGAGGCCCAAACAAACTTCGACTACAAGACCGGCTCCACACAAGTGCTTTTCCTGCAGCACGTTATCCGAAGCCTCTGCAATGGCGGTCGTTGCGGTATAGTCCTGGATGAGGGCCTTCTGTTCAGAACCAATGAGGACGCATTTGTCAAGACCAAGCGCAAACTCCTGGATGAGTGCGATCTCTGGTGTGTACTAAGCCTGCCCGCAGGGGTCTTCACCGCAGCTGGCGCCGGGGTTAAAACCAATCTCCTGTTCTTTACAAAGGGCAACAGGACTAAAAAGATATGGTATTACGATTTAACGGATATCAAAGTCCGCAAGAGGACACCGCTTACGCTGAAATACTTTGACGATTTCTTCAAGCTCTTACCGGCGCGGGCCAACAGCGACTTTAGCTGGACGGTTGATTTGGACGAGCGGAAAAAGACCGCATCCGATGATGCTCGTCCCATTAAGGAACAGGCCCACAAGAAAAACCAGGAGGCCGCACAGTGGAATGAGCGGCTCAAGGAACTAAAGAGGGCCAAACCAAAGGACGAAGCTGCCATTGCAGCTGCGGATGCCAAAGGTAAAGAACTATACAAAGAGGCGAAGGACCTGGCCGGTAAGGCGAAAGAAATAGAAGATGCGGTCTACGACATCAAGGCAGTAAATCCCAACAAGAAACCGATTATTGACACCCGTACCCCTGAGGAGTTGCTTGACATAATCGAAGCCAAAGGGCGTGAAATCGCCGAAGCGCTTGCAATCCTTCGGACGCCTCAGTTTAATTTTGAGAGAAACAAATAAATGAGCTACGGGAAACCCTCAATCTACAGACCGGCAATCCCCTGGTTGTGCGCGTTCAACGCGGTTGACCTATGCTCTATCCCAAGCCGCCGAATCTTGCGGCTTCTATCAAAAACAGGTCAGGTTCCCTGCCAGGCTTGGCAGTTATGAATTCCAGGCGCCTCGCGTCAAGGCCAGCCTTAACGAGTTCTTCCCTCATCTCAGATAGACGCGCCTTTGGAAAGACATAGAATATGCGCCCCTCCTTGCCCGCGAGGTATGCGGAAATATCTACAAGGTCGGAGAGCCCTCCAAAGAGCTCTGCCCTGGCCCCTGCCCTCTCCTTCTTCGGGCTTATCCTTCCGGTACCAGCCCTGGTGTAGGGAGGGTTGCTCACGACAATCGAGAACGCGCCTTCCGGAAAAATACTTTTCAGCTCCCTGTAATCGATGTTCAATATTTCAATTCTTTTTTCAAGGCCGTTTACCGAGACGTTCTTCTTCGCTGTCCCGGCCGTATCGGTATCTATCTCAATTCCGGTTATCTTTTTTACTTTCGTTTTGGAGGCCAAGAGCAATGGAATCGCGCCTGTGCCAGTGCCAAGATCTATTATGGTATCCGTATCGGTAAGTATGGGGATTACGAACTCGGCAAGGGCGAGAGTGTCGCCTGTGAGCCTGTGGCCCGCCTTCCTCTGTATGAAGAAGAACGGGCCGAGGCTTTCAAGGATTTCGTCTTCGGTGATTTCCGGTCTGGTCAAAAGACCTCAGGCCTTGGCAGCGGCCTTTGTACCGTGGAAGTTTATGGTCAGGCCCGAAAGGAGCTTCGGGTAGAAGTAGGTCGATTTCTGCGGCATCACAAAGCCAGCGAGAGCAACCGCCTTAACCTGCTCTATCTTGGTAGAGTTCAGCAGGAAGACGAGCTGGTTGTTGTCATTCGAGCAGGCCGCTATCGCCTCGTCGTAGCTCTTCACGTATAGGAGGTTCTCCTGCTTCTCCTGCGCCTCCTGGGTCATGCCGAGGATCTTCGCGAAGATGAGCGAATGGAGCACGGTGACATCAAGGCTCTTGAAGACTTCGGGTATGGAGTCGCCGAAGGCCTTTGTCATCACATCAGGGGACTTTATTGACATGAGATAGTAGATGTCCCTTGTCCTGATATGCAGGCCGAGCGCGACCGCCTTTGCGCCGGATGTCTCAAGCTCTTTAAGGAACTTCTCCCTGACCCTGGGCTCGTCGGCCTTTGTGTAGGGGAACTCGCTGATGGTGAAGTGCTGGCCGCACTTTGCCACGAACGCGTCAGGGTCGAATTTTTCCAGGCTGTGAACGACCCTGTGCGTGGGCCATATGGTCATGCCCTCGTCATCCATGTTCGAGAAGTACATCATCACATAATTATAAGGCTCTGTGCCCGTGTAGTTCTGCGCCTTCTCCCTCTGCATGTTCCTGTAATTGAGCGCGGTCTCGTACCTGTGGTGGCCGTCTGCGATAAACAGGGCCTTGTCCTTCATGCCTTCGGTAACGGCAGCGACGACCTTGAGGTCGTCCACTCTCCAGACCTTGTTCACGATGCCGTCGTCGTCAGTGACATCGATATCCGGCTTTCTTCCGGCGACCGCGCCGTCGAGGAGCTTGTTGACGGAAAGCGACGGCTCGGAGTAGAGCGAAAAGATGGATGAGAAGTTGGCGTCGCAGGCCTGCATGAGCTTGAGCCTGTCTGCCTTTGGCCCTGAAAGGGTCTTCTCGTGCGGGTGTATGCCCTTGCCGAAATCGACGAGCCTGGAAAGGGCCAGGAAACCCTTCCTGGCCTGGGTCCTGCCGTCTTTGAGGCTGTAGGTCTGGGTGTAATAATATATCGCGGGCCTCTCGTCGTGAGAGAGCACGCCCTCGTTCAGCCACTTCTGGAAGTCCGCTGCCGAGCGGGAGTACCTGTCGCTGCCCTCTTTGTCCTCATGCGTGGTCTTGCCGAGGATAAGCCTTATGACATTATTGGGGTGGCGCTCATAAAGAGCGTCCTGCTTCTTCGGCGGGATTACGTCGTACGGCGGGGCCATGACCTTGCCAAGATCGCCCACCTTGGCCGGATTGTAGAGTACGCCCCTGAAAGGTATTATTTCAGCCATCGGATGCTCCCATATTTATTATAGCAAAAGAGTTTTTAGAATTAATAACATTACTATTCCGGGGATTGCCTTGTCAACGGAAAAAGGGGAAAGCAAGATTGATAATAAAACACCTATTCAGGCTGCTCAAAAAGGTCCAGATGCGAGGCCCCAGTTAAATCGGGGAGCGAGGAAGGAGGCGTACTCTTTGCCGTACGCCGCACTGACGAGCGACGATGACAACAAAGCAGATGGGCCTTTTTCAGCAGCCTCTACCCTATCTCCGCCAACTCCAACCTCTCCTGCCACCTTGCCTTGAGCACCTTTTTTACTATTATTCCTTCAGGGCCGGAAAGGCCGGGGTTTTTTCTGAGATACCCGACTGCCTCTTCCCTCGCCTTCTTCAAGAGAGTCAGGTCTGAAAGAGCCCCTTCTGTCCGGAAGTCCGGCAGCCCTGCCTGCCTTGTCCCGATGAAGTCGCCAGGCCCCCTAATCTTCAAATCTTCTTCCGCTATCCTGAAGCCGTCATTGGTCTCTTCCATGACCTTGAGGCGCTTGTAGGTATCTTCCGAATTCGTCCAGCCTGCAACGAGGAGGCAGACCGATTCCTTCTCTCCCCTGCCCACCCTGCCGCGTAATTGATGGAGCTGGGCAAGTCCGAACCTCTCAGCGTGCTCGATGAGCATCACTGTGGCGTTCGGCACATCGACGCCGACCTCGATGACTGTAGTGGAGACAAGGACATGGACCGATCTCTCCTTGAACGCCTTCATCACCGCCTCTTTCTCGTCGGCCTTCATCCTGCCGTGCAGGAGGCCTACCGTCCACTCCTTGAAGATGTCCTTCTGAAGCTGCTCCTGCATGTTCGTCGCGTCGCGAAGGCTCACTTCCTTCGACTCTTCGACAAGCGGATAGACGATATAGGCCTGGCTGCCTTCGACGATGGCGCGACTTATGGACTCATAAGCGGCGGCCCGGTCCTTCTCTTTCAACACTTTAGTCCTTACAGGCTTTCTGCCCGGCGGCAGCTCGTCTATTATAGATACGTCAAGGTCGCCGAAAACGGTCATGGAGAGCGTCCTCGGTATGGGCGTGGCAGTCATGATGAGTATGTCGGGTGAGATTCCCTTATCCGCGCCGAACCCCTTTCTTTTCAGCATGCCCCTTTGGACGACGCCGAAGCGGTGCTGCTCGTCTATCACTGCAAGGCCGAGCTTTGCAAACTCGACATCCTTCTGTATGAGCGCGTGCGTGCCTATGACGAGGTCCGCCTCGCCTTGGGCAACGGTTGCGAGCATCTTTTTTCTCGCGGCCTTTGTCGCGCTTCCGGTAAAGAGAACGGCCCTGACCCCGAGACCGTCGACATACTTCCTGGTCAGCAGATAATGCTGCTCGGCAAGTATCTCGGTCGGCGCCATTATCGCGGCCTGGTATCCGCATTCTATCGCAGCGAGGGCTGACAGGAGGCTCACCACTGTCTTGCCGCAGCCAACGTCTCCCTGTATGAGCCTGTTCATCGGGTGAGGAGCGGACATGTCCTTTTTGATCTCGTGGAGCACCCTTGCCTGCGCCCCGGTGAGCTTGAAAGGGAGAAGTTTTTTCAGCCCGTCTTCAAGCCTTCCGGCAGGCTTGAAGGAGATGCCGCTCTCTTTCTTGATGCTCGCGCGCCGTAAGGCCAATCCAGTCTCAAGGAGGAATAGCTCGTCAAAGGCGAGGCTCTTCCTGGCAACGGCTGAAGACTGCGGGCTGGAAGGCGCGTGGGCCTCCCTCATGGCAGAGGCCAGGTCGATGAGACCGTGGCGTTCGGCGACTCCGGCAGGGACGCCGCTTACGGCCTTCCGGGCATAGTCATCGACAACGGCCTTTACTATTTTCCTTATGGTCTTCTGGTGGAAGTTCTCGACCTGCGAATATACGGGGACGATTCCCTGCGGCTCTTCCGCGTGCGCCGCGTCATCGTCAGAGAGTATCTCGATATCGGGATGGACCATCTCGTTCTGTCCGCCGAATGTCGATACCTGTCCGAAGACAATAACGCGCTGTCCGTTTTTGTACCTTTTCTTGTAATGGGCGCTGAAGTGAAACCACTTCACCTTGAGTATGGCGCTGCCGTCGCTTACGGCCATCTCAAGGACCCTGCGCCTGCCGTACCTGGCCTCGCCTATGGCAAGCACCTCTCCGGTAATCGCCTCGCTTACGCCGGGCGTAAGCTCCCTGATGCGCTTTATGCGGCTCCTGTCCTCGTATCTTATGGGAAGAAAATAGAGTATGTCCTCTACCGTGGAGAGCCCTTTTTTCTCGAGCCTCTCGGCGAGCTTCGGGCCAATGCCTTTTATGAAGGTCAGCGGGGTCTTCAGGAGCGCAAGCCTTCTAACCGCCTCAGCGGGCTCGACAACGGGCACTGGGCTTGGGCGAGAGCTGATCGAATCAATGGCCTCAAAAGCCCGCTCGACCCTCTCGCGCTTCGACTCAAGGTCCATTCCGTCAAAGCCGGTGAAAAGGCCCTTGAGATCCTCGATACGGGACAAGACTTCCGGGGAAGGTTTGAGCGCAATTGCCTCTTTCAACAATGACGCGGCGAGCGGCTCGACTGATTTCAATGACCCGAGGTGCTGGAAGCCGTCCTTTGAGGCGAACCTCAGGGGTTTCGAGAGCGCCTCCAGTATCTCAGAGAGCCGCTTGCTGTCCATAGGCTACATCTCGACGCGGGTTATGACGCCGTGGAGCTTGTTCGTGGGGAGCTTGTAGAATATGATGAAGGTCGGGGTAAGCTTCTTTATGACCGAGAATATGCTCCAGAAGATATTGGACGTGGTTATCTCCTCGAGGCCGTAGAAGATGGTCCTCTCGTTTATGCCGGCGGTCTTTAATATGGCCTCGACGTCCACGACCTCCATGTACCCGAGCCTTATATCGAAGGCCCTCAAACCCGGAGCAAGGTCGTCAAGGAACTGGTAACTCACCCCCATAGGGTCTTCGCTCCTCGTGAGCGAGACGATGATGTTGTCCTCGTATATGATGTTGTTCTTGAACATCGTATGCACGATGTACGGGGCTATCTCCTTGGCGTCCTTGGCAAAGAAGAGGGCCGTGCCGCCTATCTTTGGAAGGGCCTTGTAAATCTGGTTGTAGCCTATGAGGAAGGCCTCCTGGTTAAGCGGCCGGAGCGACTTGTAGAGCTTTCTCTGCCCCTTGGTATAGATGAGTATGAGGCTCAAAGGCAGCATGGCTATGATTATCGACCAGTAGCCGCCGTGGGGTATCTTGAAGGTGTTTGAGAAGAAGTATGTGAAGACTATGAGCGAGATAAAGACCGAGATGGCGGTCTTGAAATACTCCCTTCTCTTGAAGAATATCCATGTCATCATTATGCCGGTCACGGACATGGTGCCCGTAACCGCAAGGCCGTACGCGGCAGCAAGCCTACTCGATTCCTGGAAGACATACATGATGAAGAGGACGGCCAAAAGCAGGAACCAGTTTACGAACGGGATGTATATCTGGCTCCTCAGCTCGGCGGATGTATAAGAGACCCTGAAAAGCGGCATTATGTGGGTCGTTATGCCCTGATACACGATCGAGAACATTCCGCTTATCATTGCCTGCGAAGCTATTATGGTGGCGCAGATGCTCAGTAGAAGGAAAGGCACATAGAGTATCTCAGCCTGGTTGAAGACCATCTCGAAGAGCACGTTCTTGGTGCCGGGATGGGTCGCGAGAAACGCCCCTTGCCCCATGTAGTTTATGACCAGCACTACAAAGACCATGTACCAGCCCTTTACAATGGGCTCTCTCCCGAGATGCCCCATGTCCGCGTAAAGCGCCTCGCCGCCTGTGGCGCAGAGTATCACCTCGGAGAGGATGAAGAAACCGGCAAGGCCGTGGTGGGCCATGAAATCTATCCCGTAATACGGGTTTATCCCTGTA
>Ga0209431_10004042_pt1 | contig 11541 bp, 10 predicted proteins | sample RifCSP13_3_FD_184021 | JGI IMG/M metagenome (GOLD analysis project Ga0209431, IMG submission 184021) | Soil microbial communities from Rifle, Colorado - Rifle CSP2_sed 13_3 (SPAdes) (version 2) | ecosystem: Environmental > Terrestrial > Deep subsurface > Rock core/Sediment | place: Rifle...
CGTGCCGCCCTCAATGTCGGCGTAATTCAATTTGCCCGACCGGGCGCGCGCCGCGAGATCGGCGGCGGCGGCGGACAACTCGGCCAGCGATTTCTTGTCCGCGTCATGCATCACGGCGACGATCAGGCCGTCGGGCACGGCCACCGCCATGCCGAGGTTGACCGGCGCATAGACCAGAATCTTCTCGTCCACCAGTTCGGCGTTGAGCAGAGGATGGCGTGGGAGGGTGCGGGCGACGGCGGCGAGGAGGTAGGTGTTGACCGAGAACCGCCCCTCGCCGGCCGCCTGCCGCGCGGCCTGCACCGCCGACAGGTCCATCTGGCGCGTCACCTGGCTCAACGCCGCCCGTTGCACCGAGTCGCGCATCGTCTGCGCCATCACACGCCGCACCCGTCCCAGCGGGATTGTTTCTTTGATCGCCAATCCGCGAGGAGAAGAGACGTCACTGCTCATGCTGCATTCGCCCAATCACGCCATCCCCAGCGTCGCCTCGACCATCCCCCGATACCCCCGCGCGGCGGCGAACAAGTCATTCAAGTTGAGACGCTCGTCCACCACATGCGCGTCTCCCTCCGCCGCCGGGCCGAAACCCACGGTGGGGACTCCGGCGACGCCTGCGCTGTAGGCCGCATTAGTGCAAAAGCGATACGCGCCGATCCTGGGCGACAATCCCGCCGCCCGCAAGCCCCTCAGCGCGCTCTGCACAAAGGGATGTTCTTCAGGGAAAGCCCACGCCGGGAAGAACTTAGGGCCGCGCAGCATGGCGCCCGTGTAAGTCTGATGCTCGCCGTCGGCGATGATCGCGTTGAGTTGAACCTCGGCGACTTCAGGCAAAGACTTGATCGTATTTAGAACCCCGTCGTGCGTCTCGCCGGGGAGCAGGCGCCGGTCGTACGTCACACGGCAGCGGCTGGGGATGACCGAATAGGCGGGATACGGGTCCGAGATGATGTCGGTGAGCGCGAGCAAGGCCGGGCCGAGCAGGGGGTCGCTCGGCAGAGGCAAACGCTCGACCGCGTTAACCACCGCCATCATCTTGTGCACCGCATTCACGCCGAGGTGCGGCGAGGACGAGTGTGCGGGCCTGCCGATCGTTTCCAGGTGAATCTCCGCGCGGCCCCGCCCGCCCCGGTTGAGGTTCAACTCCGTCGCCTCGCCGATGACGACGTAATCGGGGCGGACTGCTTCCATCACCGCTTTCAGGCTCACGCCCTCCATCACTTCCTCCATCACCGTCGCGCTCACCGCGGCGCGCCCGGCGAGGCGCGCGCGGTCAACCGAGGCCGCGCCATGGATCATCGCCGCGAGCGCGCCCTTCATGTCTGCCGAGCCGCGCCCGTAGAGATCATCGCCGACGATCTCCGCGCCGAAGGGATCACGCATCCATTGTGAGCCAGGGGCTACGCCGACTGTGTCGCAGTGCGCGTCGAGCAAAATCGTCTGGCCGGGTTTTGCGCCCTCGATCACGCCGATGGCGCTGCCGTTCGCGTCTGCCCAGGCCTGGTCGAAGCCCAGCGCGCGCATCTCGGCCAGGATCAATTCGACGACGTTGCGCTCCTCGCCGCTGAGGCCGCGCTCGCGGACGAGGGATTGAGTGAAAGTGACAAGGCGTTGGGTGTCCATTGCGATCCAATTAAGTGCGTCGCACATGCTAAACCAGCCGGTATTGCAATGCCTTCCCCGCCAGCACTGCGATCAAGTTGTTGTAATCGTCCTCACGTTCGTTACGGTGCGCGGCAATCGTCCCCGATCCGATGTGCGGGGTCAGAATGAGATTCTTCGCAGGGTCACGCGCCAGTTCCAGAAGCGGATCGTCCGGGCGGAGAGGCTCCCACGTGTAGGTATCGAGGGCTGCGCCGCCCAAATGACCGGCTCTCAACGACTCAATCAGGGCCGCCTCGTTCACCACGGCGCCCGAACCGCAGTGCGCGAAGAAGGCGCCGGGTTTCATCGCCGCAAAAAACGCGGCGTCGAGCGACTGATCAGCCTCGCGGGAGTAGGGTAACAACGAGCACACGAAGTCGCTCTGCTGGAGAAGTTCGTCCCGCGACGCATAGGTGAGATTGAGTTCCGCCTCGGCCTGCGGCGGGAGGGGATGGCGCTTGTTGTAGAGCACCCGGCTCTCAAAGCCTTTCAACCGGCGCGCCAGCTCAACGCCGATCTCCCCAAAACCCAGAATGCCCACCGTACTGCGCCAGAGCGCGCCCATGTTCTGCCGCCCTGACCAGTTATAGGCAAAGTGGTCTTCGTCGCCGCGCTCCGGCTTCTGCCCCCAATCGGCGGCATCCGATGTGATCTTCATCATCTCGCGGATGCGGCGCGCCATCCCGATCATCTGCATCATCATATGCTCGGCCACCAGCACGCACGTTTTCACCGGCCAGTAACAGACCGGGATGCCCGCGCGCTTCGCGGCCTCCGTGTCAATGTCCCACACTTGGGAGCCGAGGCGCTGGATGAGTTTCAGGTTTTTGCCCGCCGCGACGATCTCGGCGTCAATCACGCCCGCGCGCTCGCTGATGAAGAATTCCATCTCCGGCAGCAGCGCGCTAATTTCTTTTTTGTCGGTCGCGCGGCGCATGACGATTTCGAGGTCGGCGGGCGCCGCGTCGAGGGCCGCCTGCTGGTGGCGCTGTCCGCGCTGAGTGGTGAAGAGGGTTTTGTGTTTGGTCATCGTCAGTTTATTCCCAATCTACATCGCCGCTTCCAGCACTGCGCGGCACTCCGCAGCGCCGGCTTCTCGGAGGTTGTTGCCGATCATCGCCATGCGCGCGGCCTCGTCGGCCATGGCGTCGAGGGTCGAGCCGTCCACGCCGAGCACGCGCAAGTTGGTCGGTAGGCCGAGGCTGGCGACAAACTCCCGCATCCAGCCCGCGAGGACGTCCGGCCGGGCCACGGCCGGCAAGCCTACCGCCTCGCGCAGGGGAAGCCAGCGGTCGGCGGGAATCGCCTCGGCGTTGAAAGCCATCCCTGCCGGGAGGAGCACGGCGTTGCCCAGGCCGTGATGGACTTTGTGATGAGCGGTAAGCGGGCCGCACAGCGCGTGACACAAGCCCAGCCCGGACTGATCCATGGCAATGCCCGCCCAAGCCGCCGCCTGCGCCATCTCGCGCCGGGCCTGCAAGTCATCGCCGTGATGCGTCGCCTGCGGCAGCCAGCGCACGATTGCTTTCAGCGCAGCCAGCGCCAACAGATCCATGCTCGGGTTGGCGCGGCGGCCCAGGTATGCCTCGACCGCGTGAGTCAGCGCGTCCATGCCGGTGGCGGCGGTGAGCGCGGGGGGCAGTGACAGCGCAAGGCGCGCATCCACAATCGCTACGCGCGGGAACAACGTCGGATGGACCAGGCCTTTCTTGAATCCCGCCCGGTCGCCGATGACGGCCACGTGCGTCACTTCGCTGCCTGTCCCGGCGGTCGTCGGGATGGCGATAACGGGGAGCGACTCTTTAGCGACCGGGGCGCGACCCCACTGGAAACTTTCCCAGTCGTCGCTCGCATGCGCCAGCAGCAGGCCCACGGCCTTAGCCACGTCAATCGCCGAGCCGCCGCCAACGGCGATGACCGCGACCGGGGCAATCGTTTGAGCAGCCCGAACCGCCGCGCGGACATCTTCGACGCCGGGGTTGGAAAGGATGTTCGTGAACAGTCCCTGCGCGCGGCCCGCCGCGCGCAGGGCGTCAATCAGCGGCCCGGCGATGCCGGCCAGCACGATGCCCGGATCGCTGACGACGAAGACGCGGCCCGACGGGAACGCGCTGAGTTCTCGGTTCAGGTCAGCGCCGGCGTCGTCGGAGAAGATCAACTTGGTGAGACAACGAACCGTGTAACCCACCGTTTCACGTCCACTCGATGTGCTTCAGCGGTTGCAAGGCCTCAATCCGCCTTGTCAGCCGCTCGACTTCCGGGCCGAACCTGGCATGGAGCGACGGCGCGCGCCACTGGCGCAGATTGCTCTCGACGAGCATGAGCGAGGCGCGTGCGGTCGCCGCCAACAGATGCAGAGCAAATTCCATGTCGTCGCGGACTTGCTCGATCACCCGGGGGCGGAACTGCTGCAATATCTCCGCGCCCTCGCAGGCGAGGCCGGCGATCTCCATCGGGCCGCTGATCAGAATCGCCTGCCCTTCTTCTTCGCGGCCCTGCTCGCGCAGCTCAAGCCACTGGTTCAGCGCGGTCAGATCGTCGTCGGCCCACTGCGCGAGGGCCAGGACGATGGCCGAGAGCCGCTCGGCGCTGCCCGACGAGATACTGACGCACGCCTGGCCGAGCGAGGCGGCTGCCGCGCCCGCCAGGCAAATAGTGAATCCGGCATTGGCGTGCGAACTGTGGCGGATCTCGTCGAGCGCGGCGCGGATGAATTGGTGAGTGGAGGCCGTCATAAATATGTCCCTCGCTTCTCTCCCGCCATCATCAGCCCCAGCGCTTCCTCCGTCACCTCGCCGGGGCGGACGATGCCCATGATCTCGCCGCGGTGCAGCACGGCGATGCGGTCGCTGAGGGAGAGAATCTCTTCGAGTTCCGTCGAGACGTAGAGGATGGCCGCGCCGCGCGCGCGCTGCTCGAGCATGCGCCGCTCGACAAATTCGGTCGCGCCTACGTCGAGGCCGCGCGTGGGCTGGGCGGCCAGGATCAAGTCCGGCTCGCGTGAGAGTTCACGGGCGAGGATCACTTTCTGCTGGTTGCCGCCGGAGAGCGCGCGCGCTTTCACGTCGGGGTGCGGGACGCGAATGTCGAATTCCTTGATCAGGCGCTCGGCGTTCCGGCGGATGGCGTCGAGGAAAAGAAAACCGTAGCGGGCGAAAGGCAGGCGGGTAAACAGGCGGGCCACGAGGTTCTCACCCACCGAAAAGTCCAGCACCAGCCCGACCTTCTGCCGGTCTTCGGGAATGTGCGCGACGTTGAAGGCGTGTCCCTGGTCGGCCGGATAGCCGTAGAGCGCGGTCTGCCCATTGATGTGGATTTGCCCGCCCGCCGCCGGGCGCAGGCCCGCAACCGCCTCGACCAGTTCGCGCTGCCCGTTCCCGTCCACGCCGGCCACGCCGAGGACTTCGTTCCGATGCACGTCGAAGGACACGTCCTGGATGGCGGATTGGCCCCGGTCATTCATCACCCGCAAACGCTGTACCCGCAGGACGGGTTCGCCGGGCGTAACCGGGGGTTTGTCGAGCCGGAAGAGGACGTCGCGCCCGACCATCATCCGCGCGAGCGCGGCCTTGTCCGTCCTGGCAGTCTCGGCGGTGCTCACCACCCGGCCATCCCGCAGGACGGTCACGCGGTCGCTGATCTCCATCACCTCGTCCAGTTTGTGGCTGATGAAGATGACCGCGTGCCCCTCGCTCTTGAGGCGGCGCAGGATGTTGAAGAGTTCGTGAATCTCCTGCGGCGTCAGGACGGCGGTCGGCTCGTCGAGGATCAACAGGTCGGCCTTGCGGTAGAGGGCCTTGATGATCTCGACGCGCTGCTGCATTCCCACCGAAAGCTGCCAGACGAGGGCGGAAGGATCAACCTCCAGCCCATAGGCCTGTGAGAGGCGCGTGATCTCGCGGCTGGCGGGGCCGAGGTCAAGCAGCGGCTCACGCGGCGAGCGCATCCCAAGGACGATGTTTTCGGCGACGGTGAGCGGCGGGATGAGCATGAAATGCTGGTGCACCATCCCGACGCCGAGCGCAATCGCGTGCCGGCTGCTGTGCAGATGGACTTCCTGGCCCCGCAGGAGGATACGCCCGGAGTCGGGCCGGTGCAAACCGTAGAGGATGTTGACGAGCGTGGTCTTGCCCGCGCCGTTCTCGCCGAGCAGCGCGTGAATCTCTCTGGCGCTCACTTCCAACGTGACGCGGTCGTTGGCAACGACGCCAGGGAAAGTTTTTGTAATTTCTTCGACTCTAAGGAAAGGAGCCATACGGACCCGCCGATCATTGAGCAATGACACGGTGACCAGGTGACCGTCACCTTGTCACCAAGTCACCTGGTCACGCCTCCCCCGGCGCATACGGCGCGCCGCTCGCCGCCGGGCTTTGGGAGCGCCCCGCGCCGAAGAGGGCCAGCAGGGTGACGACGTAGGGCAGCATGACGAGAAACTGATAGGGGATAGGAGCGCCGAAAGCCTGAATGCGCAATTGCAGCGCGTCGGCGAATCCGAACAGCAGGGAGGCCAGCATCGTCCCCAGCGGCGTCCAGCGGCCAAAGATGATCGCCGAAAACGCGATGAACCCGCGCCCGGCAGTCATCCCCTCTTGAAACGTGTTGAGGTAGCCCACCGACAACAACGCGCCGCCGACGCCGGCCATAAACCCGCTCCACAGCAGGGTGAGATAGCGCACCTGAATCACGTTGATCCCCACCGTCTCGGCGGCGCGCGGGTGCTCGCCCACTGCGCGGATCGCCAGCCCCCAGGTGGTCCGGTAAAAAATGAAAGCGACCACGCCGACGAGGATGAAGACGAGATAAACCAGCGGCAGATGGCGGAACAAGACCGGCCCGAGGCCGGGCAGGTCGCCGAGGCCGGGGATATTCCAGATGGGGATGGTCGGCGCAGCGTTTTGTCCGGAGCTGAGTCCGACCACCGCTCGCAGAGCCACACCGGTCAGGCCCAGCATGAGGATGTTCAGCCCCACCGCCGACACAATCTGATTGGCGCGGAAGGTCACGGCGACGACCGCGAATAGCAGCGCCGTCACCAGGCCGGCGAGCGCGCCCGCCAGCAGCCCCAGCCACGGGCTGCCGGTCTTCAAGGCGACGAGGTATGCCGTGAGCGCGCCGCCGAGCATCAGGCCTTCGAGGCCGATGTTGAGCACGCCCGCCCGCTCGCACATCAACCCGCCAAGCGCGGCGAACAGCAGCGGCGTCGTCAGGCGCAGCGTGGCGTAGATCAGGTCACTCGACCACAACAACTGAAGCAGCGTCTCGAGCATCCACCGCCTCCGGTTTCGGCGGGGCCACCCGGCGCACGCGATACCCCTGGATCGCCGCGCCCGCCACCATGAACATGACCGTCAGGCCCTGAATGACGTAGACGACGACGACCGGCAGGCCGACCGCGGTCTGCATCGAGTTCGCCCCGGTGCGCAAAGCCCCGAAGAACAGCGCCGCCAGCAGCGTCCCCACGGGATGCAACTGCCCCACGAGGGCCACGGCAATCGCGTCGAACCCCCATCCCGGCGAAAAGCCCTCCAGCAAGCGGTATTGCACTCCCGTGATTTCCACGGCGCCCGCCAGGCCAGCCAGCGCGCCGCTCAGCGCCAGCGAGATCACGGTAATGCGCGTCACTTTGATGCCCGCATAGCGCGCGGCCTCGGCGTTGTAGCCGACCATGCGCAATTGGTAGCCGAGCGTGGTGTGAAAGAGCAGGATGTACACGACCGCCGCCATCGCCAACGCGATGACCAGGCCCAGATGCAGGTCGGTCTTCGGCAGGATGACCGGCAGTTTCGCGGTGTCGGCGACGGCGCGCGTCTGGAAGTTCCAGCCCGATTCGCGCATCGGGCCGTGCACCAGGTAACTGATGAAGGCGATGGCGATGTAGTTCATGAAGATCGTGACGACGACTTCGTTGAAGCCGCGCGTGGCCTTGAGATAGCCGGCGATGGCGCTCCACAGCAAGCCGCCGAACATGCCCCAGAGCAAGGCGGCGACGAGATGGAGGCCCGCCGGCAGCGGGAGGTTGATCCCGGCCCACACGGCGAACAACGCCCCCATGTAAATTTGCCCCTCCGCGCCGATGTTGAACACGCTTGCGCGGAACGACAGCACAATTGCCAGGCCGGTCAGCATCAGCGGGATGGACTTGACCAGCGTGGTCGAAATTAAGCCCCGGTTGCCGACCGCGCCCCGGAACAATGCGCTATAGGCCTTCACCGGGTCCGCGCCCGCCCCGGCGATGACCGCGCTGCCGAGCAGGAACGCGACGATCAGCGCCCACAGCGGCATTCCCCAGATCAATACCTGACTCAGGGTGAGGCCGCGCAGCCAGCGTTGGAGTTTGCCGAGTTGCATACCACGTCTACGGTCGGGAATTTGTGAGGCGCGTCATACCGGCTGCAACAGGCAGGTCACGCTGCCAGCGTGACCTGCCGTTTCGGAGTCTGCCCGCCGGGCCCAGGCGTCGTTACTGGATTTCCGGCAGCGTGACCTTGTTCGCCTTCAGGTCTTCGATGGCCTGCTTCACCGCCGCCTGCGCCTCGGCCGAGACCATCGGGCCGAATTGGGAGACGTCGGTGATGCCTTCCTGCACGCCGACCACGTAGTTGCCGCCCTTGAACGTGCCGGCCTCAATATTCGCTACCGCCTGCTGAAGCAGCACGTCCACGCGCTGCAGGACGCTCATCGCCACGTTGTCGGGCGCCAGATGTGACTGGTCGCGCGTCCAGCCGATGACCATGCCGCCCTTTTCTTTGGCGGCCTGAATCGCGCCGACGTTGGCGTTATCGCCGTTGGCCAGGATCACGTCCACGCCGCTGGAAATCTGCGCCAGGGCCGCTTCCTTGGCCTTGGGGATGTCCACCCAACTGCCGGTGTAGGCGGCGACGACGCTGGCGTCGGCCTTCGCCGCCTTGATCGCCATCTCGTAAGCCTCCTGGTCGGCCTTGATGGTGGGGATCTCGACTGCGCCGACGAATCCCCACTTGCCCACCTTCGAGAGATGGGCCGCCAGCACCCCGGCGATGTAGCCGCCCTCGCCCGGCTTGAAGACGTACGAAGCGAGGTTGTCCGCCGTGGCGATGCCGCCGATCTGGACGAAATGCGCCTCCGGGTGCTTCTGCGCGGCGGCGAGCAGCGCATCGCCGTATTCGAAGCCGTGGCCGACGACGACGGTGAAGCCCTGGTTGATGTAACTCTCGACGTTCGATCCCTGGTCGGCCTGCGCCACCATCTCGGTGTTGGCGACCTCGTAGCCCTGCGCCTTGAGCGACTGGAGGCCTTCGTAGGCGGTCTGGTTCCAGCCTTCGTCGTTGATGGGGCCGGAGGTGAGCAGAGCGATCTTGAGCTTGGGCGCTTCCGTCGGCGCGGGCGCGGCCGTGGTGGCTGCCCCGCCGCAGGCCGACAGCGCCAGGCTCAGCAGCAGGACCATCGTAGCAAGATGCCAAAAGCGTTTCATGGTTGAGTCTCCTCCATGTGATGAGTGGGCGTCCTCAAACCCCGACCCGGCGATTACCCGCCCTGGCTAGCGCCAGCGGGCCAGGGAAATCGCGGCAACAACGGGCGCGAAGCCTGCCTGCGCAGGCTACAACCAGTCGGCGCAGGCCGACTTTGAGGACACTATCTAACTGTCTTAGAACCACTGTCCAACCGCGTCCTCGCGATTGGCTGAAGGGCCCGCGCCCCATAGGGGTGCTTCGCGAAGGACGCGGGCTGTGAGCGGTTTTAAACACGCTCGGTGAACAGATAACAAGTCGAGATCAATCGCGCGATATCACACCTCCTTCCTGGCAGCCTCCGTGCTCCCGCCTCATAGGTACGATGGCGGCTATGCAGATGACTTTACTCGCAATCAAAGCAGAACGCAAGAACATTTCACGCCATTGCGCCCAAAAACGAGCGGCGCAGGACGTCGTAGTTGATCTGCCCGCCGCGGAAGGTGCGCCCCGACCGCAGGTTGTTGATGAGGACTTTAGCCGGAGAGTCAACTAAAGGCGGCACCCGAAACCAGTCCCGCCCGAAGCGCTCGAAGATGCGCGCGAACGGCAGCCCCCACAATTCCCCGGCGTGAACGTCGAAACACAACCGGCCGATGACGGCTTCGATCGCTTCGTCCTCGCAGTCCGCGTACAGCATCGTCGCGCCGCCGTAGATCAGCGCGTCGTTCGCCCGGCCCATCGCCTCGCCCTCGTCGCGGCTTACCGGGGCCACCGGCGCGGTCCCCCAGCCGAAGCGAACCGCCTGAACGTCAAAGCCGTGCACGAGCAATTTCACCATCACCTGCTCGACGGTGCGTGAGGCCACTTGAATCAAGCCGACGATGCACGCCGTCGGCGCGAACACGACGTACACGTTCTCCGGCTTCACCTGGCAGGCTTCGGCCACATACCGGCAGAGCGCGTCGTCCGGCGCGCGCGTCGTCTGCAGTTGGACGACGACTTCGTCCGCTCGGTCGGTGTAGTTCGCGCGAGTTGACCACTGATCCTGATGCGCCACAGCCCGCGCGGGGCCGGAGCCGATGGCGGCGAACTCGCCCTCGCTTAATTTCCAGTCCCCGGCCTGCGAGGCGACGGTGGCGATCACCGGATCGTCCACCCAGACGTTGATCGAGGGCATTGCGCCGTCGCCGAGAGGAAAAGTCCCGAACGTGGCCTCCCCTAACCCGCCGAGGCCGGCTTCGACAAAAATCCGGCCGGCCTCCCAACCTCCCGGACAGGTGAGGCCCATGTCCGCCAATGTCGCGCCGCAGGCCGAGCGCGAGACGCGAATGTTCAACTCGTCGGCGCGCGCGATGGCGTCTTTAATCAGGGAGACGGCCGCGCGATTGACGCTGTGCATGGGCATGGGGCATGAGGCGTGAAGGGTGGGTTGGCAAACTTTCGCCCCGCTCCCGACGCCCTACGCCTTACGAATCTCCTCCGCTTCCTCCAGCGTGCTGGCAATAATCGCGAGCGTCGTCCCCACCGGTACGGTTTCTCCCGTCCGCACCAGGATGCGCGCGATGACGCCGTTGATCGGCGAGGGGAGCTCGTTGTTGATCTTGTCCGTCTCCACCTCCGCGATGACTTCGTCGGCGGCCACCGGGTCGCCCTCCTGCTTGCGCCAGGCGGTCACTGTGCCTTCTTCCATCGTCAGGCCCCACTTGGGGAGGATGACATGTTCGGCCATAGGTTACTCCGCAGTTCACCCGTGAGCAGTGAACAGTCATCAGTGAACAGTGATTATCATCCACCGATCACTGTTTACTGCTTACTGCTCACCGATCACTTTCTTTACGCCCGCCACAATCTCATCCTTCCCCGGCAAAATGTGTTTCTCCAGCACCAGCGAGAACGGGATCGGCGTGTCCAGCCCGGCCACGCGCACCACCGGGGCCTTCAGGTCGCGGAAGCATTCCTCGGAGATCGTCGCGCTCATCTCCGCCGCCAGGCCGCCGATCTTGGGCGCCTCGGCGGCGACGACGGCCCGCCCGGTCTTCTTCACCGATTCCAGCATCGTCTCGGCGTCGTACGGGCGCAGGGTGCGCAGGTCAATCACCTCGGCCTCGACGCCGTCTTTGGCAAGGAGATCGGCCGCGGCCAACGCTTCTTGCGTCATCTTCATCGCGGCGACGATCGTCACGTCTTTGCCCTGACGCGCGACCGCCGCCTTGCGCAGCGGCACGGTGTAGCGCCCCTCTGGAACGTCGCCTTTGACGCGGTACAGCGCCTTGTGCTCGAGGAAAACCACCGGGTTTTCGTTCTCTACCGAACTGATGAGCAGACCCTTTGCGTCGTGGGGTGTTGATGGGGCGACGAGGACAAGGCCGGGGACGTTCATGAACCAGCCCTCGACGGATTGCGAGTGGTGCGGCCCGCCGCCGAACCCGCCGCCGCACGCGGTGCGCACGACGATGGGGGCTTTGAA
>Ga0209431_10004045_pt1 | contig 11535 bp, 8 predicted proteins | sample RifCSP13_3_FD_184021 | JGI IMG/M metagenome (GOLD analysis project Ga0209431, IMG submission 184021) | Soil microbial communities from Rifle, Colorado - Rifle CSP2_sed 13_3 (SPAdes) (version 2) | ecosystem: Environmental > Terrestrial > Deep subsurface > Rock core/Sediment | place: Rifle...
CCTGTAAAGGTCACACGATCTGCAACTTCTCCAAAGTTATCTGCTTTCCTGGAATCGTAATCATTGAGTCTATTTGTATCTGTGTCTCTCCAAACATTTATGACATATGGGTTAGGAGATGCAGGATCTGGTATACTGGTATCGCTTAAAGTATAATGAAGATCTGATTGTTGTGCTTGCCCAGGATGAACTTCAGAAAACTTTGCATCAACGGCAGCAATGGCAGCACTATTTACATGGTTTACAAAACCATCTATTTCTACATACACATCGTCTTCACCAACCACTGGAGAATCAGGTAGTGTAAGACGACAGGTTCCGGTAGAACAAGTATATGGTACACCGTTTATTTCATAGTCATCGCATATGCCGTCAGCGTCAGTGTCAGTACATGCTGCAAACGAAATTAGGTCACCAACATCAGCAACTACAGCGACATTTGCACCAATTCCACCCGGACTGTACTGAACCGTGTAATCGTCGTTTGCAGTGTTTGAAGTAAGATAGTCAGCATCCGTGATGAATTGTGCTCCAATGGAACCAAAAGTTCCATCTACAGATGGTGCCGTACTTTTGGTTGCAAAAATACCATCATTCAAAGTTAGTATCTTGCCATCAGAAGACAGATCGTCAGATGTGATGTCAAAACCAGTTGCAAACAATTGTTGTCCGCCAGCATTGGAACCTTCTAATGAAGTGATTTCAACAGATCCCACACCAAGATTGGAAATTGTTATTGTTGTTATTCCATCTGCCGATTGAGGATTAAGTGGAGGAGTTTGTGTTGATGTAAACCCTGTACCATCAGTTACTGAATATTCAAACGAATTCACTGTATCACAGAAAGTAAATATCACTTCTGTCGGTTTTCCCGGAACGGTAATTTCCGCACCATCACGTACAATGATAGATTTATCAGTAGTTGCACCGCATGTAGTTACAGTACTTATTGCAGAGCTGTCAATTACTTTAATTTCACCTGTTGTTACGGTTTCTATTGTGATAGATGGGACACTAGTAAATGTTATTGTCTTGCCTGGTAACACACCAGTTGAGGTGATACCATCTCTTAGATTACCATGAATATAGACATCGCCACCCTGTAAAGGATCTACCACGTCATCAAGAGTGATAACAGTAGGACGCTTGTTAACAACAATGATAGCTGATGCAGTATCAGATATTCCTACGCTTTGACTATTTACTACTTGAGCTTGTATAGTCCTTTGCGGTGCCGTACCAGGACCATATGTGTGATTTGCCGTCCAAGTTCCATCTGGATTAATGTCCACCTCATCTGCTGTTGTTCCATCGCCCCAGTTTACAGAAACCTTATCATTGCCTGGGCTAGTGTATTGTGTTCCTCCACCAATTGTGGATATTTCTCCCCACATTACTTGTGATGGAGCGTTAATTGATACAGTCGCCTGGATAATCTCGACATTCAATATTTGGAGAGTTTCAATATTTCCTGCAATATCTTTACAATAGAATGTCACTGTGTTGATTCCACCTTGATTTACTAATATTGCACTGGTGTATTGGGATTCTGGGCTTCCGTTAAGAGTAAAAAATATTTTGTCTGCGCCAGAACCAACATCATTACAAGATAGAGTCACTTGTGCACCTGGAGAGTATGGACCTACCGTTGGAGCATCACCGTTTATCAGTGCCGTCGTAACTGGTTTATCTACATCTAATTTAATATCACTTAACGTGTTTGGCGCTTCTATGTTGTTAACATTATCAATCGCATAATATGTTAGGGAATAAATTCCAGTTTCAGTTATTGGTATAGCTGTTGAAGCACTTGTAGAGGATGGCGGAGCTTGATAAATTTGTTCAGTACCACCAGGAAGAAGTGTGTATCTAATCTCTTTTACTCCTGCACCTGGTTGAGGATCTTCTGCGGTAAGTGTTTCAACCAGATTGTCTAAACACCAACCATCAAATCCTTCAATTCCACATGTACCTACTGTTGTCATGGGGGCAGAATTGTCTTGGAAATCAATTTTCATAGATTCCTTTGTAACACGAACTTCCTTGCTGTCAGTGTTTTGTGCCATGCCAAATGTTATTGGAAGGCCTCCAGTTTGCCATGTCTCCACTTCGGTTAAAGTGAAAGGTGTGTTAGTAAATGGATTTTTAGTAACATCTCTAACATATGCCGTGTAACTTGTTGATATTGACGTACCACCTAGCGGAAGATCACTAAGTGTAGTTCCCACTGCAACAGTAGAACTCATTTTTGATGCTTGCGGAGCAGGTCCCGTCTTCTTTGCTATTAAGGTCACTAGAATCTTTTTTATTATAGTTTCTGAGGGAAAATCAATAGTCTGAAAATTAAATGTTTGATGATCATTGTTTATCTTGCTTAGGAGATATGATGTATCTCCGTCGTGCGTCCCAACAGCAGTTATTCTATCATAGGTTGCCCCCGTAGGAACATTCCACTTGTTAAGAATTGCGTCTGGGGGCAGAGAAACTGCTGGTACTTCAATTTGAAGTGTTTTTGCCGGCAAATCAAGAATGGTTGCTGGGATTGGCGAATATGCAGTGGAGTTTGATAGATTTGTAAATAATATGCTTGAAGATACAATCGAAATTGTGAACAATCCAACCAATAGAATTATTTTTTCAAACTTCACTCTAGATGCTGACTGTATTCCCACAATTTTATACAAATTCCATAATCGTTTATAAACATATTTTTTCTAAATTTTTTTAAAAGAAGAAAAATTGCAAAAAATGATTAAAATGACTAAAAATGATATAATTTCTTTACATTTAAAATTTTTTTCCACTTTTAGAACTTGATCCCTTACATTGTTGTATCTTTAATTCAGAATTTAGAAAAATCAACGCATAAAAAAATTGATTTATACTTCATTACAAATTAAACCCTATTGAAAAAAATTGAAGCAATAGTTAGACCAGAAAAAGTTAGAGGCATACTTGGTGTACTAAAAGAAATCGGAGTTACTGGCGCAACCGTAGTCTCTGAACGAGGTCAAGGAGATGGCATCAGACCAATGATAAGGGACAGTAAAGGCATGCCACTTCATACTGCAGAATATAATCCAATGAACTCTGTTATAACAATAGTTAATGATTCAATGATAAATCGTGTTTTAGAAGGAATTGCCAAAGTCGTAGTAAGTGGGTCCAAGGGAAGTGGAAAAGTATTTGTTTCTTCAGTGGATGAAGTGATGGATTTGGAAAGCGGACGTCGAAGTACGAGTTTGTGATTTTGTTTTCAGAATTATCCGACTTGGATTACAGCAGTTTTTACAAGTTTATGATTCAGGCCAATTTGTGTGACATTTGGGACAATGACCTCTGAGTCCATGATATTTTTTCTCCCATCGCACTGGTGCTATTAATCTCCCACAGCTCATACATTCTACCAACTTACAGTAGTTCATGTAGTTTTTACTGCTTCGTTATACATTACCCTTAGTTATCATATCAGCTAATTATTTGCCAATTTTGTAAAGATTAGCAATATCATTGCAGTGCATCATCAAGCATATCATACTCTGAATGGTATTTATCTGGTAAAAATCAATGATACAATGAAAACAATGGTTGAAGACAAGGCCAGAAAAGAGGAAGAGTCCAAGCTGACCGATGCGGATTACTCTAGAAATAAAATTTTCAAAAAAGGAATCAGACTGATGGCCGATGAAAAGATGGAAGAGGCTGCCCAGGCATTTGAGCAGGCATTAAGGATAGATCCTGGCCATGTTGACTCTCTAATAAAATTAGGATATGCCAGATTTCACATGGATGACTTTAGTGCAGCAATGCAATCTTATGACAAGGTACTACAAATCGATGTCACAAACGCAGATGCATGGAACCTAAAGGGATTGGTCCATTATGAGACAAAAAACTATGAAAAAGCACTAGAATGTGTAGAAAAAGCAATCGACTCTGACCCGACAGATGGAATGGCTTGGTACAACAAGGGATGCTATCTTTCTATTTTAAACCTGATACCAGAAGCCATCGAGGCTTTAAAACGCTCTATAGAAATTGATGTGAAAAATGCAAAGCGAGCTGTTAGAGACAAAGATTTTGAAAATGTAAAAGCTGATGAAGGCTTTAGAAGAATCGTTGAAGTTGTTGTTTTAGAATCAATACGACAAGGATATCATCAGATAGGACCCATGGTATGGACTACAATGCTTAACAGAGTCGAGATCGAAGATGCCGCGAGAAAATTAATAGAAAAAGGGTTGATAATAAAAAATGAGAAAAAACAAGGATTCCATACACAAACAAGTTACGAATTAGCACCAGAGCTTGCAGAAAAAGTTGGTGCAGAAAAGAGATCAAAGTTTGGAATTAAAAAGAAAAGTTCAGTATCAGTTCAGAATCTAAAAGAGATAAGCGAAGCAATCCAAGAAACAAAATCATCCATAGAAAGATTGGACGTACAAAAGACACTTGAAAATCTTGACGTATTCATTGATCCTGCAAAGAAAGGACCTCAGATGATTGAGAGTTTCTTTGAAGAGCACAGAGAAATAAGATTATACAAAATTAGAATAAACGATAGAGGTACGGAATACCTGCAAGCAAACAAACAAAAAATTCTAGAGCTTCTTGACAATATTGAAACGATTGTGACAAAGAAGCTTCGAAATCAAGTAGCTCAAAATTAAATTTATTCCGCAGAAAGGTCCCAGTAATTTGCGTCTTTTTGGCTGGCAGTTGGTTTTTCAAGTGATTTCCATTCCTTAAATGAGCGCACGTACAGTTTTACATTTGGCATGCCGATTGATTTGAGAGCATAGTATCCTAGTCCAGAAAGCGTCCCTACACTACCACAATAGGTGATAATTTCAGAATTAGGTTGGATGTTCCTGTTTTGGATGAGTTTTTTTAGATCTTCTTTTGGTCGTAGTATGTTGTCTTCTGATGCAAGCATCCTATATGGAATATTGATTGCTCCTGGAATGTGGTTATCAAGATAGTTTAGTCTTTCTCTGTTGTCTACCAGTACTGTCTCTTTTTTTTCTTTAACTGATTCAAGATAATCTACTGTAGCAAGAATTTCTGGTCTTAGTTTTAGCGAGTGTGTTTTCTTGCCATATGATACTTGGTCAGAACTTGTTTCTAGTCCCATCTTTTTCCATGTTCCAAAAGTTACATCTAACAAAGAAACATCGTCATGACCTACATACTGCAAAGTCCACGCTACTCTTGATGCCAGAGCCCCAAAGGTATCGTCATATACCACTACAGGAGTTTCGTCATCAATTCCATAGGACTGGGCAAGCTGTAAAACTTTTTGTGGACTGTCATCTGCCAAAAGACTCGCAAGAGGAAGATTCACTGCACCTTGGATGTGACTTTGTTTATAGTCATCTTCTTTTCGTATGTCTAGCACTCTGACACTTTTGTCCCTGACTTGAGATCGTAACGAATCTGCATCTATTGTTATTCGTGTTGTCTTTTCTGCACTCACGCAGCGCACTCGCCCTTTCCTGTTTTGGCATGGTACCCACCATCACTTCCATAGTCGGCATAGAAGTCTTTGTCCTGATCTATTGAAGGTGCAGCTACAAGTGGTTTTAGTATATCTTTGATATCGTTTAGTGATTTTATCTTTGGACCGCCATAACCATCTATAACACGATGAACCCAGGAGTTTAGAGTCTCGTCCTGCTTCTTTTCTGATTTGAATGTCTCTATTATTTTTAGTATAACAGGAATTACTCTTTTTGCAGGAACTCTCAAAGTGGATAGTCCAAGCATTGCGCTCTCGTCTGCTCTTCCGCCTAGTGACATGTTGTATAGTGGATACATCTGTTTGTCCACTCGCCCACCTCCACCAAAAAATCCAATTGTTGCAATCTCGTGCTGGCCACAAGAGTTTGGACATCCACTTATCTTGATGCTTGCATCACGTAAATCATCATCAGTATCCAACTTGAGCTCGAGAAACTTTCTTTGAACTTCTTTTGCAAGTCTGTGCGAGTTTGTTAAGGCAAGATTACATGAAGTCGTGCCAGAACATCCAACCACTGAAGCCATTGTCAGACCACCAGGATTTGCCAGTCCGACTTCTAGCAATTTGGAATACAATTTTGGAAGTTCATCGTCTTTTACCCATCTAAAAACGATGTCTTGTGTGAATCCGTTTCGTGCTTTGCCTTCTGCAGAAAATTCTCTTGCAAGCTGAGAAATAGCTCTGAGTTGGTTTGCAGTAATATCTCCTGATTCCAGAGTCAGAAAGACTGTGCTGTACCCGTTTTGTTTTTGTTTTACAGTGTTACCTTTCTTCCATCTTGCAAAACCATCAGGAATAGAAGGATTTTCTGAGCTGATGATTGTTTTTTGTAACGAGTCAGGGGTCTTGTCAATGTCAAGCTTTACTATGACAGATTGTGTTGATTTTACAATTGCCCTTTCTTTTAGTACAAGATTTTTGAATTTTTCCCAACCCATCTCATTGACTAGATATCTCATCCTGTTTCTTGCCATGTTTTCCCGATTTCCTAGCCTGTCAAATATCCTGATAACAGAAATTACTACATACAGTAGATCATCTTCTTGTGTAAAGTCTTCAAATTGGTGTCCTACAAATGATTGTGCGCCCAGTCCTCCCCCCAAAAATACTTTGAAACCATACAGAGTCTTTCCATCCTTTTCTATCTTTTGTGGAATAAGACCAATGTCTGCAATTCTTGCCATTCCATGTTTTTCACAGCAAGTAAAGTTAATCTTGAATTTTCTTGGAAGAGATTGATTTAATGGATTTCTTATGAGAAACTTTGACACCCCAAGTGCATATGGAGTTGGATCAAAGATTTCATCAGGGCACACACCTGCAAGAGGACTGCACATTACAGTTCTTACTGTATTTCCACATGCTTCTCTTGATGTCAGACCTACTTCAGCGAGTCCTCGCATGATTTCAGATACATCTTCTAAGATAACCCAGTGTAACTGAAAGTTTTGTCGAGTGGATACATGCGCGCTTCCAATAGAAAATGATTCACTTAGCTGTGCAATACGTTCTAGTTGTTCTGGATAAATTTCTCCAGCTGGAATTTTTATTCTAACCATGCTGTAGCTGTCAGTCATTCTACTTCCATAGGCACCATGTTGTAATCTGAATCGTCTAAAATCATCTGAGCTAATCAGTCCACGTCGAAAAAGTTTCACTGATTCCGCAAACTTGTCAGCTTCCTCTAGCCTACCCCAATTGATCTTTGGTTTTGGTAAATTATTGCCTCTAGATTCGCTAAGACTAGTCTTACTCAACGTACAAATGAATTTGTCGCTGGAAGGCATATAAATTTTTGAATAGTGGAATTTTAGCTAAATGCAATAAATGAGTTGGTAAATTTAGGAATTTCAACTTAACTTAGTTTGAGCTAATGGCATCCTCTAGAAAAGAGTTAAATGGTCACCGGCAAGAAAAAAATCAAATGTCAAAGATCAATGTAGCGATAGTTGGAGTTGGGAACGTTACAAAGACCTTGATCAAGGGATTAGAGTTTTACCAAAATTCAACTGAAGGCCTCTGGCATCCAAAGCTTGCAGGTTTTACAGTAAATGATATTTCTGTAAGGGGAGTTTATGATGTAGATTCTTCAAAGGTCGGAAAAAAGATCAAGGATATGGTTACAGATTATAAAATAAATTCTGATTTGTCAGTACAGGCGGGAATTCTCGATGATCCAATAAACGTTCCAAATGGTCAGCTAAAATCTATAAAGTACAATGAGTTTGTTGATTCTCTAAAGAAAATAAAACCAGATTTTCTTGTAAACTTGATCTCTTCTGGAATGGATAAAAGTAGTGAGAGTTATGCCAAGGCAGCACTAGAGGTTGGCTGTTCTTTTCTTAACGCAACATCATCAAAAACTATCAGCCCAGAATTAAGATCATCGTTTGAATCAAAAGGTGTGATGATTCTTGGAGACGACTTGATGAGTCAGTTTGGTGGAACGGCGTTTCATCGTGGAATGATGGAATTGTTGATAAACAGAGGAATAACAATACGCAAAGCGTATCAACTAGATGTTGGAGGAAACGCAGACACTCAGAATACGATGGCAGAACAACTTCGAGAGAAAAAGCGAAAAATAAAGACCGAATCCATATCAATTGAAGTACCATATCAATTTAGATCAACTGCTGGTACAACAGAATATGCAGAACAGCTTGGAAATTCCAGGGTCAGTTATTACTGGATAGAGGCAAAGGGATTTCTTGGGGCTCCATTAGAAATGGATTTGTCACTTAGAACAAATGACAGCTCAAATGGTTGTAATGTAATTCTGGATTCGATACGTGCTGCCAAGTTTGCAATTTCTAAAAACGACCTTGCAAAATCGGAAATTATATCTGCGTATGCTTTCAAGAATCCTCCAAAGAAAACAAAGATTAGAGAATCCATCAAAGCATTTGAAGAAACCTTTGCAAACTCAGCAAACTATTAATGTACATATATCAGTATGAATTTTCATGCAGCAAGCTGAATACACAGACGAGGTTCCAAAAATTTTTGCCGATGTTAGAGAAGTCGAAATTACAAGAGCAATTGCAAATGAATTTCATGATGTACTAATCAATTACGCAGATTCGGATGTATTAATAATTGGAGCTGGTCCTGCAGGTCTTACTGCTGGAAGAGAGCTTGCATTGATGGGTTTTAAGACTCTGATAATTGAACAAAACAACTATCTTGGAGGAGGTTACTGGCTTGGTGGTTACATGATGAATCCTGTAACTGTAAGAGCGCCAGCACAAAAGATCTGGGACGAGCTTGGAATTCCTTATAAAAAAGTTGGAGAAGGACTATACCTTACCCCAGGACCACATGCAGTCTCAAAGCTAATTGCAGCAACATGTGATGCAGGCGTGAAATTTCTCAATTTGACAAAGTTTGATGATTTGGTTTTAAAAAATGGTAGAGTTGCAGGAGTGGTTGTAAACTGGATGCCTGTTTCAGCATTACCACGCAACATTACTTGTGTAGACCCAGTTGCATTAGAATCTAAAATGGTAATTGATGCATCAGGTCATGATTCTGTTGCTGTAAAAAGATTGGTAGATAGAAAGATGGTTGATTGGAAGGGAATGAATCCAATGTGGGTAGAAGATGGAGAAAACAGAGTGGTTCACAAGACAGGCGAAGTATATCCAGGCCTTGTTGTTGCAGGCATGTCGGTAACTGAGACTTTTGGCATTGCAAGAATGGGACCAACATATGGTTCGATGCTCCTTTCAGGAAAAAAAGCAGCCGAGGTAACTGCTGCAAAGATAAAAGAATTAAGAAGATAAAAAATCTAGTAGTTCTTTATTTTATTGTTGAAAATATCCACAGTTTTTTTGTATGACGAACCTACTGTCCCAGAGATAAAGCTCGATAATCTTGCCAATTTCATAAGAGATGCTTTACAAGTCAAAGTAGAGATCAGAAAAAATATTTTCAATTATTTCCAGAAAAATATTTCACATGACCTTGCAAGGTGTAGAATATTTGATACCAGAATCCCGTTTGAAAGACACAATCCTACTGCTGAGGAGATAAAATTCGAAGAAGAGTCTTTTGCAAACAGCAATGAAACCAATATTATTTTGTATGATGGTTTTGAATTTCAAAGGGTCATCACAAGTATGATACCAGATGAGGAGTTGGAGTCAGACAGATTTCATCTCGTCTTTACAAACAGACTGACGTGTACTTTTGATCTTGGCGATTATAGATATCATGGGAGAGCAGTAATTTGTTCAAATCCATCAATCATTTCTACCACAGGAATGATAGAGGCACCTGCAAAACCACGTGAGTTCTATCTGAGATTGCTAACAAATATGACTCAGGGTCTGAACCTTGATACGATAGAAAATCAATTCAAAGGCAGATACCTGGAATATCATGACCCAAAGATGGGTGAAATAATCAAAGGGTATGCCCTACAAGCGTTGTTTTATTATATGACAGGAGAATCATTTTGTGAATCGAAAGAATGTAGATTGTTTAATGCTCATTGGCAAGATGATCTTTTACATTCGCAAATTGAATCCGGGAAATTGTGTGACAAACATCAACAAATTCTTGATGAGATTGTTTCAAAATCATAAATAATACAAAAATTATTCCCGCCTTTCAAGATATAATTTTGGTATTAAACTGTCTTCGCTTTTTTCATAATGGAGTTAAAGTGACCACAGCGTCTCCAATAGGTCAAAGGATTGCCGTAATTAACATCATTCCGTTAGAGTTCTATGGTCTTCATTATGACATACATGATATGATAAATTGTTTACCGACAAAACTCGGAGACATACTAGTTTAGAGAAATACATTCCTAATGATTATTCACATTTTTCAGGATTTAATTTAAATATGAACTACAGATGAATTGGGTTTATGCAAGCTGAGATTAGATCAGAAATTCCAAAGCCTTCTGAAAAGAAGAAAAGATATGACGTCATAATAATTGGTTCTGGTCCAGCTGGTTACACTGCAGGGGTTTACACTGCGCGTGCAAAACGAGAGACTTTGATAATTTCAGGAGTATTGCCAGGAGGACAGCTAATGCTTACAACTGAAGTAGAAAATTATCCGGGATTTGAAAACGGAATTTTTGGCCCTGAGCTCATGTCAATTATGCGAAAGCAGACAGAAAAAATGGGTGCTACTATTGTTGATGATGAAGTAGTTGACGTAGATTTCAAACACAGCCCCTTTAAGGTTCTTACACCATCCGAAGAATACGAGTCTGATGCAGTAATAATTTGTACAGGAGCAAATCCAAGAAAGATTGGTGCAAAAGGCGAAATAGAATTTGGAGGAAAGGGCGTCTCATATTGCGCTACTTGTGATGGACCATTTTTTAGAAATCAAGAGATTGTAGTAACAGGAGGAGGTGACACAGCTATGGAGGAAGCCATATTTTTAACAAAATTTGGCAAGAGTGTGCATATCGTGCACCGTAGAGAAAAGCTCAGAGCTAGCCAAGTCATGCAGGATCGTGCCTTTGAGAATCCGAAAATTAAATTCCATTGGAACAAGGTTATTGAAGAGATAACAGGAAAAGAAAAAGTGAATCAAGTAATTGTAAGAGATTTGAAAACTAATGAAAAACAACCGTTAGAGGCAGGTGCACTCTTTGTTGCAATAGGACATGAACCAAACACAAAATTGTTCAAAGGACAGATTGAGCTTGATGATCAGGGATACATCGTACTAAAAGATCTTACAAAAACAAGTGTAGAAGGAGTTTTTGCAGCTGGTGATGTTCATGATCACAGATACAGACAAGCAATTACAGCTGCAGGATTTGGATGCATGGCTGGAATTGATGTTGACAAGTATCTTTCTGAACACAGATAAACTACAGATAGATTGCTTTTGATAGATGGACTGCTTCTTTTAGAGCCTTGTCAAATTGTTCTTCAGTAAAGACGTTTTGTTGTGCATAAAGGCTCTTGAACTTGCGGCCATCGTCTGCAAATATTCCAACAACAAAGCCTTCACCTAGCGATAGTTTTTCCATAGCTGCA
>Ga0209431_10004054_pt1 | contig 11522 bp, 9 predicted proteins | sample RifCSP13_3_FD_184021 | JGI IMG/M metagenome (GOLD analysis project Ga0209431, IMG submission 184021) | Soil microbial communities from Rifle, Colorado - Rifle CSP2_sed 13_3 (SPAdes) (version 2) | ecosystem: Environmental > Terrestrial > Deep subsurface > Rock core/Sediment | place: Rifle...
AAACCACCCTAGCACTTCTGCCACCCATTTTTGCACGTGGTTTAATAAGCCGTGCAGCAAATCTGGACTCCACAGGCTTAGCAACAAAACTATAACCAGCCCGGTGGAAAGCAGCAAAAGCACAACCGCACCAACGATTTCATAAATCTGAAGATCGTGATACAGGTACAAATAAACCAATCCAATGATCAAAATTACTGTGAATGCGCTGAAGTCTGCCACCAGCGCCAGAAGAGTGCCAGCGGCTGCACGGGCCGCGGATTGGCCGCGGCGAGAAGCGTCATCTACAAAAAGGGCGGCCCCGGCTGTGCCGCCGGTAGGCGTTACTACGTTGACAAATAAAGATCCAAGCACCACCGGAACCAGACTCATTAGGTGGCTTTCAACTTCCACGGTGGAGAAAGCGGATTGGTAAAGCCCAGCGTAGGCAAGGTAATAGGCCACCTGCAATAAGGCAGCGAATGCCAGCCACTGCCATTCACCCTGGGATAGTGTCTGGGCTAGACGCTCGACCTGGTTAAGGTTCTTGCTGACAAACCAGATAAACGCTGCAAACAGCAGCCAGAAGAACCAGTAGCGCCAGGTTCGCATGATTTACGGTTTTACGCCATTGGATTGCTTTACTGTGGGAGTATTGTTCTTCTCATCAACTTCGTGGAAAATATAGCCTGGCCTCCATGGTGTGCCGAGCGCGGGCAAGATCCAGCGATCCAGTCCCCACCAACCAGCTGTTTTCCATGCCAGAACCAGCCAGGTGGCAATGACAAACAGGACCGGATTAATGCTTACCGTTCCTGCCAGCAAGTAGCTTAAATTCATGAAGCTACCGAAGAAAGCTGCAAGCCCGGTAAAAATCCCCAGGATCAGGGCGACGCCCACGAGCGTTTCTCCCCAGGCAACCAGATAACTCCAGAACACTGAGTGGGTAAGCACCACGTGCTGTAAAAACCAAGTGTACCAACCCTGAACATCCGGGTGTTCGCCGCTTGCTTTCGTCAACGCATTGGTCACAAAACCGGTGATGGCTGTCCCGGCCTTGGAGCCAGTCCAGGCAGGGTTATGCAGCTTTGCCCAACCTGCTTGCAACCATTGCCATCCCAGGTAGAGGCGCAGGAGCAACCATAACCAGGCCCAGCGCACATCGCCAAACAGGGCTTGGGCAACCGGAGAGTCATCCAAGGTCTTTACTTGGTTCATTTTTGAGTTACGATTTCGAGTGGTGTCCATATTCTCCTTCCAAATGACCTTTGGTTCTACTGCCTTATCGTAGCGCGGATCGCCTCGATAGTCTTTACAAGACGCTCATGCTTGCCTTAAACAATTCTTATGAGTGCGGTACTGCAGTTTGGATATAGCATACCAAAGCCCTTCTTGCCGCCGGCTTCTTCGTGGGGTATGATACGTGAGAAGCCGTTTTGCCAGACCATTCTTCCTGGGGATGGATGGCCACGCCTGAAGCCTGCGCCCGCCAGAACATCGACATCCAGCTCACTGGCCGCGGATGTGTGGTGCAGGATGGCCTTGCCATGAACCAGCTCACCCGGTCAGATCTGGACGAGTTCGTCGCCTGCTACCACCCGCACAACCGCCACGACCGCCGGCCCACCTGGTCGCCGGAGAACCCGGATGTTCGTTGGCGCTCTTTCACCTATGACGAGCTAATCAGCCGCGACAAGGTCAACCTGGACATCTTCTGGCTGCGCGATGAAACGCTGGAGGATTCAGCCAACCTGCCTGACCCGGACGTGCTGGCGCGCGAGATCGTGGAGCAGCTGGAAGCGGCGCTGGAGCAGGGCGTTGAGGATTTCGTAGAACCAGTGCACGGCGTAATGCGCCAGCCTGGCAGCCACCGGCTTCCATCTCCGGTTGGAGATTTCGTTGGCATAGACATACACCACCAGCGCCAGCGCATGAGTTACCCAAACTACACTATTGTTTGTTACTGGCGATCAGCGACTTTACGCCCAATCCCCCCTCTTAACGTCCTGAACGTCTGAAACGTCCTTAATGTCCAAACTAGAATCATTCAGACACTGGGGGTGAATCACATGCGCCGACCCTCACAGCCACTCATCTGAACACGGAGAACTGTGGTCAGACAATAATTTATTCATCCTTCGATAAAAGTTGTTATGCAAATCTGTGAAAAAACCACCGCTTAACCATTTCAGCCGAGGTGAAATAAGCAAGTATGATGCCGAAAATAGCTACAAAGTACAGCGGAGGTAAAACCTTGAAACCTAATAATTCGGCAAGCAGCGAGTAAGGAAGCGCCAACGCGATGACTGCGACTGCACAGGAGATTGCCAGCATGGGTCTACTGGGTTTGCTTTGGTGGAAAGGCAGACGCGTTCGCAAGGCAAAGACCACCACTACAGCCGATAACACTGATTCGACGAACCAACCGGTATGAAACAAGATCTGGTTCGCCTGCATTGCCCAAAGTAAGACCCCAAATGTGAGCAAATCGAACACCGAGCTGAGTGACCCAAAGGTAAGCATGAAACGGCGGATAAAAGCAATATCCCAGCGACGGGGGTAATCAACCAAGACAGCGTCCACATTATCACCAGCGATGGTCATTTCCGGCAGACCAGTCCTTTTGAGCAGGCTCTTGAAATCACGCAGTAGATTACGGAAGTGAATAGGAGTTCCGTTTGTAGAAGTGAAGATCAAGCCATATTCGGACCAATTCTCCCCGGCCTTTCTTCGTTCTTCATTCTGACGTCCATAGTGGAGACGCAAGACTTCAATAGTTCGGTCTCCGAGCATAACCATTCGCTTGGCGTTACTCGTTTTCGGTTGAGCAAGCTTCACGCCTTCTCCCCTGACGAGCTGCCTTTCTACCTTGATAGTCCGTTTGATCCAGTCCAGGTCATTCCATTTCAATCCCAGATTTCCATCCGGCTTCATCGGGCAGTGATGAGCAGTTGGCTAACCTTCCCCCGTAGCTTGTTATGACTGGCATTAAATCGCCTGTCCTTTAAACTGGCTGACATACAGATGGTGGTAAAAATCTTTTCGGTCTAGCAGTTGCTGATGTGTGCCTTTTTCGACAATCTCTCCATTGTTGATGACCAAGACCTGGTCTGCATCGCGGATGGTGCTCAGGCGATGGGCAATGACAAAACTGGTACGACCTTCCATCAAACGCAATAACGCCTTTTGGATACGGGCTTCGGTGCGGGTATCAACACTGCTGGTAGCTTCATCCAAAATCAGGATTGCGGGATTGGCAAGAATGGCGCGAGCAATGGAGAGCAATTGCCGTGGTCCCTGGCTCAGATTGCTGGCGCGTTCAGACAATGGCGATTGATAGCCCTGTGGCAGCTGGCGAATAAAGCGATCGGCGTCAGCCAGCTGGGCGGCTTGAATACATTCATCGTCGGTAGCGTCCAATCGGCCGTAGCGGATATTGTCCATTACAGTCCCAGAGAAGAGAAACGTATCCTGTAAAACCAGGCCAAGCTGGAGGCGCAGATCGGCTTTCTTGATATCGCGAATATCAATTCCGTCAATACAAATACTGCCGCTGTTAATCTCATAAAAGCGCGTTAGCAAATTGATAATGGTCGTCTTGCCCGCCCCGGTTGGACCAACCAGCGCAAAAATCTCCCCAGCTTTTGCATCCAAAGTCATATCTTTGATAATGAGCGTACCAGGACGATAGCCAAAGTTGACATGCTCAAATTGAACATGGCCTTTAATGACCATCGCCAATTGGGCATCTGGCGCATCATCCACTTCTGAAGGCGTATCAATAATTTCAAACACCCGCTCCGCCCCAGCCAGCGCGGCCTGGATGGAGTTGTATATGTTCGCAAGTTGGCGTAAGGGCTGAGTGAAATTTTGCGCATATATGATAAATGTAGCGATGACGCCAACGGTGACTAGTCCCTGCAAAGCCAGCCAGCCGCCCAAGCCAGCTAGCACAATTATAAAGAAATTGCCCAGTACTGTGATCAACGGCATCAAGAGAAGCGCATAACTGTTAGCGTAAACCCCGGCGCGATATACCTCACCATTATGTTGACGAAACAAAGCGATGGCGGATTGATTATGGCGAAAAGCCTTGACAACTTTCTGACCGCTGATGGTTTCCTCCATCACGCCATTGAGTTCTCCCAATTGTTTTTGTAGGTCGCGAAAACCGCGTCGGGTGTACTTGGCTACAAATTCTGTAAACCATAACATAATCGGGACGACCAGCACCGAAGCCAACGCCAGCCATTTATCAAGTAAGAACATGGCGATCAGGATACCCATCAGCGAAAGCACACTCGCCAGAAGGGAGACCACATTTTGCGAGACGGCTTGATTGATGGCGTCGATGTCATTGGTCAGACGGCTCATCAAATCTCCGGACGGATTACTATCGAAAAAGGAAATTGGCAGGCTCTGCAAATGACCGAAGAGATCCTTGCGTAATTGTTTCAATACGCGCTGGGAAACATCCGCCATCAGCCATCCGGAGATTGCCTGGAATAAATTGTTAAATAGATAGATAACCAACATTGCGATGGAAATTTTAACAAGTCCGGAGTCGTTTTTCGGGGTGATGAAATTATCAATCGCCTTGCCCATCAGGTACGGACCGATCAAACCCAAGACAGTGTACAGTAATACCAGACCAAGGATCACAATCAAAACTGCTATAAATGGTTTAAGATAAGGCAGCAAGCGTATCAATGCATTTCTTGGATCGCGTGCCTTTTCGATTTTGCCAAGTTCAGAGGGCCTTCTCTGCCCACCGGAACGGAAACCGCCTGAGCCAGGTAAGCTCATTCTTCATCTCCTAGCGGCAAGGGTGCGGTTCCAGTAGTTGCATCACGCACATCGCTTTCTAAATCTTCCAGACGAATTCCACTCCCCAACTGCGACTCGTAGATCTCCTGATAGATCGAGCTGGATCGAATAAGCTCCTGGTGCGTGCCTTCAGCGGCGATATGGCCTTTGTCAATCACCGCGATCTTGTCTGCCTTCAAGACCGTGCTGATGCGCTGTGCCACCATCAGACTGGTATGTTGGTACGTCTGCGACTCTAACGCCTCCTGGATTTTGGTTTCGGTCTCTACATCGACCGCACTGGTGCTATCGTCAAGGATCAGTATTTTCGGCTTAGTCAGCAGTGCCCGGGCGATGGCAATGCGCTGTTTTTGTCCTCCTGAAAGATTCATCCCACGCTCTTCGATATGCGTATCGTACCCTTGTGAGAACTCAACGATAAAATCATGTGCTTGAGCCGCTTTAGCCGCAGCGACGACATCTTCGTCGCTAGCAGTGGAGACTCCGTAGCGGATGTTGTCACCAATTGATCCTGAAAATAAAACTGTTTCCTGAGGCACGATTCCAATTTGGGCGAGAAGCGCATCCTGCTTGATCTTCCGGATATCCACACCATCGAGCAATATCTGCCCCGACGAGACATCGTAAAAGCGCGGCACCAGATTAACCAGCGTAGATTTTCCAGCCCCAGTGGAACCTAAGATGGCAACATTTTGTCCGGGTTCAACGATCAGGTTGATATTTTTCAAAACTGGTTCAGCGCTGTCACCGTTATAGTGAAACGACACATTTTTAAAAACCACCCGTCCCCGTGTTGCTTCAGGCAAAGATGCTGCCTTGGGCGCATCTTGAATTTCAGGAACAGTATCTAGAATTCCATTGACGCGCTTGGCCGAAGCGATTCCGCTTGCCCAGGTATTAGAAAGCATGACCATCATGATCAGAGGGGTCATCGTCGTCAACAAGTAATTCGTGAAGGCTACGATTTGCCCTGTGGTGAGGTTTCCTTGTATGGATTGCATACCACCGGCCCAGATAACGGTCACCATGCCGATGTTCACACACATCGTCAATACAGGAGACATGGTGGACATGACCTGCATGGCCCGCACGGAAGTCTCTGTGTAAGATTCGTTGGCATCCTCAAAGCGCTGGCCTTCAAAGTCTGCGCGTACAAAGGCTTTTACCAGTCGTGTCGCGGCAGTGTTTTCCTGTAAAACGGTGTTGAGCCAGTCAAGTTTTTGCTGCATGCTGCGGAAGAGCGGCTCCATCTTGACAACAAAATATACAATGATGAGAGTAGTGACCAGCAAAAGCGGGAACATGGTTAGCGCCAGGCTGGGACTGGTATTGAACATCAGGATCAGACTGCCGATCATCAACAAGGGCTCGCGTGTTCCGATCCGCAAAGAGATCTGCGCCACCTGCTTGACATTGGCAGTATCGCTGGTCAGGCGCACCATCAGTTGACCGGTTTTCCACTCATCAAGGTTGCTGTATGAAAAGGTTTGGATCGATGTGAATAGCGCGTCATGTAGGTCCCGCGCTAGACTCTCTCCAACCTGCACCGACAAATTATTATTCGCGATCGCAATGACCAAGCTGGTGAGAGACATACCAATCATCAACAAAGCTGTTTGAATCACAACTTGTTGGTTGTGGGCTGTAATTCCCTGGTCAATGATTTCCTGGATCAACCGCGGGATTGAAAGGTCGAAGAAGACTAGCGTAGTGAGAAGGATCAGCGCTATGACTGAACGCTTCCAGTAAGGACGAATAAAAGGGAGAAGTTGATAAATTTGGTTCATATGCTTCCCGGTTCGGCGTCAAAACAAGCATCAGCTTAAAAGGTAATAGCTCAGCGCGATTTCCAAAAATAGTGGCGTCGAATGGGTATTTCCGGTAATTTTTCGATGGCCTGTTTACGTAATTTTAAGTAGACTTGATCTGTTTCGATTCGGTCGATTTCCGAAACCGGAATGGTCACAAGCTTTTGCCCCCAAAGGTGCCCTTCTTTAAGAACAAGATGGGAGATACGGTTATCTACGGGTGAGATCAGAAATTCATCGACAAACCCGACTTTACCATCCGTGGCTTGTACAGCCGCCCCACGGTGGATCCCCAATTCTTCTGGGGGAATACACTCGATCTCCTCGATCAATGGTTCATACCCAAATTCTTCATTAAGGATGGGTACGATATATGGGTGATAATAATAATGTTCAGCCTGATAATCGAGAAACTCTTCTTCACCACTGATATAGTGACTTTCTGTGAAAGATTCGAACTTGGATAACTCACTTTGTGAGCAGCGCAAGGTAATCTGATCAGCCTGGCTCTCGAGAATTTCTTCAACAGGGATCAGCCGCTCGCTTCCGATGAAACCCTTTTCTTGAACGACAATATGCGTGACCACTTTGCTAATTGGATTGATCACAACACAAGTCGTCTTCCCACATTCATGATTCTGGCAAACCACTTTCGCATTAATCGGAATATCCATCATTGTCCTCCCTCTCACTGCCCAAGCGTTACCTGGAGACCCTGGATCAACCTTTGTTTTTCTGATTCGGTGAATCTGGCATCGGGGTGTAGGATTAGAAATTGGAATGGCGGCATTTCGCCATTATCGATCAACCTGGATATCTCATCAGTTTCCTGTCGTCGCTGGCCCCATACGGAAAAGTTAAAGCGTTGGCGTCCTTCATCCACGTCATGCTGTACTAGCCAGGAAATAGGCGCGATGTTACTGTACCAGGGCCAGATGGTAGTATTGCTATGACAATCCAAACAGGCTCGCGCCGCTAAAGCCCTTGTTTGGGGAGAATCCCATGAGGGTTCTGCCACCACGGGTGGATTGGTGTGTTGATGACCGTATGGTATCAACTGGATAAGAAGGAATAATGCCACCAATCCGACAATGATGATTATGATGGTTCGTTTCATTTTCTACTCCTTTGTTTTTCTTTTCTTGGCTCCCCAAATTCGATGAGTTGCTCTGCGAGTTGGAAGAGATGTCGATCTGCCAGTGCATTAACAGAACCTTCTGGATAGCTTCCATCGGCAAGTTTTTCTCCGGCTGGCACGCCGGTTAGAACTTCTATACCTTCATCGATGGTCTTGACCGGCCAAATGTGAAATTTCCCGTCCTGTACAGCCTGTACCACCTCGTCTTTAAGCATCAGGTTAGTGACGTTGCTTTCCGGGATCACGACCCCTTGTTCTCCTGTCAGCTCTCTAGTTTCGCAGACCTTAAAAAATCCTTCGATCTTCTCGTTGACTCCGCCAATAGCCTGCACTTCTCCCCTCTGGTTGACCGAACCGGTGACAGCGATACCTTGCCGGATCGGGATTCCGGAAAGGGCGGACAGGATTGCATACAGTTCGGTGCTGGAAGCACTATCGCCTTCGACCCCGGAGTAACTTTGCTCGAAAACCAGGTGAGCAGACAGGCTGAGCGGTTTATCCTGGGCATATTTTCCCAGCAGATAACCAGAGAGGATCATCACGCCCTTGGTGTGGATCGGCCCTCCGAGTTTGGCCTCACGCTCGATATCAATAATGCCCTCACGGCCCATCCCAACACTGGCTGTGATGCGGCTGGGTTGGCCGAAGGCAATATCTCCCAGCTGGATCACAGAAAGTCCATTCACCTGCCCCACTTGGGCCCCGCGAATGTCGATTTTGATCGCATCCTGCTCAATCATCTCATGAAGGCGTTCCCGGATCATGCTAGAGCGATGAAATCGTTCATCGATGGCTTTCCGGATGTGTGTATCCACAACATAAGCAGCCTTATCTAGGGCGGCATAATAATTGGCCTCGCGGATGACATCGGCAATCTCGCCAAAATGTGTGGAGAGCTTGTTCTGATCTTCGACCAACCGGGAACCATGTTCGATCAACTTTGCAATAGCAGATGAATCTAGGTGTTTGAGATTCTCCAGCTCACATAGCGATGATATAAACGAAACGTAATCCTGGACGTTCTCATCATTGCGTTCCATTTGGGTGTCGAAATCAGCCTTAACTTTGAATAGTTCGCTGAAATGCTCGTCATAGTTCAACAGAAGCTGGTAAATATCCGGGCGTCCAACCAGGATGACTTTAATATTTAGGGGAATTGGCGCTGGCTTTAGGCTTTTAGTGCTGATCAATCCCAGCCTCTCTCCTGCGTCCTCGATGATGATTTCCTGGTTCATTAAGGCGTATTTCAGAGCTTCCCATGACAAGGGATTGCGCAAAACATCCTCCACAGGGAGAACCAGATAGCCGCCATTGGCGCGGTGCAATGCTCCGCTCCGGATCAAGGTGAAATCAGTGACCAACGCGCCAAATCGGGCTTCCTGCTCGATACGACCAAACAGGTTGCTATACGTGGGATTCATCTCGAGGATGACGGGGGCGCCTTTCAAGTCAGCATTATCGACAATGATGTTTACTATGTAATTCTTTAGAATTGCACCTTTTGGAGCTTCGAAAGGTAGCAAAGCAGCTTTTTCTTCCTCCGATTCCGAACGGAACTTAGCCTGGTTGTCGACGATATCCTTGCGAACTTCATCGAAATATGAAAGCAGATCACTTTCTTGTTGATATTTTTCCTTGGTTTCCTCAAACAGATGGCTGACCGCATATTGGGCCACGCTTTCATCCAATTCTTGGAGGGCGGTTCTGGCATCTTTATCCAAAGCCTTAACCTGGCGGAGATTGGCTTCAAGTTTTTCTTGGAGGATTTCCTGTTTCTTGGAGATTTCATCTCTCTCGGCTTCGTGTAAGGCCACAAACTCCTCTTCGGTCATGGGTTTACCTTTATGCATTGGGACGGTCAACACCCCAACGGGTGTAGGCTGGACCATAAAACCGACCTGGAGGGCTGCTTCGTTGATCTGTTCCAGCAATACTTGTTTTTGCTGTCGGAAAGACTTAAGGTTTTCCTCCCGTTGTACAAGAAACTCTTCGCTCTCGAAGGCATTACGGATTTCACGCACGGCCGAATTGATCAGGGTCTCCATATCATTACAAAATTCCAACGCCAGGCCTGGCGGTAAGCGCAAAGCACTGGGGTGAGCGCTGTCGCGAAAACTATTCACATAGCACCAATCCGAGGGAACCGGTGCATCTTTGGCAACTTCTTCCAGAAAGCGCTCGATGGCGGTCGTGCGACCTGTGCCAGGCGCCCCTGCCACAAAAATATTAAATCCTTTTTCCTTAATTCCAAGGCCGAATTTCAGGGCACGTACAGCCCTTTCCTGGCCAATGATATTGCTCAGAGCGCTGACCTCAGCGCTGCTTTCACAACCTAAAGTTTGAGGGCTACACACTCGCCGTAATTTATCGATGGATAGTTCACTAATCATGGCTCAATCCTCCATTTTATGGCATCTCAATGCAGTTGATTATGGCTTTGATCGTCTGAAACCCAGGAAACCGAGACCTCCATTTCGTTGTATCGCAGTCCAAAGCTTCCTGCTTAGATGTTTCCCATAAATTCACCATTTCAAACACAACCTTCCCCCTTATATTGGGGTGATACCTTTCTTAATGGGACCAGCCAAAGATGTAAGCTTTGGTCTGTTTTACCACTCCAACTTTACATATCACTAAGCGTCTGGAGTGAGCGCAGATAATTGATGATATCTTCCCGGCTGAGCATGCCTTCAATGTGACCATTATTCATGACAGGTAGCTGGTTTACACCGTTAATACCCATCTCTCCCAAAGCATCCTCGAGCCCCACCTCTGGTTTGATTCGTTTCATTTTAGAAATAGGAGTCATGACATCACCTGCGGTGACAGTTCTCCAGCGGTCCCTTGGCACCTCTCGGACTTGGTGCAGCGTAAGCAGGCCGGCGATTTCTTCGTCCCTTGTCAACATCAGGCAGCGATGCCCTTCTCCAAGAATATGGCGGTCAGTCAGCTCCTGAAGGGTGAGATCAACAGGTGCTATAGCGCAGCTACGGCTCATCGCCTGCGCCACAGTATGCCCGGCCAATAAGTCATGAAGCCGCTGTTGTTGCACCTGGCCAACGGCGGCGTTTTCAAGGAACCAGCCGATGAAGGCAATCCAAAGTCCGTTTGCCCAGTTTCCCTGTAAGACTTGCCATGCTCCATACAGGATGAACAGGAAAGCAACCACCCGACCTAGGGTAGCAGCAATTTCGGTGGCACGCCGGAGGTTATGGGTAATGCTCCACACAACGGCGCGGAAGACACGGCCGCCGTCCAACGGAAAGCCGGGGATCAGGTTGAACAAAGCCAGCACGCCGTTGATATAAGCCAGGTACTTTACCATGGCAAATAGGGGTATAACGCTGGCCGATACTCCTTCCAATAGACCAAAAATGGCCGCCAGAGCAAAACTGGTCAATGGTCCAGCGATCGCAATAAAGAATTCGGCGACCGCGCTGGGAGGCTCCGACGCGATCCGAGCGATACCCCCAAAAATATAGAGCGTGATGCTTGTCACCGGGATCTTGTAACGCAGAGCCAGGATCGAGTGACCCAGCTCGTGTAGTACCACACTGGTGAAGAATAGGATGGTCGTCGCTGCGCCAACAATCCAGTACTGGACAGCGGGCCAGCTCTTAAATTCGCTTGGAAAGTAACTGGACGCCAGCATCCAGGTAATCAATACGAATATCAGAAACCAGGATGGATCCAGGCCGATTGGGATCCCGAGAATGCGTCCTAAGGGTATCGTGTTCTTACGCATAGTCTTTACTCCTCACACTCTTTCT
>Ga0209431_10004057_pt1 | contig 11518 bp, 5 predicted proteins | sample RifCSP13_3_FD_184021 | JGI IMG/M metagenome (GOLD analysis project Ga0209431, IMG submission 184021) | Soil microbial communities from Rifle, Colorado - Rifle CSP2_sed 13_3 (SPAdes) (version 2) | ecosystem: Environmental > Terrestrial > Deep subsurface > Rock core/Sediment | place: Rifle...
GTCAGGAAGCGGTTGCCCAGCACGAAATCATCGTCCACGATGTAGCACCCGGCGCGCTCGATGGACTTGATGAGGCCGAGCGGCGGCTGCTCGCAGAACGCCCCGACGATCACCACGCGGCTGTTGTCGCGCGGTCGCCGCGGCTCCGCCTCCACCGCCGCGAGATACGCCCGTGCCCGCACGAGGAACTCCTCGGGCGGAACCAGCTCGCCCGCGCGCAGCAGGACGTACAGCTCCTCGGTGGGCACGTCCCACGGGCGCTCCCGGCGTACGTCGTAGAGCGTGCGCACCATCGCGCGCGTCTCGTTGTAGAGTCCGAGGGTCTCCCGGAGCACGTCATCCGTCGCCGGACGCCCCGACACCTCACCCAGCTCCCGCAGGAGATGGCGCAACTCCGCTTCCCAGAAGTCCGCCGCCGAGCGCGGGTCGCTCACCTGGGGCACGTCGAGGTAGCGCACGTACGTGTCCGGGTAGAGGAGCTTCCACATCCCCGACAGGTTGCGAATCACGTCGCACGTGGACGGGAAGAGCACCGCCGAGAGAAAGTCGAGCCGGCCCGATTGGGCGAGCTCGATCACGGAGCGCGGCAGGTGGCAGATGTACGACTGGTAGAAGGCGTCGCCGCGGATGATCTCGATGCGGTCGCCGCCGCCGTGGATCCCGACGGGGAGGAAGCCGCTGGCGTGCAGCAGCTCGCGCGGGACGTACACAGGGAGATAGCCGCCGGCCCGCAGGCCGGGGTGCTCGCTCAGCCAGCGCCGCGCACTGGTGAAATCGAGATCCTCGTACAGGTCCCGCGCCCAGTCCACCACATCGGCTCGCGCCATCGTCTCGCCTCGTAACCGCTCGGAGGGGTTACGGCTAACTCTCGAAATCCGAACGAACGTTCGATAGGATATATGGGCGTTCCGGGCGCCGGACGTCAAGAGGGATTCCCGCCCCGGACGCAGCTCGCGCGCCGACGACGCCGGAGCGCGCCAGCCACGCCAGACGGCATCCGCGCCGCACCGTCGGCGCGGGGGAGAGCACCGTGGGCTACCGTTTCAGGGACCTCGCGATCCAGAAGGTCGGGATCATCGGATCGGGCCAGATCGGACCCGACATCGCGCTCCACTTCGCCAAGGCGTTGCACGCCTGCGATGTGCCCGTGGTCGTCGTGGACGTCTCCGCCGCCGCGCTCGACCGCGGGCGCGCCAGGGCCGCCCAGAAGATCGCCAAGGGCCGCGAGGGCGGCGCGTTCACGCCGGCGGCCGCCGACGGGATGACCCGTGTGCTCACGTTCACCGACGACTACGACGCGCTCACCGGAGCGAGTCTGGTGATCGAAGCGGCCACCGAGGACCTCGAGGTCAAGCGCCGGATCTTCGCGCGGCTCGAGGCGCTCTGTGACGCGCGCGCCGTGCTGGCGTCGAACTCCTCGCACCTCGAGCCCGACGAGATCTTTGCCGGCCTTTCGCACGGCGCGCGCGCGCTCGTCATCCACTACTTCTTCCCCGCCGAGCGCAACCCGGTGGTCGAGATCGTCCCGGCTCGCGCGACCTCGTCGTCGCTCGCCGACTCGCTGCTGGCCTTCTACGAGGAGATCGGCAAGGTGCCGGTGAGGGTCGGCGGCCGGTACGGCTACGCCGTCAATCCGATCTTCGAGGGCTTGTTCCTCGCGGCCGCGCTCGCGGTCGAGGAGGGGCTCGGCACGACGAAGGAGGTGGACGCCGCCGCGCGCCGCACCCTGGGGCTCGGCGTCGGCCCCTTCACCGCGATGAACCTCACCGGCGGGAACCCGATCACCCACCACGCGCTCGACCAGATGACGGCGAAGCTCGGGCCCTGGTTCCGCTCGCCGAAACTGATGCGGGACGCGATCGCGGCCGGCGCCCCGTGGGACGTGCCGAAGCGTGACGAGCGCATCGAGCTGAGCGCCGAGCGCGAGTCGCCGATCGCCGACCAGATGCGCGGTGCCTACTTCGGCCTCGTCGGACAGATCCTCGACGCCGGCCTCATCTCACGCCCGGACCTCGAGCTGGCGGTGGAGATGGGACTCGCCATTCGTGCCCCCTTCGCGATGATGAACGAGTTGGGCGTTGCGCGGGCGCTCGCGCTCGTCGAGTCCTACGCGCGCGCACACCCCGGGTTCGCCGTGCCGTGGTGTCTCGTCGAGCAGGCGCGGTCCGCCCGGCCCTTCCCCACCGGCCACGTCCTCCGGCGCGACGCCGGCGACGTGGCGGTGCTGACGATCCGCCGGCCGCAGGTGCTCAACGCGCTCAACGACGACGTCTATACGGAGCTCGGCGAGCGCTTCGCCGCGCTCGAGCACGATCCCGCGATCGCCGCCGTGGTCCTCACCGGATTCGGACCGAAGGCATTCGTCTCGGGCGCCGACGTGAATTTCCTCTCGCGCATCGCGAGCCCCGCCGAGGGCGTCGCCACCTCCGAGCGGTCGAAGGGGCCCGGCAACCTCATCGCGCGGCTCGGCAAGCCGGTGGTCTGTGCGCTCAACGGGTACGCGCTCGGCGGCGGCAACGAGATCGCGATGTGCTGTTCAGCGCGCCTCGCCCGCAGTGGGATGGCGCTCGCGGTTTCGCAGCCGGAGGCCAACCTCGGGCTCGTCCCCGGCGCGGGCGCGACGCAGCGGCTGCCGCGGCTCGTGGGCATCGAGACCGCCGCCGCGATGCTGCGCACGGGCCGCGCGCTCTCGGGGCGCGAGGCCGTGGCTTGCGGCCTCGTGCGCGAGGAGGTGGAGGGCGACGTCGTGCACGCGGCCATCGCACTCGCGCGACAGGCCGCGCGCGGCGAGGTCGCGCTCACACCCCTCGACCCCGCGCCGCTCGAGACGCCGCGCGAGCTGCCGGCGGTGGAGCTGGGCCATCGCAGCCGCGCCGTGGACGCGCTCATCTGCCGCGCGATCGTGGAGGGGTGCCGGAAACCGCTCGACGAGGGGCTGCGGTTCGAGTCCGAGCTCTTCGGCGCGTGTTGCGCGACCGAGGACATGCGCATCGGCGTCCGGACGTTCGTCGAGCAGGGCCCCCGGGCGAAGGCGGAGTTCGTGCACCGCTGAGTCTGCCGCTGCCGTCCGCCGTCCGCCGTCCGCCGTCTGATTACAGCTTCCGCACTTCGTTCGCCGCTTCGATCACGCGGCCGATGTCCGACGAGAGCGCCCGCGCCTCCTGCGTCGCGCCGGTGGACTCGTCCAGTTTCGCGTCGAGGCCGCTCGACCGGAGCTTGAGCAGGTCGAGCTTCATCGTCTGCAGGACGAGCGAGGCGCTCTCGAGCTGGTGGCGGACGGTGTCGCGGCGCGCGGCGAGGTCGCGAAGCGTCGCGTGCTGGCGCTCGAGCAGTTGGAGCCGGCGGTCGCGGTCGGGCACGTCCGCGCCGGCGGCCTTCGTCTCCGCAATGCGCCGTTCGAGTTTCGTGATGGACTCGCCCGACGCGTCCGCGTCGAGCTGAGTCAGGGTCTGCACGAGCGAGCGCACCCGCTCGACCAGCGCGTCCACCGTCGGCTGGATCTCGGGGAGCATCTGCCGGTTCGCCGGTGAGAGCTTGCCGAGCACGTCGGCGATGACCGCTTTCGCCTGGGCCGCCTCGCGAACCTGGTCGCCGTGGGGGCCGTCGAGCACTTCGCGCGGGACGCCGGTGAGGTCGGCGGCGTGCGCCCGCAGCGCGGCGGCGCTCGGCGGCCCCTCTGCGGACGCGGGGCGCGCGCCTGCCGTCGTCCCGTGCGGCTCCGTCCCGTGCGGCTGTCGCTGGAAGATCCGCCGGATCGGAATCCCATCCACCCAGAGCGACGCGATCCTCGACGCGAGACCCATTCCCATGAAGAGCGTCGGGATGATGAACCACGGGAAGCGCGGCGAGAACATCATGTTGATCGCGGCGAGCAGCGTGACCATGAACGCGTAGCGCACCGCGCCGCGCTGGATCCGCCGGATACTGTCCTCGGGCGAGATGGGGCCGAGCAGCCCGGCACGGCGCGCACGCCGGAGCTCGCGCCGCGAGAGAGCCGTAGGCTCGACCGCGCCGGCGCGGTTCCGCTCGCGCCAGAGCCGCTGGTGCTCGCGCCATTCGCGCAACGCCTCGCGCCCGTACTCGCGCGTGTCGGCGCGAAACATCCAGTTGGCCGGAAGCACGGGGAAGCGCGGGTACGGCGGCGCGGGCTCGGCGGCCGCGGATCGTGCCGCCGCCACGCCCCCCGCGCCCCCCGCGCCCCCCGCGCCCCCCGCGCCTGGTGGCGCAATCAGCCCGAGCGAACCCAGCACCTGGCCCCGCACGCGACGCCTGAGCTCGGCCGCGTACGCCTCGGGGTCGTCCAGCAACTGGCGCGCCGCGTCTTCCACGCCCGCGACCGCCTCGTGCTCGCGCGCGAGCCGCCCGGCCGGCGCGTGCTCGGCGAGCGCTTCGCCGAACGCCGCGGCGTCGCGCCAGCGCTCGTCACGCCCCTTTGCCATCGCCCGCTCGATCGCGTACACGAGATTCGCCGGGAGATCGTCGCGCACCTCGTGCAGCGGCCGCGGGCGCTCGCTGATGTGCTTCATCAGCATCGCCGGCGTGTTGCTCGCCTGGAACGGCAGCTCGCCCGCGAGCATCTGGTAGCCGACGACGCCGAGCGAGTAGATGTCGGCCCGGCCGTCCACCTCGCGCTCTCCCATCGCCTGCTCCGGACTCATGTAGGCGGGGGTCCCCACCGCGTTCCCGGTGACGGTGAGGCGCGCGTCGCCCTCGGCGGCGCGCGCGATGCCGAAGTCGGAGACGAGCGCGTGTCCCGAGGCGCGCTCGACGAGGATGTTGTCCGGCTTGACGTCCCGATGGACGACGCCCCGGGCGTGCGCGTAGGCCAGCGCGTCGGCGACGTCGCGCATCAGAGCGCGCACGACGCTCACCGCGGGCCGTGGGGCGCTCGCGAGCTGCTGGGCGAGTGTCTCGCCCTCCACCAGCCCCATCGCGAAGAACACGACACCGGCCAGCTCGTCCACGGCGTAGATCGGCACGATGCGCGGGTGCGAGAGTTGCGCGGCCATCTGCGCCTCGCGCAGAAAGCGGCGCTTGACGTCTTCGCGGAAAGCGAGCTCCGGTGGCAGCACCTTGAGCGCGACTTTGCGGCGCAGGCGCACGTCGCGCGCGCGGTAGACCACCGCCATGCCGCCGCGTCCGATCTCCTCCTCGACCTGGAACAGCGCGCCGACGGCCTCCTCGACGCGGCCACGCAGCGCTGCGCGCTCGTCAGGCCGCGGGGGCCCGTCACTCACGGCCGGCCCGGAGCGGCGCGGCGCGGCTGCGTGGGCTTCGCGAGGCGCGAGAGTTCGTCGGCGACGTAGACCGCGCTGTCCACCTCGCGGGCCAGGGCCATGGCCTGCTCGGAGACCGTGGTGACGTGCTGCCAGGGCGCCGCGCCCGTCTTGAAGCGCAGGACGTCGAGCCGCATGTTGTGCAGCGCGAGCGCGCAGCTCTCGAGCCGTCCGCTCAGCTCGTCGCGCCGGCGCGCGAGCTCGGCCACCGTGCGCCGCTGGCGCTTGAGGAACGCGAGGCGGCGCACGCGCTCCTCGCTCGCCGCGCGGTCGAGCGGATTCGCCTGTGATTCGAGCAGCGTGATCTCCTTTTCGATGGAGGCGCCGGAGTCCGGAGGCGCGGACCGGTCGAGCTCCTCGAGCGACGCCGCCAACCCCACGACTTTCTGCGCCAGCGTCTGCGCGGTGGGCACGACGTCTGGAATGCGCGCGCGCTCTTCCTTCGGCAGCGAATCCACGAGACGACGGATCTCCTCGCGGTCGGTGATCGCCCGGCGTGCCGTTTGCGCGTGCGGGCCGGAGCCCAGCGCGGCCGTCTCGGCCGTGCTGATCGCCGAGGGGCGTGCCGACTCGCTGGACACGGGGGTGAAGAGGCCGGGCGAGAGCAGGCGCGCGCGCTGCCGCTCGCGCACCTCGAGCCGCTTCTTCCGGCTCCAGATCGCCTGCACGTCGTCCACGCGCTCGCCCATCACGTCCATGAAGAGCCGGTCGCGACGCTGGCGGAAGACGTCGTGCCAGTCGTAACCGTCGCTCCAGAGCTTGGCGTACCGGTAGGCGACGTACACGGCCCACATCGCCCAGAGCCCCATGAAGTTCGGGCCGATCCCGAAGATCGCGAGGATCGTCACGGCCGCGCCGACGAACACGAACGGCGCGAACGTCTTGCGGAACGCGGCGACGATCGGCGTGTTCCAGCGGGCGAGATCGTCGCGCGTCGGCACGTAGGAGCCCACCGGGTCGAGCGTCGCGTCCGAGTAGAACGACTGCGCGGCGACGGGCGTCGAGGGCCGCGGCGCCGGCAGGCTGGGTACGTCGCCCGTGTCCAGCGCGGTGACGAGCGCCCGCGCGCTCGGGAAGCGGTCCTCAGGACGCTTCTCGAGGCAGAGCATCACCGCGCGCGCGAGATCGCCCGGAATCTCCGCCCGCCGCTGGTCAATCGGGACCGGTCGCTCGGAGAGGTGCTTGACGAGGAGCGCCGGCGTGTTCGACGCGGTGAACGGGAGATCCCCGCACAGCATCTGGTACGCGACCACGCCGAGCGAGTAGAGGTCGCTGCGCCCATCGAGTTCGCGCTCGCCCGCGGACTGCTCCGGGCTCATGAACGCCGGTGTGCCGATGGCGATGCCCGTCGCGGTCAACCGGGCCTCGCCGCCTTCGGTCACCGCCCGCGCGATGCCGAAGTCCGTCACCATCGGCCGACCGTTCTGCCTGTCGAGGATGATGTTGTCGGGCTTGATGTCGCGATGCACGACGCCGCGCTCGTGGGCGTACGCGAGCGCGTCGCCGACCTCACGCAGGATGCGCCGCGTCTCGTCGGGGTCGAGCGGGCCGGTCTCGTGGATACGCCGCGCGAGGTTCTCCCCGTCCACGAACGCCATCACGAAGAACACGAGCCCGTCCTTCTCGTCCACGCTGTAGATCGGGACGATGCACGGATGAGAGAGCTGGGCCGCGGTCTCCGCTTCCCGGAGAAACCGGGACCGGATCTCGGAGCGGAACGCCAACTCGGGCGGCAGGAGCTTGATCGCCACCGGCCGCTTCAGCCGCTTGTCGCGCGCCCGATAGACGATCCCCATCCCGCCGCGGCCGATCTCGCGGTCCAGCTCGTACACGCCCGCGAGTACCCGCTCGATGTGCGAGCGCAGTTCGGCGTCCGACTGCGTGATCCTCGGTTCGTCCACGGGCGCGGGAATAGGTGTCGTCGAGATGGGGAGCATAGCACTCATTAGTACGGCCAAACAAGCGCCTCGGGTGTGTCAGACCATACGTCATTGAGGCCGAATAAAGTTGCAATCCCCGCCGATCTGTCGTAACTCACAATGGAACGCCCCTTGCGACGTTGTGGACCCGGAGGGGCGCGTGCAGGCAGAACGCTCGGCCCCCTTCGGCCGACCTCGGATCGCTGGAGCACCACTCGTCATGACCGCCCGGCAGACGCTGCCCGTCCTTCCCTTGCGGGGGACGGTGATCTTCCCCGGCCTCACCGCGCCCATCGCCGCAGGCCGTCCGGGGACGTTGCGCGCGATCGAGGCCGCCCTGAAGGCCAATCGGCTCGTCTTCGCCGTCGCCCAGCGCGACAACACCGACGAGCCGACCCCGGAGATCCTGTACTCGATGGGCGTCGTCGCGCGCATCGGCCAGGTGCAGCGCGGCCTGGGTGGCGTGCAGCTCCTGCTGCAAGGCGAGCACCGCGCCACGTCGCTGCAGTACACGCTGGGGGAGGGGTATCTCTCCGCGGTCGTGATGGAGACGGAGGAGATGACGCCCCTCGACGAGAAGGACCCCGCGTTCGAGGCGCTGCACAAGGAGATTCGCGAGCGCGCCGCGGAGCTGGGCGAGCGCCGGGGGCTGCCGGAGGAGGTCGTGCACCAGGTGCTCGACTCGGTCACCGATCCCGGCAAGTTCGCCGACCTGGTCGCCGGTTACATCGAACTGCCGGTGCCGGAGAAGCAGGGGCTGCTCGAGACGCTCTCCGTCGAGGAACGGCTGCGCCGTGTCCTGGTGCAGGTGCAGCGCCAGATCTCGATGCACGAGGCCCAGGAGGAGATCAAGTCGCAGGTGCAGGAGGAGCTCGGCGAGCGGCAGCGCGAGATGTTCCTCCGCGAACAGATGAAGGCGATCCAGAAGGAACTGGGCGACGACGACCAGAACAAGGAGATCGAGGAGCTGCGGGACAAGCTCAACAAGCTCGAGCTCCCGAAGGAGGCACGCACCGAGGTCGAGCGCGAGCTCGGGCGCCTCGAGCGCTCGGGGCGCGAGTCCATGGAGGCGCAGGTCATCCGCACCTACCTCGAGTGGATCGCGGAGCTGCCGTGGAACACGCGGTCCGACGACAAGCTGGAGCTGCAGCACGCCATTGACGTGCTCGAGGAAGACCACTACGGGCTCAAGGACGTGAAGGACCGGGTCATCGAGTTTCTCGCCGTGCGCCAGCTCCGGGCGCAGCAGCTCACCGACGAGATCAAGACGACGGGCGAGTTTCCCGCGGCGAAGCTGCGCGTGAGCAAGGAGAACGCCACGCCCTCGCTGAAGAAGAGCGACGAGGCGTTGGACCGGCAGATCACCGACCAGAAGGAGGCGAAGGCGCGGGCGATGGCGAAGGGGCCGATTCTGCTGTTCATCGGCCCGCCGGGCGTGGGGAAGACGTCGGTCGCGAAGTCCGTCGCGCGCGCGCTGGGGCGCGAGTACGTCCGCGTGGCGCTGGGCGGCGCCCGCGACGAAGCGGACATCCGCGGCCACCGGCGGACGTACGTCGGCGCGATGCCGGGACGCATCATCCAGGGCATGAAGCAGGCCGGCACCAAGAACCCCGTGTTCCTTCTCGACGAGGTGGACAAGCTCGGCGTGAGCTTCCAGGGCGACCCCTCGGCCGCGCTGCTCGAGGTGCTCGACCCCGCGCAGAACGACACGTTCACCGACCACTACCTCGGCGTCCCGTTCGACCTGAGCGAGGTGCTTTTCATCGCCACGGGAAACTTCATCCAGAACATCCCGGGTCCGCTGCTCGATCGGATGGAGGTGGTGGAGTTCGCCGGGTACACGGAGCGGGAGAAGGCGGAGATCGCGAAGAAGTATCTGATTCCGCGCCAGCTCGAGGAGAACGGCCTGGGGAAGAAGGGCGTGACGATCGCCGAGGAGGCGATCATGTCCATCATCTCGAAGTACACGCGCGAGAGCGGCGTGCGGCAGCTCGAGCGGGAGATCGGCGCGGTCACACGCAAGGTGGCGCGGCGCATCGCGAGCAAGAGCGATCGGACGGGGATCGAGGACGGCGTGATTGACGCCGATGAGGTGCGCGAGCTGCTCGGCCGCCCGAAGGTACGCCCGGAGAAGGCGAACATCGCGAACGAGGTCGGGATCGCCACGGGGATGTACTACACGCCGATGGGCGGCGACATCATGTTCGTCGAGGCGTCGACGCGGCGTCTCGAGGCGCCGCCGTCGGGCGACGGGGGCGGCGCGGGCGGCACGGGCGGCGCGCCGGTGTCGCTCATCCTCACGGGCCATCTCGGCGACGTGGAAGGAGTCGGCGCGCGCGGCGTTCACGTTCGTCACGAACAACGCGGCCAAGCTCGGCATTCCCCGCTCGCGCCTGGGCGCGGTCGAGACGCACATCCACGTCCCGGCGGGCGCCATCCCGAAGGATGGCCCCTCCGCCGGCGTCGCGATCGCCACGGCGCTCGCGAGCGAGATGAGCGGCCGGCCGGTGCGGAAGGACATCGCGATGACCGGCGAGATCACGCTGCGCGGGCGCGTGCTGCCGATCGGCGGGGTCAAGGAGAAGGTCCTGGGGGCGCTGCGCGCGGGGATCACCAACATCATCCTGCCGAAGGAGAACGAGGCGGACCTCGAGGACGTGCCGGAGGAGGCGAAGGCGCTGCTCACGTTCCACACGGCGGAGACGCTCGAGGACGTGCTCAAGCTCGCGCTCGTGACAGAGCCGGCGGAGGCGCCGCCCCGAATGGCGGTCGTCGGCTAGGGCATCCGGATCGGCCGGACCTTCCCGGTCGAGTCCACCTCCAGCTTCGGCCCGAACGCGCTGTCCCGGCGCGGCGCGGCCGGAACGGGCGCGGCGAACTCCCCGCGCGGGCGCGGCGCTCCGGCGCGCTCAGCGCGCGGTGCCCGGTCCGAGGCCGCGGGCGAGCGCCTGCCCGCCGATGCGGCCCAGCGTCGCGAGGTACGCGCGCTCGTCGTCGCTGAACATCCGGTTGTCCGCGAACGCGAGGAGGAGTGCGCCGTGCGCGGCGTCGCCGGAGACGAGCGGGACGACCACGAAGGCGCCGTCTGTCGTGCCGGTCTCCGAGAAGCGGCCCAGCTCCGAGTAGCGCCCGAGACGCTCGGCCCGTGACTCGACGACGACGGGCTCGCGCGTCCCCACGGCCTCCGCGAACGGCGCGACGAGACTCGCGGGAACCGCGGAGCCGGCGGCGAGCTGGGGCACCGTGTCGCCCAGGGCCCGCAGCACCGCGAACGTGCCGTGCTCGTGGACGGTGACGAGGCCCAGGCTCGCGACGAGGGGCGGCGCGCCGCGGGTGAGCAGCGTCTGCGCGACGTCGGCGCCGGTGACGGGCCCATTGAGCGCGTGAATCACCTGCTGCAGGCGCACGAGGCGGTCGCCGGCGTGCCGCGCCTCCTCGCTGAGGGAGAGGTGCAGTTCCGGAATGGCCGGGATCACCGTGGTCGAGAGCCGCTTGGTGAGCCGCTGCGCCACGCTCGGACGGAGCGGCTGCAGCGCGATCGCCGCGAGGAGCAGGGCGAGGATGGAGCCGGCGAAGATGAAGTTCGACGCCGCGCGGCCGGTCTCCGTCATCGCGCGCGTGCGCTCGCCGAGCACGCGCAGTTCCTCGTCACGCATCCGGTTGGCGAGCGGGCCGGCGCCCTCCCGGGCGCGAATCGCCTTCTCGGGCCGCAAGAGCTTCGTTGCCGCGTCCGCGCCGGCCCGCCGACGCGCCGCGACGGACGCGCGAATCTCGCCGAAGCGCCTCGACACCATCTGCGCGAGGCTGTCGAGCTTGCGTCGCTGCTGCGGGTTGTCCTCCGTGGCCGTGCCCAGTGAATCGAACGCGGCTTCCACGTCGTTCTGCGCGGCGGCCATCGGCTCGAGGTACGCGGTGTCGCCCGTGGAGATGAACCCGCGCTGCGCGTTCTCCGCGTCCAGCGTCCGGGTCACGATGCGGTCGAGTTGCGCGACGTTGGCGTTCGTCGCCGCCACCGCCTGCTCGCCGCCGATCATCTGCGTGATGCTCACGTACGCCACGAGCCCCACGAGTGCGAGCAGGCCGAGAGCGGCGCCGGTTCCGATGCTGAGCTTTTGTACCGGCGTGAAGGCCATCAGCGCGGTTTCCTCAGAACGGGAGCGGGCCGAGCGTGAAGAACCGCCGCGCGTCCACGCGCAGCGCGCCCGGTTCGGTCCCCGGAAGAAAGTACTCCGTGTGCCGCCGTTCCGCTGGCGTGAGCGCGTCGGCGAGCGTCCCGGTGTCGCGGTCGAGCTCGGCGGACACGAGCCCCGGCGGCGGATCCCA
>Ga0209431_10004058_pt1 | contig 11518 bp, 13 predicted proteins | sample RifCSP13_3_FD_184021 | JGI IMG/M metagenome (GOLD analysis project Ga0209431, IMG submission 184021) | Soil microbial communities from Rifle, Colorado - Rifle CSP2_sed 13_3 (SPAdes) (version 2) | ecosystem: Environmental > Terrestrial > Deep subsurface > Rock core/Sediment | place: Rifle...
TAGCGTTGGTTTTCGGGGTACAGAACGATGGACCCGAAGTTGCCGGGGCTGTGCATTTGACTCGAACGCTACTGGGCTGGGAAACGTGGCCCGATATGACTACGGACCTAGGAAATGTTGAGGTTGGGTATAGCAGGGCCTGGGCAATCTGGAGCTACTACCAGATCCCTTCCTCAGCTCAAGCGGGTCGGTACGAAGTGGTGTTTTCCGCTGGGTCGTCCAATACGCCTGACCCCAACACCGCCGACAACGTCACCACGGTAGTCCTGATGGTGGAGTACCGCCGTGTCTACCTACCGATCGTCGTGAAGTAGCCTGAAAAAACGCTGAGTGTGGCACACAGATTTTTTGTGTTGCGCTCGGCGTTTTACGTTTATGGTGTTTATTAATATATGTCCGCGCCTTTGGCATAAAAAACACCGTGGTGTTCACTAAAACTATTTTTAAATTAAATATATTGAAGATTATTGAGACTTATAGTAAAATCCGATTATCAAATCGAAAGGAGCAGACATGAGAACCAAATTTTGGGTTCTTGCATCGATGGTGGTACTTGTTGCACTCGTACTGCCAGGATTGTTCGTGTGGAGTTCCACTCAAGCTGGTGAAGGTCCGGTGGCACTGAGGCACGCAGCTTTGGAGGAGCTGCCGGTCGATAATGTTTTCGAAAGTCCAGCGGGGCAGGTTTATGTGTACAGGGCTCCCGATGGAGGACGTCTTTATCGGCTCGTCCCGTCGAATGAGTTCATAAGCAACGTGCCAGCGCAAATCCAGGCCCTCGACGCACCCCTAGTAGTTATGGGCACGCTCACATTCACCCAATATCTTCCCTATATCTCCTACTATGTTCCGGTTGACGTCGACCGCTTGTGGGGTTTGCGCCATTCAGAACCGGATGGAAGCGTGTACGACGTGTTCCGCTTCCATATCGCTGGAATTCAGGGACAGGGTGATCTTGTGCTCGTGAATGAGCGGCTGGTCTGTGATGGTGTCGACCAGGATCCGTTGAACCCAGTTGGATACCTTTGGCAAGGGCAAGGGTTCTTCTGGTGGGATGGCTCGGGCTGGGAGAACTGTACGTTGTCAGTCTCAGACTACTACGGAACGTGGTCAGTTACATACGACTTCGTTGTTCCCGAGACGTTCGGAAAAGCAACGTGGCCCAACCTAACCCCAAATACTGACGGTGTTGGCTGGGTGGTTCTACCCAACACTGTTACCTACCGCGCTTCTATGCGCGATGAGAATGGGCATTTTGACTACAGTGAGGGAGTGGTCGAAGTGTTTGCGGGGTATGGGTATCAGGTGCGTGGTACCGATTCGAGCTTTGTCCGCGGTGACATGGTGGTGGATCTCCAGAGCTTGGGTGCGTTCACAAACAACGTTATGTACAACGCGATAAGGCTTGATGGGGAAACCAGCTACGATGTGGAAGTGTATCACTCGTGGTATGTGGAACTCCCCGGATACGTGACGCCCACCCCAGCTGTGCCGTTTCCCCGAACGCCGACAAGCACATCAACCGCAACGTTGACATCAACACCCGCCTCCACCGAGACGCCAACGACGACGAGCACGTCCATGATGACATCAACGCCCACGGGCACTTCGACACCTTCAGCTACGCCCTCGGAGACGCCCAGGCACACGCCTCGCCCCACGCATACGCCTCGCCCGTGAAGTCCGAAGCCGGAAAGTTTCCCCCAGACCTTCCGGCTTTACCATTAAAGAAGAAATTTTTGAACTAGTTTTATTGTTATGCCGAAGTGTATTACTAATATCAAAATATTTAATTTTTCAAAAAACTTTAAGAAAACTCCCATGAAACCCAAAAATAATCTAAAATGAACAGGCAATATGAAAAAACTCCTACTAATAGACACCTTCAATTTTCTGCACCGCGCATATCACGCGCTTCCACCAACATTTCGTGACCAGAACGGAGAACCTACAAACGCGGTTTATGGAGTTACTTCCATGATTATCAATGTTCTGGAACAGCTCAAACCCGATTATGCCGTTGCCGCTCTTGACGGTGAGAAGCCCACCTTCCGGGTGGAAGATTTTACTGGTTACAAAGCTCATCGCCGGCCAATGGAGGACGCACTCAACAGCCAGATTCCCAAAGTGATGGAAATTCTCGACGCTTTTGGCATTAAAAGAATTCTTATAGACGGCTACGAAGCCGATGACATAATCGGAACTTTGGCTGTAAAGTACGGCAGCGATGAGTCACAAAATGTGGAGGTTGTAATAGTTTCAAATGACAAAGATTTATGGCAGCTTGTTAATTCGCGTGTTGTGGTAATGATTCCCAATACTACAGGAAAAGTTGAATGGCTTGGTTCGAAAGAAATCGAAGCCCGCTTGGGGTTTGCACCAAAACTGATTATAGATTACAAAGGTTTACGGGGAGACCCCAGCGATAATATTCCGGGGGTTTTCGGAGTAGGGGAAAAAATCGCAAAGGACTTGATTCAAAAATACGGAACTGTTGAGGATATTTATAAAAATTTGGAAAAAATAACTCCGAAATCTTTGCAGGATAAATTGGCGAACTGTGTTGAGCAGGCGGTAATGAGCAAAAAACTTGCTAAGATTCAGACCGACGTTCCATTGCAGATAGAACTTTCCGAATGCAGGTATACCGAATTTAATAAACTGCGGGTTGTAGAAGTTTTGAAAAGATATAATTTTAAATCACTTATTAGAAGACTTGGATTCGGTGACGAGGAAAACAGCAGAAAGAAAAAAGAAGAAGTGCCGGAAAATCAGCTGGGATTGTTTTGACTTAAGTAAAAGGCTTTCATCAGCTTGTTGTCCTTTTTCTGAATCCCGTTCGTCTTTATAAAATATTGAAAGTAAAGCTGAGGTATCTATAACATATAAGTTATTTGAAAGTTCTGGCATATTTAGATGCCTCCTGCCATGTTATAGGCTTTTTTTTCATTAGGTTGATTTGATTGCATTTCTCAATTAGCATCAAAAGCTCTTTTCTCTTTTGTTCTTCGGTTTTTTTAAATTTTTGTAGTCTTTTATTTGTTTTCATAAATATAATATTGCGTATACGATCTATTTATTCAACGTATGACAATCCATTATAAATAGAATATTATTACTGAATATGAGCAACAAAAGTGTGGAGGAAAATTCCCATGATTTAAAATCGCGGGCGCTTGAAATTGCTAAACTTTTAAAAGAACAGCACCCAAACCCCCGAACCGAACTTATACACACTAATGAAATGCAGTTAACAGTGGCGGTTATGCTTTCGGCGCAGACAACCGATAAAAAAGTTAATGAAATTACTTCCAGATTATTTAGTAAATATAAATCGTGGGAGGACTTAGCCAATGCTGATCTTAAAGAACTTCAAAGTAGTATCTGGGGAGTGAACTTTCATCTGGGAAAAGCGGAAAGGATAATTTCAGCCGCCAAAGTTGTATTAACCCAATTCGGAGGAAGTGTCCCAAAGACAATCGCTGAATTGATAAAAATTCCTGGGGTAGCAAGAAAGAGCGCGAACGTAATCATGCAGGAACTTTGGGATGTTGCCGAAGGAATCGTTGTGGATACGCATGTTACCAGAGTTTCCAATAGGCTGGGATTAACTAAAAATCAGGACGCGGTAAAAATAGAAAAAGAACTTATGGAGTTATTACCCAAGGAATATTGGAGAAATATTTCGGGAGCGATGGTTTTGCATGGGAGATATGTTTGTATTGCCAGAAAACCTAAATGCGCAGAGTGCGTGCTAAATAAAATTTGTCCTTCAGCGTTTAAAGTTTAAGAAGTTATTTAGTCCGGGTTTTTCCACCAATTTTTATCAACTAATAATAATAGCCCCGCCCAGTTTTTTTACGGGTTCCTGATAAGTCCAGTAGCCTGATTTATACAATCTCAATTCGTAGAATTTTCCCGGTTCAATAGTAACTTCGTTTTCCAGTTCGTCGAATTTCTTTATTAGTTGTTTTATTTTGATAGGTTCGTTTGTTTTGTTAGTCCATCTTACTATCTGTCCAACAAGCGCTTTTGCGTTTCCGGGTTTAAATCCCTGATCCGTAAACTCTATATTAACGGTTTCCAATTCTTTATTCGGTTGTGTTTCAGTTTTATCTACAACCGTTACAGTCGGGGTGTTTACCGTTTCATTTGTTATGGGTATATTTTCCTGCGCTTTTTTAGTTTGCGCGTCTTTAATAGCAGTGTCTATTTGTTCCTCGAAATCCTTAAAACTTCCTATTATCATTTTTCTGTTGTTTAAATAAAATGTGGGAGTGGAATCAACGCCCAGCTTCCTTCCGGCATTCAAATCCTCTGTCACAAATTGTTCATAAGTTCCGGATTTCAGCGCGTTAGAAAATCTTTCCATATCCAGATTTAATTCTTCAGCATATTTCACCAGATCTTCTTCACTAAGCTTTTCCTGGTTCTGGAATAATAGTTCACCGTATTCCCAGAACTTTCCCTGCTCGCCCGAAATTTGAGCGGCTTCAGCAGCTTTCTGGGCATTCTTATGTTGGGGGAGTGGAAAGTGTCTGTAAATGATTTTTAAATCCTGCGGATATTTTTCCGCCAGGCTCTTTACTACCGGGTGGAATGCCGCACAGGCAGGACACTGAAAATCGGAGAATTCCACCAAAATCGTTGCGGCGTCTTCATTTCCTAAAAAGTAAGAATGAGGTGCATATAATTGTTCGTCGCTGACTTCGGTGAGTACAGGTGATATAGGAGGTTTGTTTTGCCCCAATATAATTATTCCCAAAAACACCAGAATCGTTAATCCGCCTATTACCAGTACGGGCATGTTTCGTTTGATAAAACTCATATAGTGTTTAATTGCACTTTTATTAAGCGCTTATTTCCTTTCTTAAAATTTTCAAGTATCTAAATTTCCAAATTTCCTCCGGGCTTTTTAAGACTTCTCCAAAACTTCTTTGTTCACCAAATTAACCGGCGGCTTGTTATTTACTAATACTTCTACTACATTTTCGGCAGCCATTCTAGCCATCTGAATTCTGGCTTCTCTCGTTGCGCTGGCTGTGTGCGGAGTCAGCACAACATTATCCAATTCTAATAAAATGGGATTAATTTCCGGTTCATTTTCAAAAACGTCCAGCCCCGCGCCTTCAATCCACCCTTCTTTTAAAGCCAGAGCTAATGCATCTTCTTTTACAATTGCCCCCCGGGCAGTATTTATAAAATAAGCCGTAGGCTTCATCATCTTAAGTTCTCTTTCTCCTATCATACCGCATGTTTCGTCCGTTAAGTTGCAGTTTAGAGAAACAACATCTGAGTTTTCGAGCAGATATGGTATTTCGCAGAATTGCGCTCCGGTTTCTTTTTCTTCTTTTTCTTTTTCCATGGCGTCATTGTACAAAATGCGCATGTTTAATCCGTTTTTGGCAATCCGTGCCAAATGCTGTCCGATCCTTCCGAATCCTATTATGCCTAAAGTCTTTCCCATAAATTTAGGGCCCAAATATATCATTGGGTCCCAGTATTTAAACTTTCCCTGTCTAATATATTTGTCCCCTTCTACAATGTGTTTTCCAACAGCAAACATCAAAGCTACGGTATGTTCTGCTACCGACTCCGTAAGATCACCCGGGGTATTGGAAACATACACGCCAAGTTTCGTAGCCTCTTCAATTTCAATATTGTCGTATCCGACAGCGTAATTTGCCACCAGTTTCAACTGTGGCCCGGCCGCTTTTATTACATCACCTGTTACAAGGTCGGGAATTACCGAAATAATTGCATCAACACCTTTGATGGCTTTTTTTAATTCTTCAGTTGAAAGGGGAGGACCTTTTCTATAATCAAGTTGTATTTCAGGATGGCTTTCCAATATCTCTATTCCCGATTGGGGAATTTCTCTGGTAATGAGAACTTTCATGTTCAAATTTTAGCATAAAAGAATTTATGTTTATAAATATAAATTAAATCTGGCCAGAAGGTCCTTAAAAAAATTTACAATTTTGATTATCGGGTTATCGCTTGGTAGATTTCCGTAATCCTTTAAAAGTTCTATTCCGTATTTGTCGTTTTTGAAATCAAGAAAATCTGTCTGCTCTTTTCCCATCGTGTCATTTTTAAAATTCTGAGCGTAAACCCGTATTATCTGTCCAACGTGAGGTTCGTATAATGGATCGATGTAGAAGTCGTGCTTGTTGCCATTTATTTGTATAGTAGTAGTTGAGGGAAACATTTGAACGCAGGGGTCTTTTTCGGTTGCCGGAACTGCCTCGTTTTTCAAATCAAGGAGGGAGGTTTCTCTTTGGGCTTCGAAAATTTTAAGTGTAAAGTTAAATGTTAGCTCGGCGTTGTTGGTTTTAATTATTTTTGCTTCCAGTTTGCATACAGGACCAAAATTATAAACTACCGCCTCGGTATCGAGTAAGGTCAAAGATAACATCAAAGCTGATATGGCTGTTAACAACATTAATGGTGTTTTAACAATATAGGCGGTAACACTCATAGGCTTCATAAAAGCGGTTTTGATAAATTTTCTATTTCTTCCATATTCAGCAGTCCGGTTATTCCTCCCGGCGTTTTAACATTATTTGCGGCATTTACAGCCCCCCAAGCCATTGCGGTTTTTAACGGCTTTCCGTAAAAAACAGCCGATAAAAATCCTGTGGTGTAGGCGTCGCCCGCGCCGGTTTTATCTACTACATCTTTCCCATCTCCATAAATACCCATTTTCACCAGCTCGTTTCCATCAAAGGAAGTTGAACCGTTTACTCCGTCGGTTATTACTGTTATTTTTGGGCCGTATTTTCTTATTTCTTTGTGCAGCTTGAGAACGTCGCCTTTCAGCTTATCTTCATGGTCAACCAGAATTTTTGCTTCTTCTTTATTTACGAATAAAATGTCAGTCACCGATAAAATGTCTTTTAGGTTTTCCAGACCCGATTTCAATTGTAATGTTCCGGGGTTGAACGCAACCCCGATTTTTCCACCACCATTACTTGAAGCGCTTTTTTTGATGTATTCCACCAATTCTTTTTGAAAAGGTTCAAATCCTTTTGCCAGAGACGAATAAAATATCCATTTGGGAGTTTCCCAATCGTAAAGTTTATAATTTCTTTTTTCGTGGTAGGTAAAAATAGTTCTTTCACCACCGTAAACAACTACCGCGTGCACGTTGGTGGGGGAGTTTTTATTTTTTATACAGTATTTAGTTTCAATTCCGTATTGTTTAAATTCTTCAATAAATCTGTCGGCGTTTTGGTCGTCTCCTAATTCCGTATAGATAGAAGTGTTCAGTCCTAACAGACTGCATCCTACGGCCACATGGCAGGCATTTCCCGCGGCGGACGTGCTGAATTTCTCCACTTGAACTTTGCTTCCGTGGTAAAAACATATTTTTGGCGTTTCGGAGTTATCGGTGACAATATCTTTGCCGTCGACGAGCATATATAAATCTATGGAAACATCTCCTATTGTGAGCAGATCTGGTTTCATTTGAAAATACTTTCAGTAAAAAATACTTCTCCTGGAAACGTCGGTAATGACCGGGTTTATAATCCAAACAAAAATTATCAGTTTGGCCATTGAATAACCTAAAATTGCCAGAATAGTGGAAAAAATAAATTTAACGTGGGTTCTGCCCCCGTAAAACATTTTGTGGACGATCAGGTATGTAATCATTATTACAAACATTACCATGGCAAATTCAATAACCGGAAAAATATAAGATTCGGAAGCGAAAGAGTGAATTTTAACAATTAGTTCTTTCATATAGTAAGTAGGTTTTGGCTACTTGGGTTTGTCTGCCAAAAGTTTTTCTGATTCTATAATAATACTTTTAGCACTTAATTTGAATTTGTCCAGCAATTCTTCGTACTTTCCCGACTCTCCGAATTTATCCTGTACGCCCACGCGAAAAAGCGGGACAGGCATTTTCTCTATCAGTAGTTCCGAAACTGCGCTACCCAGTCCTCCGATAATTTGGTGCTCTTCCACTGTAATAACCTTTCCGGTTTTTTTGCACGATTTTAATATTGTTTCTTCGTCCAGGGGTTTTATGGTTGGCGAGTTTATAACTTCGCAGTCAATGCCTTTATTGTGCAGGTGTCTTGCAGCCTTTACGGCTTCGTAAACCAGAGGACCGCATGCGACTATAGTAAGATCTTTTCCTTCTTTCAGTATATAAGCTTTTCCTATCTCAAACTGGGTTTCTTCTGTGGTCACGACCGAAGTGGCTTCCCTCCCGGTTCGTATATAGACAGGACCTTGGTAACCGGCTGCGGCTTTTGTGGCTTTTTTTGCCTCGTAATAATCGCATGGTACCAGCACCGTCATGTTCGGGAGAACTCTCATCAGAGCTATATCTTCCAATGCTTGGTGGGTAGCCCCGTCACCTTCGTCGGTAAATCCGGAGTGGGATGAAACTATTTTTACGTTTACATCCGAATAGCAGATTGCCACTCTTATTTGCTCCCAGTTTCTTCCGGGGCTGAAAGTTGCATAAGAGGCCATGAATGGTATTTTCCCGCTTAATGCCAGCCCTGCCGCAATCCCGGCCATATTTTGTTCGGCCACGCCTACCTGGATAAATCTGTCAGGGAATTCTTTTTGAAATAAATCGCTTTTTGTGGATTTGGATAAATCTGCTGTCAGCACGACAATATTACTGTTCTCTTTTCCTACATCTAATAGCCCAACACCATATCCGTCTTTTATTGGCATTTTCTCGCAGTCCGATTCGTGCAGACGCGGGTTGAGTTTCAAAGCAGAGTTTAGTTGCATTCCTGAGTTTCTTTTACAGTTTCAAATTCAATTTTGCTGTCGGTTTTACCAATTGCAACTAAGTCTACGGGCGCGTTGGGATCTATATCATAAGTACAGGTGTCGCCCGGCTTATATTGTCTAATGGAAACTTTAAGTGTGTTTAAATCTTTGTCTATATAAACTTTTTTAACCTTTAAATCGTTTCCCTCGGTTTCTTCTGTTTCGGAACTTACTCCAAGTAAATATTCATTTTCGAAATCTATTTTTTCTCCCAAAGCCAAGTTGCCTTCAGGGTCAGAGTTTCTAAGAAATGTTTCCAATTCTTTCTGGCTTTTTATAACAACTCTTTGTTTAGTCAATGGTTCTTTTGTCCAAACGGTAGTCGGAAATCCTTCCAGCCTTCTTACTTCTAAAGTGTTATCGTTTCTCATCCAGGGAAGTTTCACTTCTCCTTCAATTAATAAAAATCCCGCACCAAATATTAAAATCAATATCAAAATGATAGGTAAAAAGCTCATGCTTAATAATTTTTGTTCATTCTTACTCATACTCACTCCTTATTCGGCCTTCAAGCGTCCTCAGCTGTTTCAAAGCCTCTTCGGCTTGTTCTTGTGAGGGGGGCTTTCCGTGCCATTCAAATTTATACTGCATAAAATCTACACCCTTGCCTGGTATGGTATGTGCAATTATAACAGTTGGGCGTTGAGAAATCGTCTTAGCCATATTGCAGGAATTTATAACTTCTTCAATGTTGTGTCCGTCTATCTCAATTACATACCAGTTGAACGCTTCAAGTTTTTCTCTCAAAGGCTCCAAAGGCATTACATCTTCAGTATACCCGTCTATTTGAATATTATTTCTGTCTATGATCCATGTCAAATTTGTTACCCGCTTGTTGCCGGCAAACATTGCGGCTTCCCAAGTTTGGCCTTCATCCAGCTCTCCGTCGCTTCCCATGCAGTATATTCTGTATGATTTGTTATCCATTTTTGCGGCGATTGCCATTCCTATTGCCTGAGACAATCCCTGGCCCAAAGGTCCTCCGTTACTTTCAATTCCGGGAAGAGTTCCGAGATGTGGATGTCCCTGGAGGTCGGATCCGGTTTTTCTTAAAGTTTTTAGTTTCTCTCTTGAAAAAAATCCCCGGTGAGCAAGGGCTGCGTATAATATCGGACAGATATGTCCGCTCGATAGAACCAGTCTGTCTCTGTCTGGATCGGAAGGGTTTTCCGGGTCTATGTTTAAAATATCCCAGTAAAGCGCCGCAAAAATATCGGCGGTTCCCATCGGCCCTGCGCTGTGACCGGACTTGGCTTCCAGAAGCATTTTCACTACGGACTGCCGGAGTTCATATGCAGTTTCTTCCAGGCGCTCTATTTTATGGGTATGAGGCTTGCGGTTTTTATATGTGGGCATTGAAGTACAGTATAAAAGTTTTATTTAAGTTTCTCAACTTTTGTATTGCAGCAAATCTTGTGAGTTTTATAGATTTTTGGTTCTGTTGTTTATAGGTTTATACTTGAGGTAAATTCCTATACTAAGATGGAAAGGAGGGTCGTCATGGAAGAGAAGTGCACCTGCGGAAGGTGCCCTGTTTGCGGAAAACTTTCGAAAGAGTTTCGAGGATGCGAAGTGTGCTCCGGCGCCGGGCCGGAACCGGGCAAGGTTTACGACTTGAGATGTCCGGTGCACGGGCACCCCGAGATTCCAACCCCGGAGACACCCTTAAAGTAAGCGGGTACGGAATCTCCTTACTTTCCGGCGTGAGAATTGATGCAATTTTCTGACGCCGGGGAGTCTTTTAAAAGATTTCATATTTGCAAATTCTGTCATTATCTGCCCCCATTATTATAGTTTCGAGAACTTTGATAGAATGGGCTCGATATGAATTTCTTAATAAAAATCCACTCATTGTGGATATTTGGAGTTTTTTTGTTTTTTGTCGCATTTGGGTACCTAATTTTTAAAGAAGAAAGTGAGTTGTTTTCACCTGTATTGGGTTTGAATATTGATTCCGAGACATCTTCAACTATCGAGGGATCAGCTGTTGAGGAAAATCCATTCTCTTATGATGAATCTTTCACTCTGGAAAAAAATTTTTCAAACAGAAGAAAGTTTACATATATAACAGACTTAAAAGCCGACGAAATACTTTTAATTACTACCGGGGATGTTATTCCGTCCAGATCCGTTAACCATATAAGCGTTAATAAAAATAATTTTAAGTGGGCGTTCGAAAATGTGGCACCTTTATTAAAAAGCGCCGACATTACATTTATAAATATGGAAGCTCCTCTTATTAAAAACTGTCCTTTAACAGATGAAGGTTTTATTTTCTGCGGGGACGAGAGGCATTTGGAGGGGCTTACATTTGCCGGTGTCGATGTAGTTAATTATGCCAACAACCACATGGGCAATTACGGAACTGAAGGTATAGATAACACTAAAAAACTTCTTGATTCGGCGGGTATTCTATCGGTGGGATTAAGCACCGGCCCGGTTTATAAAACCGTAAAGGGCGTTACATTTGCTTTTCTGGCATACAACTCGCTAGGAGTTCCAGAGCCTCTTCTTTCGTATGCTGATAAAGATAAAATGAAAAGGGAAATAAGTGCGGCGGACAAAGCCGCAGATGTGGTGGTTGTGGGCATGCAGTGGGGCGAGGAGTACACCACACGTATTACATCCTTGCAGAAGGAGCTGGCGCACTTGGCTGTAGACAGCGGTGCTGATTTGGTAATAGGCAATCATCCTCACTGGATTCAGCCGATGGAGATTT
>Ga0209431_10004062_pt1 | contig 11514 bp, 23 predicted proteins | sample RifCSP13_3_FD_184021 | JGI IMG/M metagenome (GOLD analysis project Ga0209431, IMG submission 184021) | Soil microbial communities from Rifle, Colorado - Rifle CSP2_sed 13_3 (SPAdes) (version 2) | ecosystem: Environmental > Terrestrial > Deep subsurface > Rock core/Sediment | place: Rifle...
TCGTTATATTCTTTATATGGCATTAGTTATCACCACCTTTCAATAAGGCACTATTTTCGTAGATGTTGCCGATTACTTCAAGTTCTCCAGAATCATCAATAGGCCAATCTCCCATTTGTTTATCCCCAGTAGTCAACTTAAAACACGCAGATGAATCAAACCACTTAACTTCAAAATCTTGCCCATTATCAGCCCATATCTCCTCGGCTTTAGCATTAACAATATCCCCCTCGTAAATCTCTTTTCCGTTCTTGTCTCTGAGTCCGGTGAATTGTGTCAGGGCAAAATCATCAGAAGAAACAGTTTTTCCGCTTAAATGGAGACTATCTGAAATCAGTTTAATCCAGCTCTGGCGGGGGTTAAACCAGCAACCATCTTTTTTATTCCAAGCCCTAAACTTTATTTCTCTATTCATTTCTTCGGCTCCTCCGCACGATACTTCATTTCATTGGCAAATTCGTTGGCTTGCATCTTTGTTTCAAACCATTTAACTGCTGGTTTATCTTTCTCTAGATAACTAACACACCACATATTTGCTTTCTTAACAAACTTAACCCGTATTTTATCACCCTTCTTAAATGCGAATCCCGCTTCTTCGTTCATAATTTTATTTGCCAATTCTTGTAGTGCGGTTTGTACATCTACGCCCACAGCTAGACCTGATGAGAAATGGCTTCTGTATCCTGTTTCAGAGGTTGCATTTGGTTCCCCGTCAATAATAGACTTAAATTCAATATGCGCTTGACCAGATCCAACAGTAAATTCAGGACTGTAATCTGCATAAACCTGCTTCCCTGCTACCTCTACTGTGTATCTTGTGTATCCCTTTTGTGCTTCTGACATTATCTCTTCTCCTCCTTAGGTGGGTTGCCTATCGCCACTACCACAACCAAGGATATTAGGAAAAGACCTGCTAGGAACAATTTCATATTCCAGAGGAAGATAGATAGGAACCACATAACTATCCAAGTAAAACATCCGAACTGTATTAATTTATCTAATTTAGTATTCACAGGTTTAATCATTTGTTTAATACAATAGTCAAAAGTGATAGTAAGACAATGAGAGGATAAAACATAAGTGCAAGAGCAGTAAATATTGCCGTCATTCTTGTTATTGTTTCGAGATATCCAGAAAGGGTATCGTCCTCAGTAACCTCTACAATAGTTACAAATCCGAAGATGAATAAATATATAAGTGCAAAAATAACCATTATTCGGACATCCTTTCTTCATCAAAACCCTCGTCAAATCCCCAATCGTAACCCTGTTGGTATGCTTCCTCTAACATCTTCTCCAAATCCGCTAACATAAAATCCCTTAATGATTTGTTTAATTTATCACGATACCGAATAGCCCATACGGATTTCTCACTTTCGTAATCTCTCAATTCTGTATCTTCCAGGCCTTCATAGAATTTAATATCTCTTAATTCTAGATTACTCATTTTCTTCAGTTTCTGATTCCACATTCTTCCAAGTCTTTCCTAGATCGTATAGTTCCTGATCCGATTTCTTATCCATATTCGCCAACTCGGGTATCAACGCTGACATTTTAGCAATCTTCTCTCTATTGTTTGGGGTAATCTTTTCAGCTCTAGCAATCCTCCCCAAAGCTCGATTGAAGCCACCCACATCAGACTTCCACCGTTCCCGGTAGTTCTCTGGTTCATCGTATCCATAAAGCATCTTTAGAAATCCTGAGTACTCAATCTTCCAGTTGCTGGATACTCTCCCGTTCTCAAAGACCAACTCCGGCTCTAATGGCGGTCTTTCGTTACTATTGTAGTAATTAGTTATAGTTTCTATCTTGTTTTTGTAAAGTTCCTCCAGTGGTGACGGGTTGGTAATTCCCTGTTCAATCATTCTCAAATCATCCTTAGAAATATAGACCAAATGCCCTTCGTTATAATTCTCTGATTTCATATAATGGAACAGTTGGAGTTGGTGTCCCTCGTTTACTCCCCCGTTTGAATATCTCTCGAACATATAAGAGGAGCAACTCTTGACCTCTAACGGAAGTACGGGGATTCCCGATTGGAAGTTTGCCTTAAAGTCATTGATAATCGCCCTAGCCCCCCTACCAAAGAATTCCGGAAGTCCTAGTGCCTCTAAGCTCTTTTCAGCCAGTTCCCAGTCTGGTTGTCCGCCCGCTAGGAAATCAATCCTTCCCGTTACTTCGAGGAGACCAGGATACTTCCAACTAACCCATTTCTGAACATCAACGCACAGCCCAGCTCTCCGTAAGACCATTTCCACAATCCATTCCATCATATTTCCAGCTTCAAACTTTCGATTTGATCTTGCGTTGGGTGGGTTAGACGGCTCTGTTCCCTTTAGTTTTAGGTAAATATCTACCATAGAACCACCGAGTTCTGAAGCCCACAGATGATCCCTAGGTTGAATGGGTTTGGGGTCTCTTCCCTTCTCGATACTAGAGTTCCAAATTTTGCATAAGCCCCAGCTTAAATCAGGCATTTAATTCTTTCTTAATCTCTTTCTCACGTAACCTAACAGATATTAATTCCTTTTCTAATTCCTCCTTTAGATTTGGTTTTGATTTCATTACAAGGTTTCTCGCTTTTGTAATACTAGATAATATCTGATCCTCCGTGACAACAACCGCTATTCCCTCTGGTCCAAAGCGTCTATAGAAGACAACTTCACACTCTGCTTCTTTATCAAACACTCTGAAGCATTCAATCTCTATTTTAAGCTGTTTATCACTAACGGTAACGTAATCATCATTTATATATATCGTAAATTTATTACCAAACTTACCTAGGTTTACGCCAAACTCACGGTGTTTGCAGGTTTTTCCTAATACCTCCCGAATCTCCAAAAGACAATTTAATACTTTCTGATTAGCGGTTAGTTTTTTAGTCATTTTTATCAAGTAAAGAATAAGTCCACATCGCCCAAATTGATAGCATAAATCCAGATATACCTGCCTCCAAAGGTTGCTCTCCGGGGGTTACAAGATAATACATCATAAACATTAGACCTATTATTCCTAAAAATGCCCAAATCCCAGCTTTTATTGGTTTAAGCATTTTCTTTAATATCGATATTGGCTACAACGCATTTATGATCCTCGGAGAACAAATCACATCTGTGATGTTCGCTATCACCAATAAGAGTTGCAAATACACCGCCCCTAAAACGTGGACAACGAACTTGGAAGAACTTAATTGGTTTGCCACAGAGGATACAAAAACCATCTTTAAGGAATAGGAGTTCTAATTCATCGCCACACTTATCACAGAACCGATGTTCCCCTTCTTTAAATTCAATTTTATTAGGATTATTTTGATCTGTCATCGTAATACTTTGTCACTCTAAGTTCCTTTATATCCTTACTTTCAAACAATTTCTTCATATCTTCTACTAAGGTCTTAGGAAAAATGTCCCAATCATAACCACTATTTAACTCGTATCTTTCTCGCAACTCCTTACCTACAAACAATGCTATGGTATTTGGCTTATTTTCCATTTTTAATTCTCCTGTATGTTTCTTGAATCTGTTTCGCAACTCCTTTATTCATAGTCTGTGCGACCTGGTGGATTCTCTCGGCATAAATTCCCCTACCCTGTCGGTTCTGTTTATAAATTCTTGCAGGAACGTTTATCTTAATCATGCTACTTTCTAATGCCACAACCTTATTATAAACGCTTATTAAACCAATGTCAAGTTTTCTTATCTCTCCCGAAAAGACCATGTTCTATATAACACTTCTTCGTGCAGTAATTCCTCTTTAGAGTCTTACCCTTTAAAATTGATGGTGAGTTTACATTCCTGTGGGGATGGTAGTCTATTCCGCAACCGCTACAAATAAGTTTAACCTTTAGATTCCTACAGCCCTCACCTCTTGATGAATAATATTCCTTCCAACAAGTGGTCGAACAGAACTTCCTAATACCCTGTTGTGAATAAATTACAGGATCTTTACATTGTTTACAGAAGAATTTAATCTTTTGCATCAAATTAACCTTCTTCTGGAACTTTTCTGCTCTTTTAAGTTCATCCCTACCCATCCCTGTTTTTGCTTTAAATATCTGCCTGACCCTCTCTCTACTGATTCCAAATTTATCTCCCACCGATTGGAAAGTTTTACCTATAAAAATCTCAGCAACTATTGTTTGATCCCTCTGGTTGACCAACCTATCATTTAATTGAATCACTTTTTCTTTTCCTTTTTCATCTTCCTGTAGTAATCCCAATAGAATAGATTTCTTTTGTTTGGATGATTTGCGTCTGAACAAAACGTAAAAGCTGAGTAGAGCAAACCTTCGTGTCCAGTATTAACCGCCGTCTTAAAGAATTTAAACCAACTTTTATCATTTTTAATATCAATCCCGAGATCCTTAGCCATTCGAACTGCGAGGTCTTGCCAACCGTATACCTTCCTAACCTTCTCACCCTTGGCAAGTTTTCTCAGATGGATTCCCTGTATCAGTTCGCCTATACTAGATAATCCGAACTCTTTATCAGGTGCCACAATTAGATTGTATAGAGTTTTAAATAGGAAAATCAAGTGGGTATCATCTGGGCGTATTGACACTTGATATCAAAACCATATACATTCAATGAAATCCGCCTGGGTTGAAAGGTCAGGGGCGGAACACAGATAAGCTGACCACCTCATTAACTCGGTTCATACCTGAGCTATTGAAAAAAGAGTGTAAGGGTAACAGTTACGTACTATGCTGTCCTTCCTCTCAGCTTAGAGATGTCTAAGTCTGTTTTCCTTTGATAGTTCGCTAACCTGCACCGAGAGACATCGGAATAATGCTGGGATAAAACCTGGGGTTCCTTTTAGTTTTCAGTTCTCCCTGAGTTAAAAAAACACGGCGAAGCCGAGAAATGCTACAATTCTAATTGTTACGCTCGCTTTATCTTTAAAATGAAAATACAGTTTTCTAAACCGGTTCTGGACGAAAAGGAAATAAAAGCGGTAGCTAGAGTTCTCGGTTCGGGGTGGTTGGCATACGGCGACGTTTCAAGAAAGTTCGAGGAGAGATTTGCTAAATACGTAGGTGCTAAATACGCCGTCTTTACCGACGGTTGCACCGCCGCGATGAGTATCGCCCTAAGATATCTTGGTATAGGTATCGGGAGCAAAGTTATCATTCCCTCGCTGACCTTTACGGCGACCGCTTCGGTCGTTTCAGAGCTTGGTGCAACACCTATCTTTGGGGACGTTATCTCGCATGAACTACCAGTTTTAAGCCAAGATTGGGTTGGATACTATGAGAAAAAAGCGGATGCGGTCATCCCGGTTTACCTGACGGGGATAGAGAGATACTATAAATCCAAGCTTCCGATTATCATCGACTCTGCGCACCGAATTGAGAAGAACGATTTTTATCATCCAAATCTCGCCCATTGCTACAGCTTCTATGCCACCAAGAATATGACAACCGGGATGGGTGGGATGCTCGTTACGAATGAGAGAAATCTCTACGATTTTGCCAAGCTCGCAGTAAACGACGGTGTATCAAAGAGCGTTGCCGAGAGATATAAGGGTTCAAAATCCTACACCGTCGATTTGGATATAGGCGGAAAGGATAATATCGACATCCTTGCGGCGATCGGAATCGAACAACTCAAAAAGGTGGCGAAGCTAAACAAGGCGAGAGACCGGATTGTGAGCAGATACAACTACGCTTTTGGCGTCCACCGGCTAGGCAACCATCTATACTATCTCTTGGTTGAGAACCGGGACGCCTTTATCAAATCCCTAAACGATCGCGGAATCCAAGTTGGGGTGCATTGTCTGCCTTTGCACAAAATGCCGATCTACAAGAGGTTCGCAGTTGAGAAATTGCCGATCACCGAATACATCGGAAAGAAAATTGTCTCCCTCCCGTTGCATCCTCTACTCGACGAACGAGATGTCGATTATGTTATAAAAGTAGTGAAAGAAACCAAGCAAAGAATCCAATGAAAATACTAATCACCGGTGACAAGGGATTTGTCGGTTCAGCAACCCGAAAGATTTTAGATGAAAGGGGTCATGAGGTTGTCGGATACGACTTAATGGATGGTTTCGATATCCGAGATTATAACCAGTTCTTAAATGTCTGCAAATTAAAGACTCCCAATCGAATCCTGCACTTGGCGGCGACATCTAGGTTTGCCGATGCTGACAAAGACCCAAAACTGGCATTTGAAAACAACGTGATCGGAACTAGAAATATCGTTACGATTGCCGGGATTCTCCATATTCCTCTAGTCTTTGCCTCGACCGGCAGTGCTTATATGCCGATCAAGCTCGAACCGCCAATCACCGAGGAGTTTCCAATTATGGGAAACTCGGTTTATGGTTGTAGCAAAGCGATTGCCGACCTCTACGTTCAGACCCACACGCCGCATATTATCCTCCGCTACGCCCACCTCTACGGAAAGGAGAAGCGTGGTCACGGGTTGATTGGTGGATACTTCGAAAGGATTAAGCGTGGCCTCTCGCCAGTTCTCTACGGCGGTGCGCAGTCGAACGATTTTACCTACATTGACGATGTTGCCGAGGCGAACTATCTAGCATTAACAGCAAGTTGGGATAAGTGGAATCAAGCTTATAACATCGGAACGGGTGAGGAATTGAGCGCAGAGAAAGCGGGGGAGATGATCTGCGAGGTTCTAGGTTACAAGGGAGAGGTCGATAAGAAAAAGGGTCGGGAGGTCGACCCTGGAAGATTCGTCTACGATATCTCGAAAGCAAAAAGGATGCTTGATTACAGTCCTAAGTTTAGCTTTATGGATGGTTTGAAAAAAATGTTCGAGGAGGAGACTAAAGAACATGGAGAAACATCCCTTTCAAAACATCTGGGGTAATCCCGTAATCGGCAAGGGGACAAAGATCGCCGCTTTCGTCGAGATCGGTTCTACAAAGGATAACCCCACCATCATCGGAGAAGATTGCAAAATCGAAGCGTTCGCTTTTATACCGCCCGGAATTATGATATCCAGTGGGGTTTTCATTGGCCCTCACGTTTGTTTTACCAATGATAAGCACCCAAAATCCAAAGGAGACTGGAACTGTCTAGGGACGTTCGTCTTGGAGGGTGCGAGCATCGGCGCAGGCGCAGTTATTCTGCCGGGAATTGTTATCGGCAAACGAGCTGTAATCGGCGCAGGCGCAACTGTGACCAAAGACATTCCAAATGGCCAGACGGTAAAAGGAAATTCAGCGAAATAGAGATCGTGCCCTTTGGTATTAGAAATGACCAGATTACAGGAGTTAGAAAAACAATATTCTGTCTCCTTTTTTGAAAGGCAATCTCCAAGCTATATCCCTCCTACAAGGGAAGAGGTTAATGAGATGGGTTCTCTCCAGTTTCCCGACATACTAGAATTTTCCAGTTCTGATTTCTGGAAGTACCGGGAGTGGGAAAAGAGAGGACAGGCGTTAATCTAGCTGGTACTTGATTATTGTTTTAAAGATAAGATATTATGCTTATGTAACATGAAAGTAGAAATATCAAAAGAGTTTGAAATATCCTGTTCTCATATCCTTCCGTGGCACAGTGGTAAGTGTTCTAGGATGCACGGCCACAACTACAGGATTATTGTTTATGCTACCAGTGATTTAGACGAAAATGGAATCGTTATGGACTTTGGAGATATTACCGAATTGTTTAAGAGGGAAGTAGATGAAAAATACGACCACCGCCACCTGAACGACTTTATGGAAAATCCCACTGCTGAGAGGTTTGCCGTTAATATTCTATCAACTCTAAGAATCTACAATTCCAAGATTTGTGCGGTTAGAGTTTATGAAACCGCCAAGTGTTACGCGGAAGCAAGACAAGATGCCTAAAAAACTTCTCATACTCTTAATTGGGACGATATACTATATTGTGCCACTACTGATCTTTTATTATGTCTATGGAAGTATTGACGCTACTACAATTTGGATGGCTCTGGGCTGGGTGTTCTCCGTAGTGGTAATGGCTTATCTTTCATGACAGGGGAGGAGAAAAATGCCTAACCAAAAGACCTATTCAGGAAATGGGAATCCAGTTACTAACAAGATCCTTGAAAACTTAAAACCTGTTCCTGGGACATTGATGCTTTCTGGTGATCGGTTCTTCTATACGATTCAGGGCGAAGGGCCTACAATGGGGAAGCCAGCTATCTTCCTACGGCTTCATTTCTGTAATCTTCGTTGTCTATGGTGCGATACTTGGTATACATGGGATCAAACTACGCAGGAGTATTACAGCGAACCAAAACCACTTACCTATGCCGAAATTGTCAAGGAAATTTCAAAGTTTCCATGCAAGAGATTGGTAATTACTGGTGGTGAACCTCTGCTACAGAAAGATGGGATTGAGGAACTTATCAAACTGATTCCTGATTGGGAAATTGAGATTGAGACAAATGGCACGCAAATGCCAACCCCATATCTTCTAAAGAGGTGTCGGTTTAATTGCTCTCCGAAGACCACTAACTCAGGAAACTCTAGGGAAGCTATGCGAAGACCGGAAGTCCTAAAGACACTAAACGATTTGGAAAAAAGCTGTTTCAAGTTTGTCTTTACTGGTAGGGAGGATCTGGTTGAGATTGAGGAATACATTGACGAGTGCAATCTTAAACCAGATAAGATTTACCTAATGCCTGAGGGAACTAAGATGGACAACATTCACGAACATCTAGTTCTAGCAGTTGAGGTTGCAAAAGAGAAAGGATTTAACGTTTGTCCTAGAATTCAAGTGTTTACGTGGGGTGCTATCAGGAGAGTCTAATCAGCTCTCCTTTTTATTATGGATCACTTTTCTATAACAGAAGAAATCAAACGTATAATCGAGATTATTGGGGATAATCCCAAAAGGGAGGGTCTTTTGGAAACTCCAGAGAGAGTATCTAAATCTTATAAGGAATTATTTAGTGGCTACTCTGGCGATCCCAAAAACATACTCTCAAAGGTTTTCACGTCAGACAACGATGAGATGGTTATTCTTAAAGATATAGAGTTCTTCTCTACTTGCGAACATCATATGCTTCCTTTCTTTGGGAGGATTCATATCGGTTATATTCCAAATGGAAGGGTTGTTGGGATTAGCAAGTTAGCCCGTTTGGTTGAAGTTTACGCTAGAAGATTACAGATACAGGAACAAATGACCGACCAAATTGCTGATGCCATTATGAAACATTTAAATCCCAAAGGGACAATAGTAGTAGCCGAAGCCACCCATCTCTGTATGAGAGCAAGGGGAATACAGAAGCAAAACTCTACAATGATAACTTCCGCAATACGGGGTATATTTAAAAGTCAGCACGATACTAGAACCGAGTTTCTTAGTTTAATAAAATGAGGGTCATAGCAGTAGATTACGATGGAATAATAAATAGTGGTGGAAATCCTATTAAGTCAAACATTAATAAGGTAAACACGCTATTTGACGATAAGGATAATTACATTGTGATTTATACAGCTAGAAACAGAAATCTATATCATACGGTCTTTAAGCAATTGACCGATTGGGAGGTGAAGTTCCATGCATTAGTGATGGAAAAAATGCGAGCTGATTACTATGTCGATGATAAAACACGGATCTTATGAAAGTACTTTTATTCAGTGGTGGTCTTGATAGTTATATTGCCTCAAAGATAATCAATCCTGATATCTATCTATACATTGATATTAAAAGTAAATATTCTGGACTTGAAATAGAGAATCTAAAAAGGCTCGATATTCCACACGATAGGTTAGTTATTGATAAACGACTAGATTTAAGTAATTACGAACTTCGGAATTCAATTGTACCTCTAAGAAATTTGTATTTCGCAATGATTGGTTTTAGCTACGGAGATGATGTTAACCTGGCGGCAACAAAGGGCGATACTACAAAGGATAAGGATTACGAATTCTCTAGGATATTGTATTTATTAATGAAACACCTTGTAACTGATGAGAAAGACGATAAGACTTTTTCATATAAGAAAGATGGTATGGAGCCGGTTTTATCCCTACCAGTTAAGGAATTAACTAAAACAATGTTAATTAGAAAGTATCTCGGGCTCGGATTTAAAAAGGAGGAATTATACAAGACTAGGAGTTGCTACGGAACTTCAAAAAAAGAGTGCGGTGATTGTAAAACTTGTTTTAGAAAAGCGGTTGCCTATATTAACAACGACATATTTGATAAAAACCTATTTCTAAAAGAGATTGATTTTTTAAAATTCTATAATGAGTCGATTAAGAAGAGTAGATTAGGTGAGGATGTAGAAACAGAGATGGCTTTGCAGAAAATTAGAGCTATATGATTATCTTTTACGCTGGGGCTGAAGCGAATGTATACAATGATATTCTACTAAAAAATGGTAGAAAAAATAGACTAATATCGTATTATGCAGTAAAGGGAAAAGGAAATCAGGAGCTACTTAACATCTTTAAGAATTTTGATCGTATATTCTTAGACAGTGGTGGCTTCTCGGCGAGGGTTAAAGGAGTAGAGATTAACGTATCCGAGTATGGAGATTTTATAAATAGATATAAAAAGAATCTTTTCTGTTACGCAAATTTAGATCAACGTCATACAGAAGATACGCTTAATAATCAGAAAGTGCTTGAAGAACTTGGATTAAATCCTATTCCTGTTTTCCATAGGGATGAGTGGGAAGATGGGAAGCTAAGTTTGCTTGATGATTATCTTAGGAATTATGATTACGTTGCTCTAGGTGGGGTTGCGGGAAGCAATAAAGGGGAATCGTATATTCGAGCATATCTTGATTCTTGCTTCTCAGTGATTAAGAATTACTTTCCAAAAAAGATACATGGATTTGGAATGACAGCAACGTGGATTCTAAAAAGGTATCCGTTCTATTCAGTCGATTCCACGGATTGGTTATCATCGGCTAGATGGGGAGCAGTAGCTAGGTTTGAGAGTGGTAAAATGAGAAGCAACAATACAGAATATAATAGGATATACTCAAAAGTAGTCGATTACAAAGATAGAACTAATAATATGGTTATTGAGTACGCCAAGCTTGAAAGTTACATAAATGGATTGTGGAAGAGTCGAGGAATTACATGGAAAGATTAATATTTAACCCAGAAAAATTAAAGTTAGTAGAGATAGACAAAGTTATTCCAAATAGCTGGAATCCAAAGAAGAAAGATACCGAAGAATACAAAAGAATAAAGTTGGGTATTGAATTAAAGGGTCTAAGACTTCCAATCATCGTCAGAGAAATGGGAACCAATTTTGAGATTATTGATGGCGAGCAAAGATGGGAAATCGCAAAGGAGCTAAGTTTTGAGAAGATTTGGATTTACAATGAAGGAAATATTTCTAATAAAGAAGCAAAAGAGTTAACTATCTGGTATGAACAGCAGGTACCATTTGATGAGTTAATGCTTGCAAAATTAGTAACTGATCTATCTGTTGAATTCAAAGATTTTGAATTGCCATATTCAACAGAGCAAATAGAGGAATTTAGAAAGTTGGTGGAATTTAATTGGGAGGATTTCGAAAAGACAGATCAACCTAAAGAAGAATTTATCACCTTT
>Ga0209431_10004064_pt1 | contig 11512 bp, 20 predicted proteins | sample RifCSP13_3_FD_184021 | JGI IMG/M metagenome (GOLD analysis project Ga0209431, IMG submission 184021) | Soil microbial communities from Rifle, Colorado - Rifle CSP2_sed 13_3 (SPAdes) (version 2) | ecosystem: Environmental > Terrestrial > Deep subsurface > Rock core/Sediment | place: Rifle...
AATAATCGGACCCGATATTGGAAACAGATTTCAGCCGCTCGTCATCCATGGTGAAACCTTTCACCAGATATTCATTGAGCCGCTCTGTTGCCCATTTGCGGAATTGCGTACCGCGGTGAGAACGGACACGGTAGCCGACAGCAAGTATAGCTTCCAAGTTGTAGAACTTCCGTACCCGATTTACTTCCCTGGCACCTTCTTTCTGAACTTGTAAGTTTTCCTTACAAGTTCCCGATTCCGATAGTTCCCCCTCTGCGAATATTTCTTTGAGGTGGATGGTAATATTCTGTGGAGTCGTCTGAAACAGTTCTGCCATAGCCGCCTGGGTCAGCCAGACAGTTTCATTTTCAAGCCGAACCTCTATTTTCTCTTTTCCGTCAGAAGTAGTGTACAGTAAAAAAGAGCTTTCCTCTGCCGCCATTTTTTGTTTTTTATCAGCCATGCAAGCTCCTAACTCAAGGGTTCCCGATTGAAAATTACGGGAATGACATACTCTTTTTTTGTCATGCCCGAAATCAGTAGTCGGGCATCCAGTCTTTTCAAATCAAGGAAGAATACAAATCCTTCCAATCCGGTCATTGAAATTCCGGGTTAAATGCGAGCGGAAAGGGTTGCGTCCCCTTTTCCTCCGTTTACCGTACTCGTCCAACTGATTTCTCGCACAGCTGGTGCGAGTTTTTCATTTGAATGATATGTAAGATAAAAATTGCGCACGCTACCAAATATTTGCGCTGGAAAACCCCTGTATCCCCGGAAACTCTTTTTGCAGGTCTTTTGCCAGGGTTTCCACAATTGCCTTGCCCCAGCCAAGCACATCCTGCTTTGCCACTATTGATCTGCCCATGTCCCAATAAAGGTTTATAAGTTCTTTGTTTACAGCCTTAAGGGCTTCATACTGGGCTTTATACCAGTTCGCATTCAAATAAAGACTTTTGAATGCTCAGGTATAATACCCATCCGGGTATAAATACCAAGTAAGCTTTCCTTATGCTCAACAGTAGATTTTTGAGAGCAACTTGGTATTATATATGCGCTCCCGGATCTCTTTAAGAAATGTCTTATATTCAGCGGTTACTACGGTAGACATTTCATTCCCTACCTACAATTGTTGCTATTGCTTCCTCCGTCAACCCGTAAAACTCAGCTTGTCGAGAACCGCTCTTTTGTGGGCGACCTTGGCGGACCGGATGTTTAAGGGGTGCGGTTTTTCCCTTATTGATAGAATCTATGCTTGCCATAATGTCTTTGAGTTTGGCATCAATTAATGCATATGATATTTCGCTAAAATCAGGCGCTGGAATATTAGTTTTCTTATAATAATTCTTTACTCTATTCATCATCTCAAGCCTTTTTCCCCAGGTAGGAGATTCCTCCATTACCTCAAATTGAGGTGGCCTTCCTAATTTAAAAAATTTAAAGGTATTATGGATGGAGCTCCATTTCTCCATTTTCTTATCATAAGCTACACCCTTGTCTTTTGCATATCTTATCCAAATATTATGCTCTCGAATGCTTTTTCTAAAATCTCTGATCTTGCGGTCTGTCCATCCGGCTTTATCGTGAATATAATACTCATCATACGATTGCCCTTCTTTATATTTTCTTGAGTGAAGGCCGACATTCTCTTCATGCGTTGGATTGAAGATGTCTATTTAGCATCAGTTTTTCTTCCAAACCATTTGAATAGATAAAGACAAATTCCTTTCTTTCAAAAATCGGATTAGCTTTATGTATTACTCTGTGATGATTAGGACATAGGATCACGATATTATTAGCATCATTATTCATGGAACGTACGAAAAAATCAATATGATGCGATTCGACAATTACGCAGTTGTATTTTTTAGCAAAGTTATCACCACAGATTTGGCATTTATAATTGTAGAACAGCTTTAAGCTCTCCCCTATAGCTCTATCTAATCTGCGGATCTTAACTGTTTGTTCTTTCGTTTCTATTCTCGCAGAATCATCAATCATCTTATAGTTTGATTGGAACTCAAAATCTTCCTCGCTAATACTGGAAAGGGAATTTTTGATTTGCACTGATTCAGATGAGGTAACATGCTCGAGGAAAAAAGTATTTTCAATTGGCGTAGTGTATAAAACGAGATATTCCCTCATTTCTTCTGGAACTTTAATAATCTTCTTTTCCTTAATATTGGCCCTTCCCTCACTCAAATACTCAAGGCTTATTTTGAATATTTCTCGAAGCTTTGCTGCAAAAGGACTTTGAGGAGCATATCGGATTTGCAATATATCAGCATGACCAGGGTACTTCTGCTCATCAAAGGCCTGGTTAATTAACTTCGCTTGATAGGTATGTCCATCCAGTATTACATTTACATCCTTCTTTTCACCTCTTTTCAAGTAACTCTTCATACTATCAGTGAAAACTACTTGAATTGAAACTGGGATAGAAAAGCCTTCCTGTAAGACAGACCAGTCAACCTCCTTTTTATAAACATAAGATTGTTCTTCAAGCATTTATTAGCTTTTCCTCATTATGCAGCCAACCAGGGACTGTTTCATTATCAGAGCCGCTAAAAGAAATTATATTCCCTTCTAAATCTTTAAGGATACCCATTTTCTGATGTTCAATCCCATTTTTTACTACGGCAATCTTTATTTGAAGGAAGTCCTTTCTTACTAACCAACCGAACATCCTTATGTGATCCTTTTTTAGCTGGTCTTCCAATCCTTCAATATCGGTTAGAATTTCCAGTTCTTTCTGAAAGACGGCTTCTCTAATAGCTTCCTGGTCATCAGTGGAAAGAACAACGTTTGCAATAAGTCTTATTCTGCCGCCATTACTGATGAAGTTGGAAATTCCTTTTGCAGCAATTGCAAAGGCATTAGAACAGAAGTAGCCAGCGATTCGGTCATATTTAATTGAATTAGATAAAACTGGAAGGTAAAAATTTGTAAGTAGATTGTCTTGATCAGAATAGTAAACTGGTTTTAAATTAAGTTCTCTAAGACTCATATTTTTGCTCTGTAAATAAAAAAGAGGACCTATTTCTATCCCTCACTCTGTGCGATTCCAACCCTTTTGCCCTTCCCCACCCCCTGCGGAACCTCTCCCCCATCCCTTATACATTCCTTATTCGGTGGGGCATTCCCTACCATCCTATGGCTCGACTAAGGCGATCTCTTTTATATCTTTAAAGTCCTTGCCATTGAATGTCATCAGGTGCCGGATGTCATTATCAAGCATTGTTGCAACGATGTTCATGTCATGAACCTTCTGACGCAAGGTGCCGTACTTTTCAAGAAGATGGAGCAAGGATTGAATAGTGGTATCGGTCTCGGAGGCCAATCTGAAATAGTCCAGGAACTCTTTTATCTTCTTTACAGCCTGTTTGTTTGAAAGCGGTTTTTTGAAGATGGTTGAATTGGTTGAAATGGCGAAGAACTCTCTTAATATCTGCGGCGTGACATAGGTGATTACCCCTGAATCAGCAAAGGAGTTCAGCATCTTAAGGGATTTCAGATGTTTTGGCTTATCAAAGTCTTCAAATGTCGCATGGATCAGGATATTTGCGTCTATGCAAACAGTGTTAAATCCTTTCTGCATAGGCATCTTCCCTGGAGAAATCCCTTAGCTTCCCCTCGCATTTATAAACCGTTAACTTCCGCGCTGGCCTCTCCTTTTGAGCGCCTGCGGCAGAGGAGACAATCTCTTCTTTCAGCAGATGAACGATCTTTGCCAACCGCTCTTGCTGAAAGTGGGGCAACCCTTGAACCTCTTTTAGAATCTTTTCCTCGTATACAGTTTTTGTTTGCATAACTCACTCCTCAAGAAAATTACCACAAAAATATGGAACCATGCAAGAAGAAACACCTGCTTCCGACCGCCATTCCTCTTATCCTCTGATTATCAACCCCCTGTGAAACCGCTCTACCAGCCCTTTTATATTCCTCATCCGGTGGGCACAGCCCACCCTACAAATACCCTCTTCCCTTAAATTGTTGGGTCCGCTACGCTTGACGCAACCTACAAACCATCATCGCTTTCACATTTGGCGGCTTTTAGATATAGACAACTTCCCTCAACACCCTTTTCCCTATCTCTGGTTTTAATGCCCGTTTCATAACCAGGTCGACATTTGCCTCAAGAAGGTCGGAAAGGTAGTTTTTTAAATGGACAAACGATATCAGATCGGTTGCCTTCTGGAATTCTACAAGGATGTCGATATCGCTTGACTCCTTTTGTCTCCCCGCAGCGTAAGAACCAAAGAGACCGATCTCGCTGATTCCGTAATCCTCTTTCAATTCGTTCTTATGCTCTTTTAAAATCTTCTTCAGCTCTTCAACCTTTTTCATTGCCAGTCTCCTTAATCACTTTTTCGATAAGAGGCTTGATTTGCGATATTTTTTCCGTTACAGTCAACCAGACAGTTTCAATATCAACACCAAAATAAGCATGAATAAGGACATCCCTCATGCCAGCCATATCTTGCCAGGGGACAATCGGATATTTCTGACGGAGACTGTCCGGCACATGCTTTGTCGCTTCGCCTATAACTTCTAAGGCCCTTATAACAGCATAGGCTGTCTTATCGTCATCTTTAAAGGTTTCATAGCCCATGCTGCTGACAAAGCTTTGGGCCTTGTTCATGGCATCCAATATATCCTGTAGATAATCCTTATAACTCCGCTCTACCATATATCCTCACTCTCAATGGCGATTTCCTCGCGAAGGTCTTTCTGATTCATATTAGCGCCTTGCCTTTGGTTTCAATGTATTTTGTAAAACGACTCGGAGGGGTGAGGGGCATGACATCGAGAGGAACATGCAGCTCCTCTTCAAGTATTGCTGCGAACTCATAAAGCTTCCAGCCTGGAATGCCGTCGCATGCCAGATCAATATCTCTTGTGTCATCCGGTCTTTCGACCACGCCTCCAAACAATATCAGACGGGTAGCGCCATACCGTTTGCCGATTGCTACAATCTTATCTATATGTTCGGTTACTATTTTCATTGGAGATACCCCCATTTAGATTTTATTCCCCTCATCCTCGCATCCCTAATCCCTTTATTTCGTCAATCATCTGTACCCTTCCGGTTTCAACCCTGAACAACGGCGCAGTAATAGACTCGCTGCTGCATACAGGGCATTTACCAGGTTTCTTCAGCCTGTCCCTCTTCTTAAAAACAAAGCTGCAACCTTCACATTCCGCTGGGGTGACTACAAGATGGGTGCCCCCATGATGAAAGCTTTTATGGATATGTTCAAGGTGGTCATAGACCTCTTTTTCCCTTATCCCGACCGCAGAGGATATCTCCCTTGCAGACATGGTCTTACCTTCAAGAAGGGTCTCTATGTCACGGCGTATGGTTTCATGCCGTTCAGCAGGTACGAAAGGTCTTTTTGGTTTCGTTATCATGTCAGACAAGCTTCCTGAATAATAAGAATTAAAGCAAATTTATTTAATCCCTCTTCAGCGAGGCACCACCCGAAACTTCATCGCCTCAAAATGGCTGTCAAAAGAAAAAGCGGTATCAAGCTTCAATCGCTCCATTATCGCAAAACTTGTGCAATCTGTAAAACTGAAGTCCTGATCTTTGTATTTCAGAAATATCTGCCAGGCCCTCTCCTCATCCTCGTCTTTCACTACAACTATGCTGGCAAAGCTGCTTAGTTTAAGGTTCTGACCAAAATCCTTAGCGGTGCTCCAGCCAAGCCTGCTCCTGAGAAGGGTCACTGTCTCGTCAAATATGAAATTGGTTGTCAGAAGAGGGGTTTTATTGTTTTTAAGAAAAGTTTCGGCTTGCTTATGGTCTGGGTCTTTTTTATCAACAACGGCATACCAGGCCCCTGTGTCAATAAATATCCTTTTCATCTCTTCTTCCTGCTTGCATAAAGGTATTTGTCATGTTCTTTTGCAACAGGAGAGCCGTTACCGGCCCCGATCCCGATTATCTTCATTATCGGGTCACTTTTGGCGCTTGCGGCCTGTTTGGAAAACTTTTCGCTGACAAGATCCCTGATAATGTTGGAAAGACTTTTCTTCGTCTTCCTGGAGGTCTCAAGCAACGCCTGATACTGCCAGGTTTCAAGAGATATCTGAGTTCTATGTTTTGCTGTTTCCATAATAATGATCCTCCTTTTGAGTTACACCTTACATCATTCAATGTATGATGTCAATTAACCCCCTGAATGCCTCGAATACAAAACATAAAAAAAAGGGAAGGTCGAATGACCTTCCCTTTTTTGAAATATACAAACAGTAATTTATCTCTTTGAGAACTGGAAGCGCTTTCTGGCTCCTGGCTGGCCGTATTTCTTTCTCTCCTTTTCCCTCGGGTCCCTGGTTACCAGACCGGCCTTCTTTAATGAGCCTCTTAACTCTGCATTGAACACCATAAGCGCCCTGGTTATTCCGTGCCTTATTGCCCCTGCCTGACCGCTTATCCCGCCGCCGTTGACATTAACGCTTATGTCAAACTTGCCTACGTTTTCAGTCAGCTCTAACGGCTGCATGATGATCATCTGGCAGGTTCCCCTTCCAAAATAGTCATCTATAGATTTTTCGTTTACAACCATCTTGCCTGTTCCGGGCTTCATCCATACCCTGGCTACAGAGGTCTTCCTCTTTCCTGTCCCATAAAATCTTGCTTCTGCCATAACTACTCCTTTATCTTTAATGCCTTAGGCTGTTGAGCCTGATGCGGATGCTCCGCTCCTGCATACACCTTAAGCTTAGTGATCTGTTTACGTCCAAGGGTGTTCCGTGGAATCATACCCCATACCGCATTCTCTATAACCCTTGCCGGTTTTTCCTTCAACAATTTTTCCAGTGACGTAGTCTTTAATCCTCCTGGATAGCCGCTGTGACTGTGATACATCTTGTCTGTGAGCTTTTTTCCGGTTACTACGATCTTTTCAGCATTCACAACAACAACAAAGTCTCCTGTATCGACATTTGGTGTGTAGGTAGGCTTATTCTTTCCTCTGAGAATGGTTGCTATGTTACTTGCAAGCCTTCCCAAAGTTTGATCAGAGGCGTCTATCACCCACCAATCCTTTTTTACTTCCTCACTCTTTGCCATGTAACTAACCATAAATCACTCCTCATTTTAGGAAATTGAATGAAAAAGATTAGTACATCGACTTAAATTTGTCAAGCTTTTCTTTGTAAGGGTATTTTTCTTGTTGCTACCATTTGCCAATAAAGGCTTGACAAGCCACCGCCGCTCCATTAATCTGTTTAACAGAGAGATGGCGGTCAACAGATACAAGGGCAGCATAAACGTTATTTCAGGAAAGCATACTGATTTTCCAATCTGGCTATTTCTGTCTGTTGCAATCCATCTGATCCCTGCTATTGTAATATCCCTTATCCCCCGTCCCCTGTACAGAGATTTCCGTCCCCCCGTCTATCAGGTTCAGCTAATGACAAGACCGGAAGCAGTTAAAGCTGAGGAAGCCCCAAAAAATGAAGAACCGATTCCACGTGAAGAGCCTAAGGTGGAGCCTGAGGTAAAGGTAAAAGTAAAGGATGTAAAGCCTAAGGCTATTAAGAATGCAAAGAAAGAGGTCGTCATCCCGAAACCTAAACATAAGGAGGATGCCGCTAAGCCTGACGACGCCATAAAAAAGATGAGGGAAAAGTTTGCAGCTGAAGAGGAGATTGACAGGATAAGGAAGAAGATCAGCGAGAAAGAAATAGCTTCAAGCGGTGGAATAAAAATGGCTGCAAAGGCACCGGCAAAGGTATATCATTACGAGGAACTTGATGATGAAATGAAGGCCTATTATGCTGAAATTAGTCAAACCATTCGAAATAGCTGGATACTGCCTGACGTTCTTAGAAACAAGGGATATAAGACTGTTATAGCTTTAAAAGTCTTAAAGGATGGGACTGTTCAAGGTTTTTGGATCATGGAAAAATCAGGGAACAGCTTTTATGATGAGACAACCGTAAGGGCGATAAACAAAGTCACCACTCTTCCACCCTTACCGAAGGCCTGGAAAGAAAGGTCTATAGATTTTGGATTTAATTTTTAAGAGACATCAGGAGAAGAATGAAGCGATTATTGATATTGACGCTCCTCTGTTTTTTTTGGAACCATCTAAATGCAGATGCCAGGGTCTACATAGACATCGGTCTCCCTGAAATAAAGAAGCTACCTTTAGCAATTCCCTCCCTCCATGCCACAGAAGGCGAGGCCGCAGTCATTGCATCAAAGGTGACAGAGGTAATTGCCAGCGACCTGGAGACATCAGGCATCCTGAATATACTGGATAAGGCTATTTATCCTGCAGATCCATTAAAGGCCGAGCTTTCTCCTGAAATGATAGACTTCAAGCCGTGGCTTGCCATAGGTGCCGAGGCCCTTGTCAAGGGGAAGGTTGCGATGGAGGGACGGAGCCTAACGGTGGATGCGAGGCTGTACGATGTAACAGCAGGCAGGCAGGTGATGAAATCCAGTAACAAAAGGGATGCAAAGGAACTCAGAAAGGTAGCCCATGAGATAGCCGACAGCATCATTGAAAACCTTACCGGCGAAAAAGGGGTATTTAGCACAAGGATAGCGTTCGTCTCAAATGTCAGAGGGAACAAAGAGATATTTACCATGGACTACGACGGTGAAGGTGTAGAGGCTGTAACACAGAACGGTTCTATAAACATTTCGCCATGCTGGTCTCCGGACGGATCTGTTATATCGTACGTTTCGTTTAAAGAAGGTAGATCTGCCGTATATATAAAAGAAATCAGAAACGGAATCGATAAAAGGCTCTCACTTCCAGAAGGGACCTCAATGGGAGCTTCCTGGGCGCCTGACGGACAGCGGCTTGCTGTTGTCATCAGCAGGAATGGAAATGCAGACATATATGCCGTAAACAGGAATGGAAGCGGCCTTACCAGGCTGACAGACAGCTGGGGGCTTGATGTATCGCCGTCATGGTCGCCAACCGGCAAGGAGATTGCCTTCGTTTCCGACCGGGGAGGGAATCCGCAGATATATATAATGGACTCTTCAGGGGGTAATGTCAGGAGGCTTACATTTGACGGGAAATACAATGCCTCCCCATCCTGGTCGCCGAAAGGGGACCGCATCGCATTTGCCGGCATTAGCGATGGGAAGTTTGAAATCTTTACCATAAACCCGGACGGCGGCGGGCTTATGCGGTTAACTGCAGATGCCGAGAACAACGAAGGCCCGACGTGGTCTCCTGACGGGAGGTTTATAACATTCAGTTCAACAAAAGGGGGAGGCCTTTACATAATGCATTCGGATGGAACAGGCCGGAAGAAGGTGACTTCAATGAAGGGAAGGGCGACGAACCCAAGCTGGGGGCCGAGGGTTGAAGTACCGTGAGGAGTAAGGAGTAAAAACACCATACGCATGACGAAAATAGGGAGGGAAGGGATGAAGAAAATATACTTTGCACTGATTGTCATTTCGGCGTTGTCATTAAGCGGTTGTGTCATGGTGAAAAACGAGGAATGGGCCAAGCTCCAGCAGGATATAGCTGATATCAAGAGGGATTCTGAGGATGTGAAGAAGGAGAAGGATGCCCTTGGATTGCAGTTAGATTCACTAAAGTCTAAGATTCAGGAAATAGAGAAGAGTACCGGGGCTCAGTTCTCGACAAGGGTTGTTGCGCTGGAAAAGACCATTTCTGACGCTGAGAAGGATATCAGAAAGAAACAGGCAGATATTGTAGCAGATATCACTGCCATCAGGTCCGACTTTCAGGTGTTGACAGGCCGGTTTGAGGAGACACGGTATGCAATACAGAAGAGTGCCCAGGAAGGAAAGAGCTTCAGGGATGAAGTTGAAATTAAGTTGAAGGAGACTGCCCAGATATTGGAAGAGCTTCAGAAGAGACTGGCATCCGTCGAGCAGGTTACGGCTCTTCTCCGGCAGGGTAAGGAGCAGGGAACATTAAAAGCATCGGAGCCTGCTAGTTTTGAAGATGCTTATAAGGATGCTTATGAGACCTTTCAGAAAGGAGATTATAAAGCGGCGAGAGAGAAGTTTCAAAACTATTTAGAGAGCCATCCAGGCTCAAAATATTCAGACAACGCCCTGTACTGGATCGGTGAGTCCTTTTACAACGAAAAAAGCTACGAAAAGGCTATTGTAGTTTATGATGATGTGGTAAAAAAATACCCGGATGGAGGCAAGGCCCCTGCTGCCTTACTCAAGCAAGGGATGGCGTTCTCTGTATTGGGAGATAAAAAGAATGCGAGTGTTATATATAAAAAGGTTATAGACAGGTATCCGAAGTCCGAACAGGCGGATGTGGCTAGAAAGAAAATGAAGGAATAAATTTAACCACCCCGCACTTTGTGCTCCCCTCCTTAATAAGGAGGGGAATTAAAGGGGTGGTATTCTTTCACAGTCTTTTCCGCTTCTTCATACAGGTCATTCCCGTAAATGTCATTTACTACAACAAGAGGGAAATCCTCCACCTCAAGCCTGTAAATGGCCTCTGGCCCTAAATCTCCGTATGCTACAACCTCTGCCTTCTTAATCCTCTTTGAGAGAAGCGCCCCTGCCCCTCCGGCAGCTGCGAAGTATACTGCCTTATACTTCTTTATAGCCTCCACAACTTCAGTTGACCGCTTCCCCTTTCCAATCATTCCCTTAAGCCCTGCATCAAGGAGCTTAGGGGTATAAATATCCATCCTTGAACTTGTTGTTGGCCCGGCAGAGCCGATCACCTTTCCAGGTTTTGCCGGGGTTGGACCTACATAGTAGATGACCTGCCTGTTTATATTTATTGGCAGTTCTTCTCCATTTTCAAGAGATTCTATCATTCTCTTGTGGGCGGCATCACGGGCAGTATAGATGGTACCTGAGAGCAATACCTGTTCTCCGGCCTTAAGCTCGGCAATATCTGTATGATTAAGCGGTACATTTATATTTTTCACTTCTCCTCCAGTCCCAGAGTGGCAACATCGACAATATAAAGCTAATATTTCCAATAGTAAAGTAAGTAGTTAGAGGCCGTTAAGGAATAACCAGTGCTTTTCTGGTTAAGCCTTTACGGCCCCTTATGCCGTTCCCGCCATTCTGGTGTCCAGGTTAATTTTGAACGACGGCTTATGTCCCCAAAAATTGACATTCCCCTTTATCAGACCTTGCCATTGGTTTCCGATGGAGTTTTAATACCAAGTTGCTTTCATATGAGCCTCTTGCAAAAGTATAAAAAGGTTGTCATTCCCGCATTGTTTAAGCGGGAATCTGGTGTTTTATTATAAGGAAACCATATCCCCGATAGAACATTTCGGGGATGACAGAGAGTTTTGCAAGAGCCTCTATTACCCAAAAACTGCAAACCACAGAGACCACAGAGATACTTTTCTGTGATAAAAACCTTTTAAAACCTTATTTTCTCTGTGTTCTCGTTATACTGGCAAATTGCAAAATATATGCTTTCAAAAAATTATGATTTGAGTGCGCAGAGAAAAGATAAAAACATTTTTTCTTTTGGCATCAAAAGATTTCCTCTGTGTGCTCTGTGGTTCAATTGCAGAATTTAATTGTCACCCA
>Ga0209431_10004067_pt1 | contig 11509 bp, 10 predicted proteins | sample RifCSP13_3_FD_184021 | JGI IMG/M metagenome (GOLD analysis project Ga0209431, IMG submission 184021) | Soil microbial communities from Rifle, Colorado - Rifle CSP2_sed 13_3 (SPAdes) (version 2) | ecosystem: Environmental > Terrestrial > Deep subsurface > Rock core/Sediment | place: Rifle...
AGCCCCACTCCAGAGGAAACTAAACTCTTTCTCTTGCGAGCTAAATATGAACTCGATCGCATCCCTGAAATCAGGAAAGATTTGATTGAAAAATGGAAAGATGAAGGGGAGTTTAAAAAGAAGGACGCCCTTCTTGCTCACATGATCGCCGAGCGCCAAGCCTCCATAGAAGGGCGGCTTTATTTTGAAACCAAGAAAGCCGGAAAAGAACCTTCAACACAAATACCGGAGCTTGCGGAAAAAGAACTCAGGCGCCATCAAGCTCAAACGAAAGCCTTAACCACCCAACTTTCTCAAGAATATTCTCTGTCAAAGGATGCTGCAACCAACTGTGCTAAGGACGTCTTGCGATATAAAGAAACCCATGGGGAAAATCCCTCACAAAAACAAGTAGAAACGTTTGTTCACATTGCCCAAGACCTTGAAAAAACTTATCCCTACAAAGCAAAAGAAACCCAGACAGACATTTACCTCCGTCGTCAGGAAGGCGATCTTCTTTTTAGGCAAATGTCCATTCCAGACAAATCTCCCGTCTCTCCTGATATGAACAAAACCCAAGACCAAGCCAAAGTTTCCCTTGAATCAATATCTCTCCAAATGGCTCGAGATCTGCAGAAGATGAACCAAATGGAGTTGGGGTTGTGAAAGAAAGAAGTTTAAGTGTTGAGAGTGTTTCTGGATCCTAATCGAAATTTAAAAATAAATCTAAAATGCGGTCAATATCCGGATCTCTTTCGCGTGGGGTGTCTTCATATTGTCTGTTACATTCTTCTATTCTTCTACGCATTTTAAGCAGTTTTTCTGATTCCTCTCTTACCCTTTCAAGCAACATATAAACTGCGGCTTTATGTCGATTGTCACTTTCATCAAATATTTTTTTGCAGGTAGATGAGAACCTAAGAAATGGTGCTCTCCCTATTGTCTCATTGCTTTCATTGTAGAATTGAAGAAAGCTTTCAGCTTGGGTATATTTTGGATCAACGACATCCACGTCTTCTTTACTCATAAATATAAGACTTTTCTTAATCATTTCCTCATCACTTGGGGTTCCTGACCAGATTCTATGTATATGTGTATCTGCCTCCAAGGCTAAGATCTTACGAAGAACACCGTAGGCAGAAGTTGTTATCGTCAAAGCCATGATCATAATTCCTAGAAATTTAATGTTCATCTTAACTTCCTCTCTTAGTATTTAAATACAGCATGTGTCATTCCTAATTGAATATCCTTTATAATTCTTGAGGCGCACCAAATTTCTCTGTTAGAAAGGAAGAAAATGAAGTCAATCCGAAGAAATATGACACATTGGAAAAGCAGGGAATTTTTCTCGAAGGCCATTGAAGTCTCTTATAGGCATTGGTTTTTCTTTGCTTAAATCAGATTCCTTCTCCCTCTCTTCCCTAAAAGAAGAGGTTACAAAAAAGGGAACAGGTGTTAAGGGATCAATCCCGAATTTCCTACAAATAGCTTCAACCAAGGGTCTGTGAATACCGGTATCAGGAGATGCTGATGAAGAAGGGGAAGCCGCAGCGGAAGCTGCAGAAGAAGCACCAAAAGATTGAGCTCCTAAAGAAAAAGAGCGGACAATGGAATGACCGCAGACTGGGCAGACACGAAATCGAGAATGAAAACAGAGAAAAACAGCTTCTGGAGGGGCATCAAGCTGATCTATAAGAGACCTTGAAATTTCTTCTCCTCTTTCTGCAAGATGATGAAGAAGCCTTTGCTCACTGTGCCAATAGGTTACATTGACACTGTTGCTAAAATTAAAAAGCTCTCTTTCTTGTTTAGCTAACTTTTCTTGGGCAGTTTTTGTCCTTGCTGCTAAGGATTTAGCAAATGCTAAACTAACTCCAGAATCTAGGTTTATTTCGTCACAAAGACTTTTAATACCTTGTGCTTCTTCTCTTTTGATCGCGTCTAAAGTGGTTTGTATACGCTCAAAAGCCTTATAGTCTTTTAAAAATGCTTCATAAATAGGATAGCCTGCATCGCCAGGTTTAATTCCAGAAAACAACCTTTCTATTCTTGCCAAAATTTGTGCAATCGAAATGCGTTCTGGAGCAAAAAAACAGAATTGTGGTCTTATCTCTTCTTCAAAATATTTTTGATCGCCTGTAATCCTTATACAATCTCTTACAAGTTCTTGTTTTTCTGTAAGCAAAAGACCTTCTTGTCTTTGCAATTTAGGGGCATAGGATCGCATAAGTTTGTGTGCTTTCTCAAGTGTAGGATCAGGAATAAAAGAAGATTCCCAGCCACTTTCAAATACAAGTCTTTGTCCTTCCGAATTTTGCAGAGCAAAAGTATGAAGAGAAGGAGTCTCTCCTCCTTCTATGAACGAAAAACTCACCAAAACAATGTTTGTCGCTTCACTGGAGGGTAAAGCTCGAGCAAGTCTCTCTTCTTCTTGAGCCAACTGTTTATGAACACTGTCGATATCAAGAGCCGTTCGTTTATGAGTAATGCTAAGGCTTGAAACTGCAACCCATCCATCTTCAGGCCATCCTGCATAGGAGGATACATTAAAAATAATAAAGAAAATCAACACCTGAACTTTTAAAAAAGGTTTACAAAACATAAAAATTACCTTTTTTCTTTCACTTCGAATCAACTGAAAAGTTGTTTAAAAAACAGTGGCAGCATAACCTCTTTCTCTATAATACCTCTCATGGGTTGCACGCCAATCTTGAAGTCTTTCCATACTGGGTGAAGAAAAGTCATGATCCAACAAGACTTTATCAGCAAAGACAACTTTCTGTCTGAACTTTTTCGCTAATTCTTCCTTAGTCTTAGTACTTTTTACTAAACTAGGAACTTCTCCCGCAATTCCATTTGAGACAATATCAACATACTGAAGTTGCGGAAATTTTTGAAGAAGTATAGATAGCAGTTCGAGATCTTCTGGTTCCCGTAACGAACTTCCATAAAGATTAAGTATTTTAAGGTTAGGTAAAAGAGGAAGTATTTCCTCAACCACTGTTCTGAAGCTTGATGTCGATAAAAGCGTTCCGTGGAGATACAAAGTTTCAAATTCTGCTAAACCTTCCGGTTCGTAAACCTTAATTTGTCGGACAAACTTACTCATTGAAACAACGTCTTCACCTTTGAGCCATTCCGCATCTGCGTCACTTACAACTTTTCGCCCATCTAGAACTCGCCCTGCCATAACTCCATTATAGAAGCTGCATGAAAGAAAAAAAACTGCAAAGAAAAGTATAAGTTTAGTTTTCATAAGGAACTCCATAATTACTTGTTTGTTGTTGATAGAAAGCTTTATGCGTTTCTCTCCATTGGGGAAATGTGCTAAGAGCTCTAGGAAGTCGAGGAGTGGATCCTGCCTTAACGAGGCTCTTAGGATAAGCAATCACTTTTGTCCTAATGAGAGCTTTTATATCTTCTTGATCTTTTCCTGTCTCGAGAAAATCGGAGATAGCATCTGCAACCCCATTTCCCCATAGGTTTATATATTGTAGATTTGGATAGCGCCTTAAAAGTGAAAAAACATCTCCTAGTGCTTCTGGAGTAATTATAGTGTATGTAAAATCAATTTGTTCTAATCTGGGAAAAAGAGGAAGTACTTTGTCCATAATTTCCCTTAAACCTTGATCGCTAAATACGTTTGCTGATAGATCTATAGAATCTATACCATCTCGTTCTTTTGACTCCATAATTTGAACTTGTTTTGCAAGCTTGGTAATAGAGGTTCCTTCTGTATAGCGGGCCATCTCGTCATCAACGATGTCTCGATTACTATAATCAAGCTTGCCTGCAGAAAGAGGGGAAGTTGAACATAAGGTAAATAAGCCTAGGAGCATAAGTTTATTTTTCATAGGGAACTCCTTAATTGATTAAATTGTACTCTATCTTTTATTTAAAGTCTTCAAGTAAATTTGTTTAAGATACCATAGGTTAGCTGTGTATTTTTCAAAGTTTATATGAGGGTCCAGCTTTAAAAACCAATCCTTAAGGCTAAACCGCAAAAAAGAGAGCAGCAAATCCAAAATCAAGCAAAAGCTTCACTTGAATCCCTGTCCCTCCAAATAACTCAACTCGCAGAAGATGAATCAAATGGAGATTTCTTTATAAAACACTTTATAATTAACAAAGTCCTAGCCCATACTTTGTTTATGGGTGTATTTTTTTCTGTAGATGGCAAACCTATACAGTTTTGCCTTTACGATGATAGTTGAAAGGGGGTATAACTTTATTTAGTTACATAAATATAAAAAGAAGATGGCCAATTTATGAATCTTTCAGGCAAAATAAACAAGTTATCCCTCTTTAAAATCCTCTTAATTCTTTTAGCATTATTTTTTTTAAGTCTCTCTCAAGCTTTTGCTATGGAGCAGGAAGAGGATGATGAGTTAAATTCAGGTTCAGCTTCTTCTCGCTCTTTCTCTGCAAGCTCGAGTCAGAGTTCTAACCCTCACAGGGAACCTCCAGAAACAGATACACCTCCTTCAAGCTCTTCTCCTACAGATTTGTCTGTCATACATTCACTAGTTACAGGTATAGATTGCAGTACTGAGGAATGTTCAAAAGACTTCTCTGAGCAGATTAGCCAGGAGTTACCTAGATTAGTAAACTTACGCATTTTGATACTTGATGATATTTTTAGCATAAACAGAATGGGTTCCTTACCGTCATTTTTTTCTAATATTTTAGCAAGTGTTCCACCTTCCATAGAAATTCTTTCGATGAATGATAACTTGTTTCATGAAAGTTCATGGGCGGCTGTTATGGGCTTATTCCCGCCTACAATACCTCAGCTCCCTTTACCTCTCTGCCCCGCAAAATTAACAAAAAGAGAGCTAACAGAAGATCAACAAAGGCATTTTGGAGGATTGTTAAGCGACATCTCGGGTCCTATCAGACGCTTTCAGAATTTGCGGGTTCTTCGGATGGCTAACGTTTACAAGAATTGTGATTTTTTCTTTCCCATTGCTGAATTATTGGCGTCTTTGCCAGCAGCCTCTCTAGAAGAACTAGATTTGCGGGGTACAAGTTTTAGTGTTGAGGATCTTAAATTCCTTGCAAATGATGAAGAAGTAACACCTTTCCGAAATTTAAAAATATTAAAGTTAAGTAAGGCAGGAATTGACAATGGAGAAAGGTTGGCCCGCTTTTTAAAACAGACTCAGTTACAAGAATTTACTTTTATAGACTCTCCTAATGAAGCTGGTTTCTTCATTGAGTTTTTAAAAGAACTTTCAACGCGTCGTGCTGAATGGCAAGAATCTGATATTCTTTCCTCTTTAGTCAAACTTGATATTAGTAATAACAAAGAAATTGGTAATGCAGAAGATACTGAAATACAAGTATCACCATCGCCATTCTTCACTTCTTCATCAACTTTTTTTGACGAAATTTTAAAATTTAAACATCTAAAAGAACTTAATATTACAGATGACAATATTGAAGGGGATTTAATTAAAGACTTTGTTGATCGTATTTCATCATATAATGGATTGCCAAATCTTCAATACATAGGCTGCCTTGAAGGCAATGACATTTCAACAGAACGGCAAAAAAATAAACCCGATTACCAAGGAATTTTTGAGAGTGGTCATGAAGTGGGTATGGAAGACATCCCAAGAGTCTTGCCTTCACAACAAGACGAGATTAAAGAAATATTACGTAGATTAAAGCGTTCTAAAGGAGATTCTTTTGATTGGTCCTAGAATTCTATTGTGTGCGCTCAGATTCTGACAATCAAATCTCTGACGTCTTCATATTTCATTATGTATCATTTCTTCGAAATAGATTAATGACCTAACTTTAAACACTTTCTTAAGGGTTTTGCCATAATACTATGGCAACATATTCAAAAATTAACAAAAACCCCATGAAGAAACAAACCATTGCTCTCCTCTTTGTTTTTTTCCTTATCTTAATAGGGGGGTTTGCTTTTTACAAAATCTTCCCAGATGAAGCCATTGAACAAGTAACTCACCAAGACGAACTGAAATCCCCAAGAGAATGGTCGGTAGAAGATGCCAGCTCTCAACCTCTTTTTACAAGCATGGAGCCCTCTCCAGATGGAAAGTATACGCTTGTGGCTCAAAAGTATCCTCCCCAAGATGACGAAAAACAACAGCCCCTCTTAATGCTCTCTCTTATAGAAAATAAGTCCCATAAAGTTATCTGGAAAACCCCACTCGATAAGAACTTTCAGAGTCCCCAATGGTCTTCAGATGGGAATTACGTTTCATTTCTTTCTTTTAATGAAAAAAATATCCCTACTTTGCAGATTACCCCCTTTAAAACGTTTGCGCCTCAGATTGCACTCGAAATGCAAGGTCTTGCAGCTTATTTTTGGTCTCCGGACAGCCATCAAATTGCGCTTATCTCAAGAGATATAAAAAGAACCGAGAGCCTTACAATAGAAGAAGGAATGGTCTTCTTAAACACAGAAGATGAAATTGAAAAAACAAATCTTCTTATTCTCTCTGATCCATTAGGAAAGAAAAACGTCTCTCAACCGATTCCTTTGAAAGACAGCACTATTCCTGAAGTATTTTCAAAACCAGAGATGATTTTAACCTGGTCTCGGGATGGAAACTCTCTTGTTTTTGTCAGTGAAGGAAAAAAGAAGGCCTTTTTAGCGTCGATCTTAAGTCTCTAAGAATTGAACAAGTTCATCAAGGAGGCCGCCCTTCTTATCCCGCTTTTTCCCCCGATGGAAAATACCTTGCCTATGTTGCTAACGTTGCAAAAGAAACTGATCTTTTCCCTATTAAAAGACGGGCTCTTTTCATTTATGACCTGGAGACAAAAAAGACAACAAAACAACTTGAAACTCCTCTTGGAGATCCAATACTTCTAGGGTGGCTCGCAGATGGTCAGGCCCTTCTTGTTGAGGAAGGTTATAATACCCTCCGACGTCTTTACAAGGTTCCCCTCCATGGTGAACCCATTGAGGTGTTGAATAAAGAAAACAATCAGCTTGTTTCTAAAGTTTCTCTGAATTCATCCTCAACGCACATAGGGTTTGTTTTAGAATCTTTGACTGAAGAGCCGGCCGCCTCTATCTCTTCGATAGAATCCTTTGGCCCTCGCCCTCTATTTAATCAGTTTTTGATAACTCTTCCTCTTCAAGCAGAGGTCATCAAATGGCCCTCGTTTGATGGGAAAATCATCGAAGGCATTCTTGTGTACCCCTTAGATTATAAAAAGGGTGCCCGCTATCCTCTTATTACAGCCCTTCATGAAGGCCCTTATGGAGCGTGGGAGCAGAAGTTTTTGGGAGGATGTGCCGATAATATATATCCCTTTTCACCAGCCGTTTTTGCTTCAAAGGGGTATGCGGTTCTCCTTCCTAATATACGAGGAAGTTCAAACTATGGAATCGACTTTACCAAGGCCATTGATAAAGACATTGGAGGCAAAGACTTTAAAGATCTTATGGCTGGCATTGATTTTGTTATTGAGAAAGGGGTTGCTGATCCAGAAAAACTCGTTATATGGGGCTGGAAATATGGAGGATATTTAGCGGCCCACGCTATAACTCAAACGAATCGGTTTAAATCTGCTATTATAGGCTTAGGAATGACCGACCTTATTTCCTTTTCTGAGACTGCGAAAGATAACGGTTTCTTGAAATCCTATTTAGGAGGTACCTTTTGGGAGAATAAAGATCTTTGGCTCATCCGATCTCCCATTATGCATGTTGAGAAAATTCAAACACCAACCCTCCTCCTATACGGAAAGCAGCCAAATTTATTTCCAACGGGCCAAGGAAAAGAACTTTATTACGCTCTTAAAAAACGAGGTGTTCCTGTTAAAATGCTCCTGTTTACTAATGAAGAAGAGGAAGTTAATTTATCCTCCAGATCAATAAAAGCAGGCCTTGAGCATACAATAGCTTGGCTTGAACAATTTTTAAGCCTTGATCCAAACAATAGAGGCTCTTCTGATGTCACTCATAAAAAAGAGAACGCAAAATGAAAAGAAGGTGTTTTCTAATCGGACTCTTTTTTCTCTTATATTCTCAAACTCTGGTCCTTTACGCTCAAAGTTGGTCGTCTGATCTTTCGATTGATCGCAAAATAATAGATAAAATCCAGGTTTCTCCAGATGGATCAAAAACTTTAGTGACCTATACAAATTGGCTTAATCCATCTCAACTCGAAAAAAGATGCGCCGTGATAGAAAACCGCAGTCAAGAAATCCTTATGACGACTCCAGCAGATCAGAAATGTGAAGAAGCTGCCTGGTCTCCTGACGGGAAATGGATAAGTCTCCTCTTTGATACCCCTCGCCTTAAGGTCCTTTATATTACAAAGCCGGAGATTTATGATCCCATTGCAGTTGGAAAATTTTCAGACGTCTCTAACTTCCAATGGTCCCCGAATGGAAAAAAGATTGCCTTTTTGAAGCATATTTCTAACGGTCCAGATGTTTTTGAAAAGAGCAAAGAGGTCTTGGTTATTGGGAGTATAAAATCTCATTCAAGTCTGATGATTTTAGATATAGACATAAAATCTAAAAAGGTCTTTGTCTCTGGGTCCCTCACACCTGAAACCATGACAGTCACGGCTATCGAAGACACTCAACGAACATATGCCTGGTCTCCAGATAGTACCCATCTTGCTTTTTCGTATATGCCTGTAGAGAACAAAGAGGGATACAAAGAATTTCAAATTGCAACAGTTAATGTTCAAACAGGCCATATTCAGTATTTGAAAGACATCGGAATTGCCTTTGATCCTATTTACACGCTTGATGGAACCTCACTTGCTTATGTGACGGGTGAAGAAACAAAAGTGGTGGATCATTTTGAAACAAACGATCTTGTTCTTAATAAAAGAAGTGTATGTCTCTCTGATTTAAAAGGAAACCAGGTCCGGTGTCTTGCGGATACACCAAACATGAGCCCAAAAATTATGGGGTGGAATCAAAAGCAGCAGTTCCCGGAGGGTAGAAAAAGAGGCAGAACATAAGGAGAACGCAATAAATTTTTCGTAAACTATGGGAAAAAGATGTGATTTATGGTAGGGTTAAGCCATAAAAAGATGAGGCTTTATGAAAGAAACCCGTCCTGCTTTTACCCACGATGCGCTTTTGACGATCGTTAAAGAGTCTTTTCAAAAGAGCTTAAAAACTGCTGGAATTACCGATAATCCTGCGAATAACTTTTCCAACATAGATTGTCTTATGGCAGGGCTTGCAGTTTTCACGTTTAAGTTTCCTTCCCTGTTAAAGTTTGATGAGGCACGCCAGAACGAGAGCTGGGCTAGGAAGAATTTGACTCAATTATTTCAAATCAAAGCAACTCCCTGTGATACCCATATGCGGACACGCTTAGATGAGATACCTCCTGACGTTTTGCGATTGGCATTTCGGAAGATTTTTACCCTTTTACAACGCGGGAAAGTTTTGGAGCATTATCTCTTTTTAAACAAATACTCCCTCCTTAGTTTGGATGGCACAGGTGTATTTTCCTCGCCCACAGTTCACTGCAAAAATTGTTGTGTGAAAGAGCATAGGGACGGCAGAAAGACCTACTACCATCAGCTTTTAGGAGCTGCTCTTGTTCATCATGATCAAAAGGTCGTTATCCCTTTGGCCCCTGAACCCATTTTAAAACAAGATGGCGCCCAAAAGAACGATTGTGAAAGAAATGCTGCCAAACGTTGGCTAGCTGATTTTCGGAGGGAACATCCTCATCTTCCTGTTGTTATGGTAGAAGATGGATTAGCTTCAAATGCTCCCCATATAGCGGAGCTTAACCTACATAACATACGGTATATTTTAGGATGTAAAGAAGGAGACCATGCTTATCTCGCAGATTGGGTGAAGGCAATGGATGAAGAAGATGCTCCCTCTTTCAAAGAAACCACCCAAGGAGTAACTCCTAAATAACTGCTCTCAAAACCTAGCATTTTCAACCTACGAAGTAAGAGGAGTTGAGATGACTGAGAGTAAGGCAGTTTGAGGATCTGGCGGTTGATTTTGTAAAGATGGTACAAGAGAAAGCCCTAATTTCGCTGCTTGCTTTTTGAGATTTTTGAGGAGACGCTCCTCATACTGTTTTTCATAAGACCCCAATCCAGCTTCAACGTATTCAGTGCCATTTTTTAACATTGTATAAATAAGAACCGCAAGTTTACGAGCTGTAGCCGTAATTCCCTGTGGTGCACCAAGGCGAGACTTCATACGTCTTAAAAATCCTCCCATGGCAGAGTCATTTCGATAAAGTGTACTTGCTGCCATTCGCAAGACTTGAGCCACTCGGTTAGCCGTAGGCTTTGTCTTTGAACTCAGCCTTTTTCCCCCTGAAATTTTATTTTCAGGACTAAGCCCCATCCAAGATGTAAAATGTGCTGCGCTTTTCCAAGGGCTCATGTCAGCTCCAATTTCTCCAATAATCTTTAAAGCTGAGTTTCCATCTATGCCTGGAATTCTTGTCAGGTCTACCCCTGTGATACTCTGCAAGTAGGCCTTAACATCAAAATGCAAGGCATTGCCTTTTGAAGGTTTCCGGCTTTTTGCAGGAGCTTTGCCGTCATGGTTTTGGCTATCTTCTTCTGGTGCGTTTCCTCCATTGAGCTCTTGAAGGGCTTCTTTAATTTTTTCATCGCAGTGTAAAATTTGCTTTTGGTAAAAATCGTATAATTCTAAAGCCTGTTGGAGACTGAAGAGATGCTCATTTTTCCAATGTCCTGTTAAAGATTTCTCGATCTCTTCAACAGACTTGGCACATCTGCGATCTCGGAATTGGGCTAATACCTTGGGGTCTCGTTGTCCTGCAACAATAGCTCGAATAATTTGCATCCCTGTTAACCCTGTAATATCACTCAAGACGTTGGTGAGCTGGATGTTCATTTGGAATAGAGCCTTTTGCATATGTTGAATGTGGACAGCCATAGATTCAATCAATAGAGAGCGTTGTCGACTATAGGCTCGCAAAGGCCTTATTTTTTCTACCACACGAAAGGCTCCTGATAAAAGCCCGAAGGAATGGAGCTTTTGGAGCCATTGGCAATCTTCGACATCCGTCTTACGTCCCGTCACGTTTTTGACATGGCGTGCATTAACCAGCTTTACCTCAAAACCTTCTTCTTCCAGAAGATCATAAAGAGGAATCCAATAGACTCCTGTAGATTCCATAGCAACAGTTGTGACTTTGTTTTCTTTAAGATGCTTGGAGAGCTCATAAAGGTCAGAAGTAAAAGAGTCAAACTCCTTGACGGTAATTTCTCCTGCCTCTGTACGTACCGCAACAAAATGAGATTTTGAACCGATATCAATGCCAGCAGCATGGGGATTAACTTGCTCAAAGGAGGGTGAAGAAACGGACTTTTCTATCTTTTTTTTCTGTCTTTTTTCCCTTTGCTTTTTTGGGAATGGTCTTGTACTTTTTGTCATGCTGTTTCCTTTTTGTTAAACTAAAAGATAAATAGCTCGTGCAGCAGGGGAGCAAAAAATACATTCTCCTAAAGCGGGATCACCCCCATAGGGTGTCACCATTGGGATTATCGCAAACCCCTGTTGCCATGCTCAT
>Ga0209431_10004069_pt1 | contig 11502 bp, 13 predicted proteins | sample RifCSP13_3_FD_184021 | JGI IMG/M metagenome (GOLD analysis project Ga0209431, IMG submission 184021) | Soil microbial communities from Rifle, Colorado - Rifle CSP2_sed 13_3 (SPAdes) (version 2) | ecosystem: Environmental > Terrestrial > Deep subsurface > Rock core/Sediment | place: Rifle...
ACCGCGCAGACGCCGGAGCAGCTGGCAGAGTACGTCGAGCTTACAAAGGAACTGATGCCTGCAAAGGGCAACCCTGTCTGGCTCTTTTCCACCGCTAGGACCGACTTTGAGCAGATCCAGACTAACCTCGACGGCATAATCTTCCGGGCCGAGTCCGCCTCGGCGATGGTCCCGCACAGCGAGCAGTACAACATGGCAATGAGGGATATGCACCAGTCTGCAAACGTTATCAAACTGAGCCTCATGGAGGCAGTCCCTTACATGTACATCAGCCTCACCAACATCGTGATGGCGGGCGTGTGGGTGGCCGCTGTGATTGCCATGTTCGCGGCCATGAGAAAGGCGCGAGCAAGAGTTCAAGTCAAGGTAGTTTGAGGTCAGATACCCTAGTACTTTCATCATAATGCAGAAAGAGTATTCATCATCCCTTGAGAAGCATTGCATTTTGCAATATTAACTCTTTGGATTATGGTGGTGTAAAGAAATTTACCAAAACTGCTGCTGGCTATCACGTTGTTATTTAAATAACAATTTCGGTCCCCTACCTCATGACCGCAGAGGAAAAACTGGTCAAAAGAATCCTTTCTGCGGGGTCGGCCGGAATAAAAAAGGCCGATCTGCGCAAGGAACTAGGCGACGTTGAAGAAGCGTTAGAGAAGGTCATAAGCAAAGGCGAAATTTTTGTCGACAAGCGCGCCGGGGCTTACTACTGCTTCCACAAGACGCACTACATCCAGAGCCTGCTCAATTCCGACCCGAGGTTCAAACTGACGTACGACATGATACAGTCGCTGCAGGTGTCAATCAGCAACTCCAACAATGAACTTGCGCGCACCGTCGAAACTCTTGCAAACAACATTTCCAACCTTGCAAGGTTCGTGCTGGAAATAAAGAATGACCAGCAGTCGTCACTGCACCAGCAAATGATCGCAACCGACATTCCGATACAGGCAGGCTCAAGGAGGGCGATAAGCGTTCACGATTTCAAGGAAGAATTTGACGTCGCGCTGGCCAACTCTGGCTCGTCGATAGGCTGGGTGGAACTTGCCAAGCTCAGGAACGAGCTGTGCAACAGGTGCAACATTACTGCAGACGAATTCTACAGGCTTGTCGGAGAATTGACAAACATGCACCAGGAAAGATACGAGCTTTCCACCGGCGGCGGGGAAGGCGTGATGGTGAGGGGACTGCTCCACGGATTCGTGAGGTGCATATAATGTACCCCTACAGGCTGGACCGCAACCCGTACCCAAGCAGCCCGACTCCGACGCTCATTGACGCCAAGATACTTGGTGGCAAGCGCCACAAGGACGCTAAGGCTGCATTGTTGTCCTGCATTTCCGATCTTTATTCAAAGGTGGGCACGGGGACTGCCACGGACAAGGACTTTAGGCTTGTCACCGTGATACAGGATGTCGGGTCCGGCAAGACTCACCTTGCGCTCCACACAAAGGGGCTCAAGGAAGTGTCTGACAGCGCGGTAGTTTCGTACGTCGACCTTTCGCAGATATCGCCGCGCAACATGCACAGCCTTTACAGCGCAATGCTTGCAGGCTTTACCGACGACTATTCGGCCAGATTGAGGCAGGCAGTCGTCATGTACCTCCAGGAAAAGGCCGAGCGCAACGTAGGGAGCACGAGAAAGATATTCAACTACGGTTTTATGGACTCGCTGACGGGCAAGACTCTTGCAGACAAGGCGGCGCAGCTGCTGCGGAACGAAATAGTGCCCAACTATGCGGCAATCACTGAAACGCTGGCCAACGATTTTTCGCCGGTGGAAATCGCGATACTAAAGCTAGTTATCGAAGGCAAGTTCAGAGCGGACGCGCAGAACGTCGCGACGCTTGAAGACATTATCGCAAGCCTGGCGGCGCTTGCGAACCTAAACCTGAAGTTCCTTCGAAGGATGACCCTGTTCCAGATAGACGAATTTGACGCGGACAAACAGTCACTCGAGTTTGTCAAGGCAGTCATTAACGCGCATTTGCCGGCGTCGACACTCATGCTGATATTCACGCCGTCTTCGTACGACGACATACGCAGGTCAAACGTCTCCGTGTTTGACAGGCTGGAAAAGGCGAATTTCAAGATCGACATCGCCGGCTCGAACACGCTTGAAGAAATAATGGACATTGTGCTCGAATACATCAGGCACCACGACGCGACAAAGAGCTTTGTCGAAGATCAGGAGCGCGACCTTGCGGCAAAGGTCAAGGTGATCTATGACGAGTTCTCTGACTTTCGCAACGTGCGCTCGATGCTCAACATACTGTACCATGCCACTGAAAACGCCGGCAAGCGCAACATTGCATCGATAGACGAGCAGGCGATAGACGACACGATAAAGAACGTCTACCCAGGCCTCAGGATCAGGGGCAGCGTGATGGACGTGCCAATATCGGACTTTATCAAGATCAGGCGCAACTGCAACGACATCTCGACGCTCGAGTCAGGCGTCAGGAGCGCGATCAAAGATCTCGTCAACTATGCTCATGAAGTGGGAGTGGTGGCAAGGCCGCACTCGACGGACGCCAAGGGCAACGGGATAGACGTCATGTACAGCGACCCGTACGGGACCAAAGTAGCTGTGGCAGTTGTCATAAACAAGGACCACGCCAAGAGCTTTGAGCAGATTTCAAACACGCTCAAGTCGACGCTGGTGATACTGACAAACGCCAACACCACCGGCGGGACGAACGGGAGCACGCTTGTCAACATCGACAGGTGCAAGATGATAGACCTGATCTATTTCAGCAACAAGTACAAGAACAACGAAATGCAGCAGGACGACTCGCAGCGCGCGATTCTGCTGGCAAAGTCGATAAGGCTCTGCTAGCGGTTCTCTTCTTGCCTGATCCTTTTTACTTTCTTTTCGTGGTAGGTTAAGAACCTGTTCTGCCAGAACAGAGTGGCAGCTATCGTGTGATAGCTTGTATTATACAACAGATTCCACATCCATATTTCTTCAGACATGCCTCCCGCATCAAAGCAGGCAAAGCTGCTCAGGCGCTGCTGTGATTAGAATTGCAGATGACAGGCGGAACCAGGGGATGAAGGTGAGGTCGCCGTGGCGCGGAGAGGCAAGAACGATTATCGCCGGGACAATAAGCACAGCGTCCAGGATAGGGTGGGCGATAGAGACCATAGTCGCAACAAAGTCTTTCTGAGTGGCAGGACTTGATTCGGAAAAAATCAGGGTAGAAGTATGGCCTACAAACACCACAGCGGCAATAGAGCGCAAGCCTTGCTGCAAACGCTACGTACGTCCTGCCGTGCAGGCCGTCAAGTTTCTGCCACCGCAATACCACAAGAGTCAGGACAAGATTTCTGCGCATCCATACAGGATCGAACGCGTTCGCGTGGCGCATCTAGCTCACTTTTCTTGTTTTCAGAATCTTGTTGATCTTGTCTAGCGCCGGCCGGCTAGGATCGAGCGAGATGCCTACTTTGAGGTGCTTACACGAATTTGCGCATATGAGATTCAATACAGTTTCAGAACCTTAGCCCAGCAGGCCGTTGAGTGCCACTGCAAATATTTTGATGCCAAAGTTGTCCTGCGCCATCTCAATGCACTTGTTCATTTGCCAAGTCATTTGCCAAGTCAGTGTCCGCATGGTAGATTTCCCAAGGGAATTGAGAGCATCTTCTGTTGTTTTCCACAGGGATTTGCTGGCATCCATGACTACTGCGCTTTTCTTGCTATTCGATCTATGATGACGGTTGTCAACCTTTAATAAACGACAGAGCTGCGATGGCAGATCATGAGAGCGTAAATTCTATTATGAATGAGCTGCCATTGGTTGGTGTGAGAGAAAACGGGACAGGAGACGATCCGCGTTTTCAGTGCAACATTTGCGGCAGCAGGGCAGACTTTGTACTGCAGCTCAGGCTGGCCAAGGGGAACATAAAATACCAAACCCTGCACGCGCAGCAGATGCCGTTCTACCTCTGAAAGGCTCACGAACACGTCTACAAGAAAATGCAGAGGAGCATAGAACCTAAAGATTATTTCACGGTGACAATAAGGGAACACAAGTAGATGCCCAAGAGAAACTTTAGCACGCTTGAAGAGTTCAAGGCCAACCTGCACAAGGAAGGGGCCACGCTCCTCGAATTTTCCGGCTCCAAGGTGCCCTGCATACTGCTCAGCCAGAAAAAGTACGAGGAAATGCTGCAAAAAGTGTACGGCAAAAAGGTGCGGACCGATGCGCTGCTTGACATCTTTTACGACGGACAGGATGTCTTTGTGGACGTGCAGGTAAAGTGCGCCGACACAGACTTTGAGGAGAACTATTTGCTGTACGCAAACGACATGATCGAGTTCTTTGAGGCGCTTGCGGAGAGCGGCCTGATCTCGCTTTCGCCAGACTCGTCAGCCTACACCAATTCACAGAACGTGTTCATGATCCAGCTTCCAAAAAAGGATGCTGCAGAAAAGGCACTCGAAATAATCAAATCCAACGCCAAAAAGCACGGTTAATAACACGCTTTGTATAAATTTTATCCGATGGCGCGCAGCAAAGAGCCCGCGGACAAGAACGACGATCAGGGAGTGCCGGCAGAGATCGACACAAATTATCAGCTGTACGGCAAGCACGTCTGGGAGGTCGACTACGGCGAACGGTGCCCGACATGCGACAAGAGGATAGACGAATTTGGATTTTGCGCCTGCGGAAGCAGCCAATGATATTTAACAATTACAGCAATTGCCTAGACAATTATTGTATTCAGCTTATATCAAATGCCAAACTATTACAGACATGATCTGGACACTCGTCTGGACGGTGCTGGGCATCATACTGCTGATAATCCTGTTGCGCGTCCTTTTACGGCTGATCTAAAATGCTGGACAAGTTCATGGCCCAGATGATGGAAAGCGCGAGTGTAGCCTACATGTCGAAGCTCGAAGTGATGACCAGAGCAAGTAAGGAAGAGCTGGAAGAAATGAAGGCCAAGGTGAGCGAACACTGATCGAGTGGAAACATAGTTTGACCGGGAAATTTTGAAGCTCTGCAGCTTCGGCGTCAAGGAAATCATTAAGAATGCGACGGCCGGGATTTGAACCCGGGTTACCAGATTGGCAATCTGATGTCCTAGACCAAACTGGACGACCGTCGCACGAAAACTATCGATACTGCAACGTTATTTAAAGCGTACGTGCTACGTCACCAAAATTATTGTGGAGTATCCCCTACTTTCTGTGACATAATCGCCTTCCATTTCTTCCACCACTGCCGTGAGGGAAATGAGATCGTATTTCTGGCAATTCTTGGCGTCAACGATGACATAGTCGTCAAGAATGTCTGCGCCCTTCATGCTTTCCTTGCTCAATGAAAAATTGACCGGCGAGCTTGCACTGACGAGCAGCAATTGATCTTTCTGGTAGTTGCCAATTCGCGCAAGCCGGCCGGGCCGCGGAGTCGCCTTGACGTTCATCCTTATCTCGCCTACGGGGTAGGTAGTGTAACGGCTCATCCTGTTCACAAAGATGTCGAACTTGAAGGGGTACCCGGCGGTGCTCTCTGCCATCTTGTTCACGCCGTCGTTCATGACAATGTCCACCTTTTTGATCGTGTTGCCGTACTTTACAATCCAGTCGTTCGTCGTTTTTACGATAATGCTTATCACAGCCTTCCTTTTCGCGGTTTCCTGTTCGCCCAGCTGATAGCGATCGACCCAGTCCATGTAATCTTTACTGATATCAGTGATGAATTCGGTGCAGGTGTTCTGGTAGTCCTCGATGCTGGTGGCTCGCTCTGAACCGGGGTCTGCGGCAAACATCAGCATTGGTGGAGCAAGCCACCATAAAAACGTCAACTACTTAACCAGTAGCTCTGCCATCTTTTTTGCTTGGTAAGTTATAATCATGTCAGCGCCGGCGCGTTTTATCGACGTGAGAAATTCTGCCATTACCGCGTTTTCGTCGACCCAGCCGTTCATGGCCGCCGCCTTTACCAGCGCGTACTCGCCGGAGACGCTGTAGGCGCATATCGGCAGGTTCGTGGCCTGCCTTGCCCTGTAAATGAGGTCAAGGTACGGGATTGCAGGTTTTATCATCACAATGTCGACTCCTTCGGCAATGTCCATTTCTATCTCGCGCATCGCCTCCTTTGCGTTTGAATAGGGCATCTGGTACGTCCGCCTGTCGCCAAACTCTGGAGTAGAGTGAGCAGCGTCGCGGAACGGCGCGTAAAGAGGCGACGCCTGCTTTGCCGAATAGCCCATTATCGCGACGTCTGTAAACCCTGCATTATCAAGGCGCTTGCGTATAGCCTGCACCTGCCCATCCATCATGGCAGAGGGCGCGACAATGTCTGCCCCTGCCTTCGCGTGGCTGAGCGCAACCTTTGCAAGGGTGTCGATGCTCTTGTCGTTGTCTATTTTCTTGCCAACGACAAGACCGCAGTGGCCGTGCGTCGTGTACTGGCACAGGCAGACGTCAGTGATTATCGCCATCTTGCTGCCAAACTGCTTGCGCACAAGCCCGATCGACTTTTGCACTATGCCCCGGTCGTCAAATGCTGACGTCGCGCCCGCGTCCTTGTGGGATGGAAGGCCAAACAGAATTACTGCGTTGATGTCAAGGTCCAGAATGCGGTCGATCTCGCCGGCAAGCCTCGAGAGCGGCAACCTCTGGATGTCTGGCATCGAACCTATCTCTTCCGGTTTTTTCAGACCCTCCTGAACAAACACCGGCGCGATCAGGTCCTTGGCCGACATGCGGGTTTCTTGCATAAGGTCTCGCACTGCAGGGGTGGTCCTCAGGCGCCTGAGCCTGATGTTTGGAAAAGCGTTAATGCTGTTGCTTTTCTTCATACTTGAACAACTTGGCTACTATTTTCATCAACTCTTCGCCCTGGCCTTCCTCTATCTCCTTCCTCAGGTTGTTCATTGGGGTTGAAAGGACGCCTTCAATGATGGCGTACGAAAACTGCTCCACGACCTTGGCTTCCTCAGGCCCGAGCTTTTTGCCAAGCATCGCTAATGCCTTTTTCAGTTCTCGCTCTCTTATAGTGTCGACGTTCTTGAAAACTGACACGACGAGCGGCTCTGCCTTCATCCTCTTCATTATCGTGTCAACCGAGTTCATTTCGCCGTCGATCAGCTTTTCCGCAGAATTGATCTCTTTCATACGGGACCGCATGTTCTTGCCGACAAGTTCGGCAATCTGGTCCATGTTTATGAGCTTGATGCCGTGGATGGTCGCGACTTTTTCGTCCACCGTCCTTGGGTTTGAAAGGTCAAAGATCATCATGCCTTCCTTTCTGTCTTTCATCGCGTTTTCTATTCTTTCAAAGGTGATGAGGCGGTACGGAGCGACCGTCGCGGTGAATATGACGTCGACCTTGCGCAGCATTTCCAGCGCACTGTCAAACGGGATCGGCGTTCCTGCCACGGTCTCGGCAAAGGACTGCGCCCTTTCGGGGGCCCTGCTTGCGACCATGAAATCAATGTCGCGCTTTTTGAGCACCTTTGCGACGAGGCTTGCTCCTTCGCCTGTCCCTATCAGCATTATCGTCTTTCCCTTCAGCTCGTCAAGGTATTCCTCTGCGAGGTTCACCGCCACCGACGCGATTGAAACGTTGCCCTTGTTTATGCCAGTAACGGTCCTAACCCTGCTCCCGACCTTGAGCGCCCTGTCGAATACCAGAGTAAGGTTTGTGCTTGAATAGCGGCCCGAGCGGGAGAATTCCAACGCGCGCCTTACCTGGCCCAGGATCTGGTCCTCGCCGACTACGAGCGAGTCAAGCCCCGACGCAAGCTTCATTAGGTGCATCACTGCGTCCCTGCCCCTGCTGAGCTCGACATTCGCAAAGTCCTTTTCTGGCAGTCCTACTGAGGAGGCCCATTCTTCAAGGAGCCTGCGCTCGTCAGGGTCTTTTGCAGAGGCAAACACCTCTACCCTGTTGCAGGTCTGCAAAATGATGCACTCTTCAAAGCCTGCCTGTTGCAGGAAGGCCTTGTGCGCATTATCAATGTCTTTGAATGTGAATTTTTCAAGCAAGTGAATAGGCGCGTTGCGGTAAGTGATTCTGGCATTAACAATGTGGACTGGCGTAACTGCCGGTGCGGTCTTGACAGCTGCCGTCATTTTGTGCTTTTCCTCTTCCATTTTTCCAACAGCTCTAGCGTCGCGCTTTTAGCATCTTCAATCCTGTCTGCCTTAATAAGGTTCTGTATTCGACTGTCCTTTATCAGCGAATAGAGGAATTCCTTGCGCTCGCTAATTGTCTTGATCTTTGGCCGCGCGGCATGCCGGGCAAACTCTTGTAGCTTCGCGTTCTCAATGTCCGCCTTCTTGATTATCCTGCGCAAGACTCTTTCAGCCCTGATGCGCACTTTGCGCGCCATTATTGGGCTCTTGCCCGAAGTGGAAATCGCGACCTGCATGACGCCCTCGATGTTGAGTATTGAAGCGTAGGAAAAGTCGCTGACTGCCGGGTCGTCTGCCGCGTAGACAAACGCGCCCATCAACCGGCCCTTTTCGACGATCTTGCGGTTGAGCTCGCGGTCGTTGGTTGCCGCAAGCACGAGGAATATGTTGTTGTAATTGTCCAGAATCTTGGCGTCGCCGAGCTTTGCCTTGACAATCTCTATCGTGCCAAGCGCTGCCTGGTCTGCCAGAAAGCAGTTCACCCTATTGCTGATCACCGTTATCCTGCAGTCCTGTCCAAGGAGGCCTCGAACCTTTCTGACGCCCTCTGTCCCGCCGCCTATAACTATTGCGCGCTTGCCCTTGACGTTCAGGTCAACAATCAACTATAACACCGGCTAGAGATACATGGAATTTTGGCTACTCTTCTTTATTTAATCGTTCAGTTGGGTGCAGGAATTGCCTAGTGGGGCAGCTTTTTGAGGTAGTTTGCGTCAACGGTTACCGGTATCTGGTAGGGCGAGTCGAGTAGTACCACTGTCGCCTCCTGCTTCTCATAGTCTACGCGCGTTATCTTGGCCTTCATGGACTTGAACGGGCCGGCGATGACTTCGACCGTGTCGTCGACGCTCAGCTCCGACACTACTGGCTTCTTTACAAGGTACCCTTCGATGTCCTTGAACGGGAGGTCGCCCCTAATCTGGCCGCGGACGTGCCTTATCCCTGCCAGCGCTTCGTACGCGATGTTAGAGTCAGGGGCTTCGACAATAATGTAACCTTTGAAGCTATCAAGCACCATGACCGAGCGAATCCCAATCTTTTTGGCGTTTACCCTTACCTGAATCTGGCTTGCAACCACTCGCTCCTGCCCACCTGTCGTGCGAATGGCAAAGAACTTGGAGTCGCCTGCTGTCGCGGCCTGTTGGAGCTGTGCCGGGGAAGCTGGAGCCGGGCTTGCTGTTGTTTCAACTTTTGGTGCCTGCTCGTCCTCTTCCGTTGAAGCGGTCTTCGCCTTAGCCTCTATAGACTCCTGATTATCGTCAAGCTTGATATCCTCAGCGCCCATTTCTTCCTCTGGGACATCGTTTATCCTATCGCTCATTTTATTAGGTATGCGGAGGTCTGATGCAATTTATAAATTTACTTAGGCAGAATAATGCTAAAATTTCCATTGATAAAAGGAGCAGCGCTAATGTAACTAGCGCATGCATGGAAGTAGCCAAAGGCTCAAAAAGAGCGAGAGTCTTCAAGGGCTTTTATTTCAGGGTTCGGGTCAATTTCTAATTCGAGGGGGGCCCTGCTGATTGCGTCGTCGGCTGGTCGAACTATTTGTTATGCTGGCGCGACCAAATTACAACGAGGTAGACCGAGAGAAGTAGCATCCCAACGTTCACCAACCCTAGATTTACTAGCGGCTGAAGTTGACCAGCTGTTGTCCCCCAGTATGCGACATATTCACCCTCTTTCAAGTCTCCACTGGCACTGTTGATAGCATTATTAGCTGCCAAAACAATGAAAGTCATTAACGCGGGCGTTATGATAAACAATAGATATTTTCGTAGTTTTCTAATTCTGTAAAACGTCCAGATATCCAATATTGGTAAGAAAGTAAAGACGATCTGCCAGATGACACTGACCTTATGATCTGCCGGCATTACGCCAAAATAGTGGGTTTGTTTATTCATGCTTTCCAGGCTGAACTGGGCGTCCGGCCTAGTTTAAATCGCCAACGACTTCGGGTTTGGGTATTTACAATAAAGACAAGGCACTAACTTAAATCGAATCAAGATCTTGTTTTCAACGAGGTTGTTAGAATGCCCGCAATAAAGACAGTCGAAGATAAATGCCACTGTTATATTGATTCATTACCCCTAATTAAGGTTGCGCCATTCATAATTTGCGAATATGGGGGACTTTTAAAGGGAGGGCAAGCCCAGCTTATCGGCTTCATTAGGGACTTCTTGTTTCTCAGGCGCTTATTACTTTACTTGCAAATAATAATTCATTATGGTTACTTTCCTGCCGAACTGAAATACTAAGGGGTGCCCGAGCCGTATACTGAATCCTTAAAATCCACTCCCGATGAAGTAGTGCTAGGCTACCCGCCTGACAGTAAGTTTTCCCATCCAAAATGGCAAATTGTCATCTGTTTAACATGTGAGAAGGCTAAAATTACAATTGTTCGCAGACACTCCGGATTGGGCAAGCATGTCCTCGTAGCCTCAAGTCAGGATCTGGCAGGCGTAACAATGGCCGACCACCTCAAGAACACTGGGTTTGCAAGCGCCGGTAAGTCGCACAGGTCGCCGCACCACAAGAACGTCCAGCTTTACATCGCTTCCGGGAACCTGCTCAGCTTGGAAAACTTGGATGACCTCTACCCTGACGCCGGGTCGTTCATATTCCTTTCAAAACACAGGTCTGACAGCCAGATACCGACACTCACCTGCCACTGCACCGGCAACTTTGCTGCCGACAACCCTTACGGCGGAAACCCGCAAGAGTTGGCAATATCGTATCCGAGCCTGCAGAAAGGGTACCTGAAGGCGATAACGGCTGCAAGGCGCAGGGTTCCGGAATACGACGTAACCATAGAAGCGACGCACCACGGCCCGACGTCGCTGAAGAAACCCGTTCTGTTTGTCGAGCTGGGCTCCTCAGAAAAGCAGTGGGCCGACATCAACGCGGCAGCATTCATGTGCGACACGCTGTTGGGCATGCTGGACGGTGGCATTGAGCGCTGCGAGCAAGTGGGAATCGCGCTCGGGGGCACGCATTACCCGACAAAGTTCAACAAGTTGCTGCTTGAATCCGGGTTTGGCCTAGCAGCAGTTGCGTCAAAGCACAACCTCGAGGCAATCGACGAACAGATGCTTGACCAGATGATTGAAAAGAGCGTGGAGAAGGTGACGCACGTTGTCGTGGACGGCAAGGGCCTTGGAAGCCAGAAGGATAGGATAATGAAAATAGTGGAAAAAACCGGACTTGAAATCTACAAGGCCTGAATATTGAAATACGTCCATGCCGTCTATCATTGTGTGAAAAGACAGCTAAAGGCAAGCGACGTATACGACATACTCGTCCGCATTCCAGAAGGCAAAATAACTACATACGGCGACGTTGCC
>Ga0209431_10004070_pt1 | contig 11500 bp, 15 predicted proteins | sample RifCSP13_3_FD_184021 | JGI IMG/M metagenome (GOLD analysis project Ga0209431, IMG submission 184021) | Soil microbial communities from Rifle, Colorado - Rifle CSP2_sed 13_3 (SPAdes) (version 2) | ecosystem: Environmental > Terrestrial > Deep subsurface > Rock core/Sediment | place: Rifle...
GACAGCTGGAGGCGCTGCCGCCTGCTTGGCGCTCTCCTGCGCAGCTGGAGGCGTTGCCGCCTGCTTGGCGCTCTCCTGGACAGCTGGAGGCGCTGCCGCCTGCTTGGCGGTTTCTCGTTTCCCGGCCTGGCTCTCGCGCCGGAACACCGGATCGAAGGGGTCGCGGTAGGCCTCGCCGCCCTTGGCCTGCTGGGAATGGTCCTCGGCCGCCTGGCTGGCGAGCTTGGACAGCACCCCATACGGATCCCGGAAGAGCACCTCTTCGGTGTACTTGGGCTTGGCCCCGCTTGCCTTGCTCTCGCCCTTCCCCACGCCCGGCTGCTGTTTCGAGGGGGTGTGTTTCTTCTCTCTGTCGTCCTTGGTCTCGCCAGATGGATGTTTCAGGTTGCCGGCGGCCTTTTCGGTCGACTGCGTGACCGCCTCCGATTCGTGCACACCTTTGGAGAGGGCAACCTTGTCGGTCAATCGCACCGGATTGAAGTAGGCTGCAACCTGCGTGATAGTCTGCTTGTCGGAGGCATTGATCAGCCACATGACGAGGAAGAAGGCCATCATCGCCGTCATGAAGTCGGCGTAGGCGATCTTCCATACGCCCCCCTTGTGTCCCGCTTCCTCGCTGCTGACCGGCCGGCGGATGATGACGAGCTCTTGGACCTTCGTTTCCTCGTCGCTCGCGCTCACCGCACCGCCTCCTCGATCCTCGTTTTCCAGGCCGCGAGCCGGGTTTCGAGGAGCGTTTGATCGGCGCTCATGCGCACATCGCACTCGTCGTTTGCGATGTAGGTCACGGAGCAGGTCTTGTCGGCGAGATCTTTGCGCAGGGGCTGCAACAGGTCCTCAGGCCCGGCGAGGCTCAAGCTGAGATTTGCGTCCTTCGCCAGCAGGATCTCGAGGTCGGCGCGCAGATCGGCAACGGCCTGATGGCACAGCCGCGCCTCGAGGAACGGCGCAAGCACGCGTGCCGCGGCGTCGGCAATCTGCGCCTCCACTGCGCGCAAGCCGGCAGTCAGTTGCGCTGCAAGCTTGCCGCCTTCCTGAGCCGCCCAGGCCTCTCGTTCAACCGCGAGCTGCCGCGCAAACAGGGAACGCTGTTCCTGGAGCTTGGCTTCGATTGTCGCCATGGCGGCGGCCTTGCCGCTCTCGAAGCCGCGCGCATGCGCCTCGGCGATCTTGGCGGCCTCATCCTCCGCGTCGCTGACGCGCCGCCCCACCATCGCCAGGGCGGGCCGGCTCGCTCCGGAGCCGAACTCGGTCAGGTAGGGGGCAGCGGGGGTGGCACTCATGCGCCGCGTGCCCCGTGCATCCATTGCTTCAGGACCGCGGCGGCCTGCTCCTCATCGTATTCGATCATCTGCTCGAGACGCCGCTGCGGCGCGCGCCCGCGCTTGGTCGTCAGGTCGGCGATGAGGTTGGGTTGGGGCTCGGCCGCGATACTAGCACCGAACGGGTGCTCACCGACGGCTGTTGCCTCAGCCTTCACCTCGCCCGCCGGTGCCTCGAGAATGACTTTCAAAGCCGGCCGCAACCCGAACCAGATCAGCAGCGCGGTAACCCCGATCCAGGCGACGGCATTGACGATGCTGCCCGTGTTGCGGACCAAATGCTCGACCATCCCGACCGACGGGACGGGCTCCAACGTCTGGGCATTGGCAGCGAACTCCAGGGCCGCCACCGTGATGCGATCGCCGCGCTTGGCGTCGATGCCGGCAGCGGAAGCGGCCAGGCGTTCGATCTCCTTCAGCTGCTTGTCGACCGCCTCGGGGGTCGGATTGTCACCGAGGGAGGCGGCCAGCCGCTTGCGGTTGACGACCACGGCGACCGTGAGGTTCTCGATCTTGTAGCCCTCGCTCACGGTCGAGATGGTCTTGGTGCTCACCTCGTAGTTGGTGAGCTCCTCGCGCCGCTCATTGGCCCGCTTCGACTGATCGCCGCTGCCGGAGCTGGTGCTCTGCTGCTCGGCCGGAACATTCTGCTCCACGCCGACCGCCGAGCGATTGGTGCTGTTCTGCTGGCTGCCCGTCTCCTTGATGACGCGGACCGAGCGCTCCACGCGCGATTCGGGGTTGTAGGCGGTCTCGCTGATCTGCCGCTTGTCGGTGTTGAGGCGCACGGCCACGCTGATCTCGAAGTTGCTCGCGCCGAGGTAGGGGGCAAGCGTCTTGCCAACGTTGTCCTGCAGCTCCTTGCCGATGCTCTTTTCCAGGGTCAGCATCTTGCCGGGGGCAGCCGTGATCGTGTCGCCGCCCGAGGCCAGGATTGTCCCGTCCGTGTTCAAGACGGTCACCTGATCGACGGTGAGGCCCGGCACGGCGGCGGCAACCAGATGCCGGATGGCGGGTGCCGAGGCAAAATCCCCCGCCGATTCCGCCCGCACGATCACGGAAGCCGATGGCGACTGGCGCGTGCGGCGAAACGATCCGGCATCCGGCAGCACGAGGTGAACGCGGGCAGCCTTGACGCCCTTCATCGCCTGGATAGTGCGGGCGATCTCGCCTTCCAGCGCCCGCACCCGGGTGATTTCCTGCATGAACGAGGTGAGGCCCATGGAACCCATTGGCGCTGCTGGGCAGGCCCTTTTCCGCCAGCAGCATGCGCGCGGGGGCGGTGTGCCCATAGCGCACCAGGACGGCGGTTCCCTGAGAATTGACGTCGAAGGCGATGCCGGCCTCGTTCAAGGCGGCGCCGATGCGGTTGACGTCCGTGGCGGTGAGGCCGCTATAGAGCGTTTCCAGCTGGGGCCGGCTCAAATAGTAGCTGCCGAGCCCCACGGCGGCGAAAACGGCCAGCCCGACAACGGCGAGCGCCGCGAGCCGCCTGCCGCCGAGCGCAAGCAGGCTGCGCCAAAGCCGCTCCAACTGTTCCAGCCCGATCATCGAGAGCCCCGGTGCGACGCGGAGAATGGTCGGGCGATATTCGGGCACGAACCTTGCGCGGGAATTGCGGGGGCGGTTGCACCGGCACACGAGCGAACGGCCACGCCCGAAAGGGCGTGGCCGTCGATCGTTCAGCCGTGCGGCTGGCGGTTACTGGAACAGCCGCAGGATGTTCTGGCTCGAGGAGTTGGCAATGCCGAGCGACTGGATGCCGAGCTGCTGCTGCACCTGCAGAGCCTGCAACTTGGTCGACTCCTCGTTCATGTCGGCATCGACCAGGGCGCCGATACCCGTCTTGATGGCATCCATCAAGTTGGTGATGAACGTCTTCTGGATGTCGATGCGTGACTTGGCGGAGCCGAGCGCGGTTGCCGCCGTCGTCATCGAGGACACCGCCGCATCGACGGTAGAAATCATCTCGTCGAGGTCGGAGAGATCGTCGGCGCTATCCGTCAACGCGGAAATATCGAGATTGGCAACCGTGTAGTCTACGCCGCCATTGGTCGTCGTGCTCTGGGTGTCGAGAAGGCCCTTCTTGTCGGCCGCAGCGACGGTGTCGGCGTCGAACAAGGCCGTGGTCGAGCCATCGGTGGCGTTGTAGAGGGTGATCGTGATCGTACCGATCGAGACCGCACCGCCGCTGCGGTTGAACGACGACACGACTGACTTGGTGATGTCCACGCCGTCGGTGGTGTCGATCTTCAGCCAGTTCTCGCCGCTGAACGATGCGGAATCGGCGATGCTCTGGAGCTGGTCCTGCAACGCCTTGACATCGCTCTGGATCTTGGTGCGGTCGACGCCCGGCTCGCGAGATGCGACCAGCTTGCTCTTGATCTGGTCGACGACTTCGATGGCGCTTTTGACGGCGGTGTAGGCGACGTTGATAGTCGCGGCACCGAGGCCAAGCGCGTCCTGAACGGTGGAGAGGGCGGCGTTGTCGGACCGCATCGTGGTCGCGATCGACCAGTAGGCCGCGTTGTCCGAGGCCTCGGCAACACGAAGGCCCGACGAGATGCGACTTTGCGTCTCGAGCATGTTCTTGTTGGTCTGGGTGAGTGACTGCAGCGCCGTCATCGCTGCCACGTTGGTGTTGATGCTACTCATGTAGTTTTCCCCTGGGAGTTAAGGGCGACAGGCACGTACCGGGGCTTTGCCCGGATGGCAGCGCGCTATAGTGCCTGCAGCCCCTGATCACGCTCCAATCCGCCATGGGTGACATGGTTAAACGAGAACGGTTGAACATTGATTAACACCGACCGCTCACGAACAGAGGAAATCAGACAAAAGAGCGGATGAGGCCTCCGATCAACAGGTTCCAGCCGTCGATCAGCACGAAGAAAAGCACCTTGAAGGGAAGGGATATGACGGTCGGAGGCAGCATCATCATGCCCATCGACATGGTGAGCGTCGCCACGATCATGTCGATGACGAGGAACGGCAGCGCGATCAGGAAGCCGATCTCGAAGGCCCGCCGGAGCTCGGAAATCATGAAGGCGGGTATCAGCACGCGCAAGTCGATCTCAGTTTCCTGCTGCCGGGGGCGCAGGCTCTCGCTGGCGAGGTCGGAGAAAAGCTTCAGGTCCTTGTCGCGCACGTTGGAGCGCATGAAGGCGCGGAACGGCATGGTGATGCGCGAATAAGCCTCCTGCTCCGTGATCTTCTTCTCCATCAGCGGCTGCACGCCGTTCTGCCAGGCCTTATCGAAGGTCGGCCCCATGACGTAGAACGTCATGAAAAGGGCGAGGCTGATCAGGATCAGGTTGGCGGGGGTCGTCTGCAGGCCGAGGCCGGCGCGCAGGAAGGAAAGCGCGACGACGAAGCGCGTAAAGCACGTCACCATGATGAGCAGGCCCGGCGCCACCGACAGGACGGTGATGGCGGCGATCAGCTGGACAATGCGGCCCGCGGCGGTCGGATCCCCCGATGGGACGAGGGAATCTAGGCTCGGGATCTGGGCAGCCGCGCCCGAGGTTCCGGCCAGCAGCATCAGCAGAACGACGAAGACCTTTTTCATTCGATTATCAGCGCCTGGATGACCAACTCGTGGACCTTGCCGCCACTGCGTACGCGCACGCGGTCGTTGAGATCCTCGCGCAAGTGCTGGAAGCCGCTCGCACCCTGGATCTGGGCCAGCGGGACGGTGCGCAGGAAGGCAACGAGATCCTCGGTAATCTGGGCGGCGAGCATCTTCGCTTCGGCCGATTGGTCACCCTCCATGACGAGTGCGGCTTCGATCCTGATCCATGTGCGCTCCGGGCTCGCGAGACTGGCGACGATGGGCGCAAGTGGCTTGAGACCCATGCTGGCGGGATAAGCGCTCTTCAATTTCTGCCCGCCCGCACCCTCCGTCTTGCCCTGCGCGGGATTGTCCATCTTCCCCTGGAGATGCAGGCCCAAGAGTCCGCCGGAGCCGATGCCGAGCGCCGTCAGGATCGCCATGGCGCCGATGAAGGCAAAGAGAGATGCGCTCTTCGGTGCCGGCGACGCCTCTTCGTCCGGCTCGCCCCCCACTTCCTCAATGTTGATCGGGATCGCGTCGTTCGCCATTTTCAGAAGGGTAAGATTATGTCGATGAGCTGGTGGCCCCAGCCGGGTTGCTGAACTTCGGTCATGCGGCCGCGTCCGCCGTAGGAGATCCGCGCCTCGGCGATCTTGTCGTAGGAGATGGTGTTGTCGGTGGCGATGTCGCGCGGCCGCACGACGCCGGCGACACTCAAAACGCGCACCTCGTGGTTCACCCGCACCTCCTGTGTGCCGCTGATGACGAGGTTCCCGTTGGGGAGGACCTCGGACACCACCGCCGCGACCAGCAGCTCGATGCTCTCGGAGCGGGTGATCGCCCCTTGCCCCTTGGTCGATGTCCCCGAGTTGACGGTCGAGTCGATCTTGCCGTCGCCCTGGCCCTTGAGGAACGGATAGTTCAAATCGTAGGAGGTGTCGAAGTTGAGGTTGCGCTTGGAGTCGCGCGAGCGCTCCGACGTATTGTCGAAAGAGGCCTTGTCTTTGATCGAGATCTTGACCGTCATCACGTCGCCGACGCGCATGGCGCGCGGGTCGCGGAAGAGGTCCGCGCTACTGTCCTGCCAGAAGGAATTGCCGCGGTGATAAGAGTGCGGCGCCGGCGGCTCGCCCAGAATCGCGACCCGGTCCGGTTTGAGGCCCGCACCCACGGGCGTCAGCGGAGGCTCGCGGCCGATGCCCCTGATCTGGTCCGCGCACCCGCCGAGCAGTAGCGCGCAGCACATGCCGATGCAGACGCCCCGGCTCATGACTTGCCTGCCTCCGGGTTGCCCTTCGGAGGCGCACCCGGCGCATCCTTGGCAGCCCCGCTGATCGTGGAGGTCAGGCGCGCGGCCTTGGCCGGCTCCATCTCGTTGAGGATCGTGCTGGCGACGCGGGGATCGAGTTTCAAGAGGACGGCTGCGGCCGTCTCCTCATCCATCGCTACGAGTTGCATCGCCGCAGCATCGGGCCGCATGCGCGAATAGATCAGCACCAGGTTATCGCGCGCCTTCTTCAAGAACTCGTCGCGCCGCGTCACCCAGCGCTGGTATTCCGCAATTTTTTCGTCGAGCCGCGCAACGCGTTTCTCCAGGTCCTGGGCGATGTCCAAAAGTGCCTTCTTCTGCCAGGCGAATTTCGCGTCGGCGGCCGCGTCGGCGATGTTGACGCAATACTGGCGCGCCGCGCTGGTCGAGAGAGTCGGAGCCTCGGCCGCGGGTTTGCTCGGCTGCGGCGGCGCGGCTGCGGTTGGTGTTGGCGTTGGCGTTGGTGTTGGTGTTGGTGTCGCTGCTGGCTGCTGCTCGGCCAATTGCGTGCGCGCCATGAATGTCTCGAACGCCGGACCGAGCGTCGACCTTAGCATTGTTGCGGGTTTGGCCGTTGATGGCTTTGGTTGTGCCGCCTGGGCAGCCGGTGGTTTGGGCTGCGGCGCGTTTGCGGGGGCCACCTTCGGCTCCCAGCTGCTCTGGGCCGATCCTGTCGAAGCAAGGGGGCCGACGTCAGCGCCGATGAGGATCGCGCAAAGCATTGCCGCGCGCCCAACCGCCGGCACCGCTCGCTTGGGCTGTATGGCGCCTGATCTCATTGCACCACCAGATCCGCCTGCAAGGCGCCGGCCGTCTTGATCGCCTGCAGGATGGCGATGATGCCGTTGGGTTTCAGCCCGATCCGGTTGAGGCCGCCCACCAGCGTGTTGAGATTGGTGCCCCTGACGATCGCCAGGTTGCCGCCCCCCTCATCGACCGAGACGGTCGTCTCTGGCGTGACCACCGTCTCGCCGCGTGAGAATGGGAGCGGCTGGGAGACCTTGGGTTGCTCGGTCACGCGCACCGTGAGATTGCCGTGCGCAACCGCCACCGTGGCGATCTGCACGTCCTTGCCGATGACGATCGTGCCGGTCCGCTCATCGATCACCACCCGGGCCGGAACATCGGGCCGGACCGACAGCTCGCCAAGCTGGGCCATGAAGCGGGTCGCGCCGACGTAGAACGGCCGCTGCAGGGTGATCGTCCTCAGGTCCTCCTCGCGCGCGACTTTGACGCCGTATCGCTGCAGTGTGTAGGCGTTGATGGCGTCGGCGACGCTCACGGCCGTGTTGAAATCGGGATTGCGCAACTCGAGGACGAGGTGCTTCTCGTCGGCGAAGCGGCCAGGGCCCTCGCGCTCGATGAGCGCGCCGTTGGGGACGCGCCCCGTGGTCGGCACGCCTTGCGTCACGCTTTCCGCCTTGCCCTGGGAAGAGAAGCCCGTCACGGCCACCGGCCCCTGCGCGACGGCGTAGATCTGGTTGTCGGCGGCCATCAGCGGGGTGAGAACCAGCGACCCGCCGGCGAGCGAGGTGGCATCGCCGAGCGACGATACGGTGACGTCGACGCGGGAGCCCTTGCCGATGAAGGCTGGCAGCTCGGCCGTGACGATCACGGCCGCGACGTTGCGCGTGCGCGCCTTGGAATTGCGCACGTTGATGCCCATGCGATCGAGCATCGACTGCAGCGATTGCTCGGTGAAGGGCGAGTTGCGCAGGCTGTCGCCGGTGCCGTTGAGACCGATGACGAGGCCATAGCCGACCAGCTGGTTGGCGCGCACGCCCTGGATCGACACGATGTCCTTGATGCGGGTGTCCGCCAGAACAGGCAGGCCGATGCAGCACAATGCCAGGGCGAGCATCACGAGCCGCATCATGGCGCACCCAACCGGACCGTGCCGTCCGATGCAACCGTGCCCTTGATGATCGTGCCGCTGTCGACATTCCGGAGCGTGACGACGTCGCCGATGCCGCCGTTCTGCAAGGCCATGGCGTTGGTCGTGATCGTGAGGCCTGCGGTCTCGAACACCACCAGCGCCATGTTGCCTTGGGCCACGACGTAGGCGTCGCGCGTGCCATTGATGGGTATGGGCTGGCCGGGAAGCAGGGTGCGCCGCGCGACCTTGCCGAGGACTGCCTGGCGCGCCTCGTAGACGGTGGAGCGGGCGACCGTGTGGGCGATGAAGGCGCGCTCGGCGAGGTGCTCGTCCCCGATCACGTCGCCGGGGTAGATCGTCACCCGCGGCACCGGCAGCTCGAGCTCGGCGGCGCGTGCTGGCGGCGCGATCGACGGCAGCATGAGCAAGACCCACGCCATCACCGCGCCCCGCATCAGCTTCACATGCCGGCCAGCCATCCTCATGCTCAGCGCAGCCCCTTGGACACGGTGCCGAACATGTCGTCGGCCGCCTGAATGACCTTCGAGTTCATCTCGTAGGCGCGCTGCGCCGAGATCAGCTCAGTGATCTCCTTGACGGGGTCGACGTTCGAATTTTCGAGATAACTCTGGTGCAGGCTGCCGAAGCCCGGATCGCCGGGGACGCCGATACCGGGCGCACCCGAAGCCGGCGTCTCGCGATAGAGATTGCTGCCGAGCGGATCGAGCCCGGCCTCGTTGGTGAAGTTGGCGAGCGTGAACTGGCCGATCAGCTGCAGCGTCGTTTCCGTGCCGATGCGCACGTACACCTGACCGGTTTCGTTGATGGTGACCTCGGTCGCGTTCTGGGGAATCGTCATCGCCGGCTGCACGACGTAGCCGTCCGCCGTCACGATCTGCCCGGTCGCGTTCTTGTTGAAGGAGCCCGCGCGCGTGAAGAAGGACTCGCCAGCTGCGCCGGCGACCTGGAACCAGCCGCGGCCGTTGAGCGCCAGGTCGAGCTTGTTGCCGGTGTTCGTCAGCGCGCCCTGGATGTGCAGGTTGCGGATGGCCGTGGTGCGGACGCCGAGGCCGACCTGAGCGCCTTCCGGGATCGCCTCCTGGCCGCCCCGGTTGGGGGATCCGGCCGCACGCTCCGCTTGGTAGAGCAGATCCGTGAACTCGGCGCGCGACCTCTTGAACCCGGTCGTATTGATGTTCGCGATGTTGTTCGCGATCACTTCGACGTTGGTCTGCTGCGCGGTCATCCCGGTCGCGGCGATTGCGAGCGCTCTCACGTGCGTATCCTCAGATCGACATTCGGCTGAGCTCGAGATACGCGGACACGACCTTGTCACGGATGGTGATGGCGCCCTGCAGCGTCTGCTCGGCCGACATCACGGCCTCGACCACTTGCTGCACGGATGCCTGGCCGCGGACGCCGGCGACGGAAATGAGCTCCGCGTCCTTGACGACACTCAAGGCGTTCGAGGTAAGCGCACCAAGCATCGCACCGAAGTCCGCGCCCTCCGCCGCAGGGGAGGCAGCCGCCGCGGCGCCGCGAACGAGATCGGCCGCACCGACCTCGATAGGGGAGGCGACAGAGGAAGCAGCAGGAACGATGCGATCGATCATCAGCCGCTCCGCAACAGGTCGATCGTCATGGAGATCATCTCGCGGGCCTGCTTGATCACTTGCAGATTGGCCTCGAAGGAGCGGTTTGCCTCACGCATGTCCGCAACCTCGACCAGCACATCGACGTTGGGGAGCTTGACGTAGCCATTGGCGTCGGCTGCCGGATGGCCGGGGTTGTGCTCCACCCGATAGGGAGAGCGATGGCGGTCGATGCCGGCGACCTTGACGAGGTTGGCACCCATGGCGTCGTCGACTTCGCTCTCGAAGCTGATCGTCTTGCGCGTGTAGGGATCGGCGCCCGGCGCGCGGCCGGTCGACTGGGCATTGGCGAGATTCTCCGAGACCACGCGCAAGCGCTTCGACTGCGCCTCGAGGCCGGAGGCGCCGATCTTGAGGGTGACCTGCAGGGGATCGAACATGAGGTCAGGCCTTCGTGCTGGCGAGGAGCATGCGGTGGAAAGCCTTCAGCACGCTGGTGTTGAGCCTGAAGGCGCGATGGACCTCGCCGGCCTTGATCAGCTCCTGCTCGAGCGTGACGCTGTTACCGGAATGCGTGATCTCCCACGGCTCTTCCTTGCGAATGTCGGTCGCCGGGGTCGTGTCCGCAGCCGCCGTCATATGCGCCGGCCTGGTGGAGGTCATCGCCAGGCGCGTCTGCTCCATGGCGGCCTCGAACGGCTCGACGTCGAGCGCCTTGTAGCCAGGCGTGTTGGCATTGGCGATGTTGCCCGCAATCGTCGCCTGGCGGACCGATAGCCAGCGACTGTGCTGAGAGATGACATTGAAGAGATGGACAGGCGTCATGGCGGCCACCGCATTGCGTGCCAGGCCACTTTGTAGTTGCCCAATCTTGTCCGAAGCTTGCGCGGCGCCTGGGGTTGCGGGGCTCAGGCGTGGACCCGTTCGTCTTGTCGGGCGCACACGAGCGGCGCGAAGCGCGCATCGGCGATTGCCGCAATCAAGCGCTCGGTATTCTCCATCGGGTCCACCGGGGCTCCGTCGAAGCTGATGTAGTTGATCTCGATCCCGGCCTGCAGCGCCTCCAGCAGCAGCCGGAAATAGACGCTGACCTGCATGTGATGGAATTCCATGTCGAGCGCGATCGTCGGCGTGCCACCCCATTTCACATCGAGGTCGGCGGATTGCCCGAAATTCAAGGTGCCGGGCTTGTAGTAGAGCTCGGTCGACGAGTTCACCAGGTTGCCGATGTTGGCGAACTGTTCGGTGCGTATGAAGGCGATCAGGTCGGCCGCATCGATCAGTCGCAGGTCCGAGGCAACGTCCCTGAGGCCATCGGCCAGCGCTTTCTCGCGCTCGAGCGTCGTGCTGTTGCCTGACTTCTGCATCGCTGGCTGTCTACCCGAGCGGCCTTGTCTGAGCCTGACGTGCAAAGAGGAAGAACACGATCTCGGCCACCGCCTTGTAGAATTCCGGCGGAATCATCTTGTCCACCTCCGTGCTGCGGTAGAGCGACTGCGCGAGCGCCTTGTTCTCGACCACCGGGATGCCGTGCTCCACGGCAACTTCACGGATCCTCAAGGCAATGAGATCCTGCCCCTTGGCAACCACCAACGGCGCGCCGCCCTCCTCCCGGACGTAGCGCAATGCCACGGCATAGTGGGTGGGATTGGCGATGACGACCGTGGCCCGCGGGACCGCCGCGATCATCCGCTTGCGCAACCGGTCGCGGGCCAGCGAGCGCAGCCGTGCCTTGACGATCGGATCGCCGTCGGCCTGCTTCAACTCGTCCTTGACCTCCTGGCGCGTCATCTTGAGCTCGCGGTGCCAGAACAGACGCGACCAAACGATATCGGCCGCCACCAGAACCAG
>Ga0209431_10004071_pt1 | contig 11498 bp, 13 predicted proteins | sample RifCSP13_3_FD_184021 | JGI IMG/M metagenome (GOLD analysis project Ga0209431, IMG submission 184021) | Soil microbial communities from Rifle, Colorado - Rifle CSP2_sed 13_3 (SPAdes) (version 2) | ecosystem: Environmental > Terrestrial > Deep subsurface > Rock core/Sediment | place: Rifle...
CCGACCGGATCAGCGTCCAGCCCCAGCGGCTCACCTGGCGCCTCCTTCGGAGGCTTCCAATGAACCCGCTCCTGAAGCTCACCGCCGCGGTCGCCGCGGTCCTCGTCGTCGCCGTCGCCGGCTACAACCTGCTGCCCGCGCCGGCCGGGCCTGGGGACGGCCCGTCCCCGACGCCCCTGACGTCGCCATCGCCCACGCCCTCACGGACGGCCGAGCCGATCTCATGCGAGGACGACCTGCCCGGCTGTGCCGGCCCCCTGACCGCGGGAAGCCATTCCTCGAGCCAGCTCGAGCCGGGGATCGTCTTCGATGTCCCGCCGGGCTGGAGCAACGTCGTCGACCTGCTCGACGTGTACAAGCTCGATCCGGAATCGGGCTTCCCGTACATCCTCATCTGGACCGACGCCTCGATCGTCGATCAGGCCACGCCCTGCAGCACGGACCCTGATCCAGCGCTGGGCCAGAGAGCTGATGACTGGATCGCCTTCCTCACGACGCACCCCGGTCTCGTCGCCAGCGAGCCCGTCGACCTCGTGCTTGGCGACATCACTGCCCGCCAGGTGGAGCTCGGCGTCGCCCCGACGTGGACTCAGACCTGCCCCGAGAGCCCCAGTGTGCGAACCGTTGTGCTCCTGAACCAGCCCGTTGCCGGGCGCCCCAGCTCCTACGGCCTGGGGTCGAACAATCGCGTCCTCATCACCGTCGCCGACGTCGGCGACCGGACCGTCGTCATCGAGTCGTACGGGTCCGAGCTCGAAGCCGTCTTTGCCAGCGAGATGGAGGACATCAAGGCGGTCATCGGGACAATCCGCTTCTGTGGACCCCGGGTGACCGAGGCCTGCCAAGGTAGCTGACCCAGCGGCGGCCACGAAGCCGGCGCGGGAGCCTCGCCTAGAGGTTCCCGCGCCTCGCTTGCTCGATCTCGATGGCCTCGAAGAGGGCCTTGAAGTTGCCGACCCCGAAGCCGCGCGAGCCGTGGCGCTCGATGATCTCGAAGAAGAACGTCGGACGGTCCTGGATCGGGCGGGTGAAGATCTGGAGGAGGTAGCCCTCTTCGTCACGGTCGGCCTCGATGCCGAGCTCCTCGAGCGTCGCGATGGGCACGCCGACATCGCCGACCCGGTCGGCCAGCGACTCGTAGTAGGCGTGGGGCATGCCCAGGAACTCGACCCCGTTCTCGCGCAGCGCCCGCACCGTCGCGACGATGTCCTCGGTCCGGAGGGCGATGTGCTGCGTGCCGGCGTCGAGGTAGTAGTCCAGGAATTCCTGGATCTGGCTCTTCTTCTTGGCCGGGGCTGGCTCGTTGATCGGGAACTTGACCCGGCCGTTGCCGTTGGTCATGACCTTCGACATCAAGGCCGAGTACTCGGTGTGGATGACCTTGTCGTCGTAGTGGATGAGCTGGGCGAAGCCCATGACGTCGCGGTAGTAGTCGACGTACTTGTTCATGTCGCCGAGGGCGACGTTGCCGACGCAGTGGTCGATCTCGAGGAGCGAGAGGCCGCCGGCCGCCCGGGCCGGCTTCTTGACCTTCCGGAAGCCCGGCGCGAAGGCGCCGTGGAAGTCGCTCCGGTCGATGAACGAGTGGATGACCTCGCCGTAGGTGTGTATCGCGGTCCGGCGCAGGACGCCGTCCTCGTCGGAGCCGGCCTCGGCGAACTCGAGATAGGAACGGGCACCCCGCGAGGTGGTCTCGCGCCAGGCGCTCCGGACGTCGTCGACGGCGAAGGCGATGTCGTGGACGCCGTCGCCATGCCGGGCGACGTGCTCGGCGATCTCGCCGTCGGGTGACAGCGCCCCGGTGAGAACGATCGTGATGTCGTTCTGGCGCATGACCCAGCTGGTCCGGTCGCGGACGCCGGTCTCGAGCCCGGCATAGCCGATCGGGGTGAAGCCCCACAGGGCCCGGAAGTAGTGGGCCGCCTGGCGTGCGTTGCCGACCCAGAACTCGACGTAGTCGATGCCCTTGAGGGGCAGGAAGTCCTGCGCCTGGGCGTAGGCATCCTTGTTGAGGTGGGCGCCGGCCTGGTTGGCGGCCCCACGCGACAGCGTCTCGGTCATTGGACGCGCTCCTCCGATGCTGCGGTTGGAGGATAGGTGACCACCCATGGTAGACCCCTCGCCCGTCGGGCTCGCCCCAGCGGACCAGCATGCGACACTGCGCAGCCATGGGATCCCTCGACAGCCAGGCGGCGCGCCTCGAGGCCGCCGTCGATGCCATCCTCGCCCTGCGCGAGCGAGTCGAGGACGCCGGCCCGTGGCCGCTCGCGGAGCTCTACGGGACCGAGGCCGAGGCCAGCTGGGGCCCGCCGGAGCTCCTCGCCCACCTCGAGGAGATGCTCCCGTTCTGGCTCGGCGAGGTCGAGCGGATTCTCGACGGGCCCGCTATCGGCGAGGGTTCGCCGGTGCCTTTCGGCCGGGTCGCGAGCGACACGATCCGGATCGGGGTCATCGGGCGCGACCGGACGGTGCCGCTGCGGGAGCTGTTCGCGCGCGTCCGGGCGGACGGGGCGCGGGTCGCCTCACGGATGCGCGAACTGAGCGACGACGACGCCGGGCGACGCGGCCTCCACCAGTCCCGTGGCGAGTTCACGGTGGCCGAGCTCTTCGAACGCTTCGTGACCGGTCACCTGGAGGAGCACGTCGTCCAGCTTCGGGCGATCCTCGACGCTCGGGGGGCCTGACCGGCCGTGTTCATGCTGTGGGCGATCCCGATCGGGATCGCGCTGGGGTGGCTCCTGCGCGGCCGACTCGACGGCCTCCTCCACCTCGACTTCCGGTGGGCCTGGCTGGCGGTCGGCGGACTCCTCGTCCAGGTCGTCCTCTTCACCCCGCTCGGCAGCTCGGTGGCGGGCGACGCCCTCGTCCCACCGACCTATATCGCGTCGACGCTCGCCGTGTTCGTCGCCGTCGCCCGGAACGTCCGGATGCCGGGCATGCCGATCGTGGCCGCCGGCGCGCTCAGCAACCTCGTGGCGATCGCCTCGAACGGCGGCCTCATGCCAGCCGACCCGGGCGCGCTTGCCCTCGCCGGCTTCAGCGGTCCCGGCGAGCACACGAACAGCGTCGTCGTCGCGGAGCCCGCTCTCCGGCCCCTGACCGACATCTACGCCCTGCCGGCCTGGCTGCCGCTGGCCAACGTCTTCAGCATCGGCGACGTCCTGATCGGGCTCGGAGTGGCGGCGGCGATCGTGGCGGCGATGCGGGGGCGGGGCAGGCTGCGTCCCCGTGCGGACGAACATGACCGACCGCCGGCCGAGCGAAGCTGACCGGCCCTGGCCTTCCATATCGTCCGTGGGGTGAGCACTACGCCGGCTCCCCCCGGCCGACCGGGCCCCTGTCGCCCGGCGCCTTCGAATCTCGGCCTCAAGGTGTCTCCGCACTGCGAGATTCGAGCGCGGCGGCTGATCCGCGGCAACCAGTGCGGCGGCCGGGTTCCGTAGTGCCCGCGACCCGGTCAATACGGAGATTCCACGCGACGCCTGGTGGGCCGAGGCAGCGATCCCCGTCAGCGGCGCAGTCGCGATCGTCGCGGCGATGCGGGGGCGGGAGTCGACGCTCGGTCGCTGAGCGCCTACGTGCCGCCCCGCGGCTCAGCGGCCGCGGCGCTCGCGGATGACGCTGAGGGCGAGGAAGACGACGTTCGCCGGCCGCTCGGCGAGGCGGCGCATGAAGTACGGGTACCACTGCGAGCCGGTCGGCACGTAGACACGGACGCCCCAACCGTCGCGGAGCAGGCGGTCCTGGAGGTCCCGCCGGACGCCGTAGAGCATCTGGAACTCGAACCGCTCGGGTCCGATCCCGCGCTCGCGGGCGTAGGCAATCGCCTGGTCGACGATCCGGTCATCGTGGCTGGCGAGGGCCGGGAACGTCCCATCGTCGAGGAGCCGCTTCATGACCGTGACGTAGGCGGCGTCGACGTCGGCCTTGTCAGGGTAGGCGACCGTGGATGGCTCGCGATAGGCGCCCTTGCACAGCCGGATCCGGGCCCCGGTCGCGATGAGGTCCTCCGCGTCCTTCGGCGTCCGGCGCAGCGCGGACTGCAGCACGACCCCCACGTCGCCCGAGCCGGCCATGAGCGGTCGGAGCTCACGCCAGAACGCGAGGGTCGCGTCCGTCGTGGTGTGGTCCTCCATGTCGATCCGGACGAAGCCGCCCGCCGCCGACGCCGCGGTCAGGATCCTGGCCACGTTCTCACGGACGAGCTCGGGGCCGAGCGCCAGGCCCATCTGGCTGAGCTTGATGCTGACGTTGATGTCGAGGCCATGGGCCTCGAGGTACGGGATCGCGGCGACGTAGGCGCCGGCGGCCCCACGGGCGGCGGAGGCCGAATCGACCGCCTCACCGAGGATGTCGACGCTCGTCCGGAAGCCGGCTTCGCGGAGACGCTCGAGGGCGGGCAGCGCCCCTTCGAGCGTCTCGCCGGCGACGAACCGGGCGACGATCGGGCGCGACAGCGGCATCCACCTCGCGAACCGGCCGATGAACCGGCGGCGTGACAGCCACAGCAGGATCGCCCGCATGACGGGCTCGACGATCGCGCCGAGGGCGTGGCGCAGCCGGGTCACGCGGACGGGTCCGGCGGCTGGCGGCGGCGCGGCGGCACGGGGGACGCCGCGCGAGGGCATCTCAAGTCGGCTTGCCGTCCTCCGGCGCCAGCGCCGCCTCGAGCTGGTCACCGAGCTCGATCGTCCGGCGGAAGGCCGCCCAGACGGCCTCCGAGAGGACCGTCCGGAGACGCCCCGACTCGAGCTCGTGGAGGGCGGCTGCGCTCGTCCCGCCCGGCGAGGTGACCATGTTCCGGAGCTCGGCCGGATGCATCCCCGACTGCTTCGCGAAGAGCGTGCTGCCTTCGAGCGTCTCGATCACGAGGTCGTGGGCCACGTGGCGCGCGAAGCCGAGGTGGACGGCGGCATCGATGAGCGCCTCCATGACCAGGAAGACGTAGGTCGGGCCGGTCCCGGAGACCGCGGTCGCCATGGCGACGAGCTTCTCGTCGTCGACCTCGAGCTGGACGCCGAGGGCACCGAGCAGGGCCGCGGCCTGGGCCCGTTGATCGTCTGTCGTCTCGGGGGTTGCGTACCAGACGGTCATCCCCTTGCCGAGCCTCGCCGGCGTATTGGGCATGCTCCGGACGACCTGGTCGTGGCCGAGGGCGCTCGTCAGGGCCCGGGTCGTCGCCCCGGCGAGGACGCTGAGAACCAGCTGGCCCGGTCGAAGGTGGGGCCGGACGTCGCCTGCGACGCGGCCGAGCATCTGGGGCTTGATGGCGAGGATGACCACGTCGGCGCCCTCGACCGCCTCCCCGTTCGAGGCGACGGTCCGGATGCCGTGGACGGCCGCGAGCTGCTCCCGTCGCTCGGCTCGGGGGTGGCTGGCCACGATCTGCGAGGGCTCGACGAGGCGACCGCGAAGGACGCCGGCGATGATCGCCTCGGCCATGACGCCAGAGCCGACGGTCGCGATCGTCCGCGCTGCGAGGGGGGACATCGGGCGAGTATGCCAGCCGCGCCGACGGGCGGCCCGGGTCTAGCGCGGTTTCGCGGCGTCAACCATCTCGCGGGCGGCCCCGCGATCGGTGTACCAGACGGCGTCCATCTGGGTGTAGGACGCCCACTCGGTCGGCACCTGGTCCTCGGGGAAGATCGCATTCACCGGACATTCCGGCTCGCAGGCTCCGCAGTCGATGCACTCATTGGGATCGATGAAGAGCTTCCGGTCGACGCCCTCTTCGTAGTGGATGCAGTCCACCGGGCACACCGAGACGCACGCAAGGTCGAGGACGTCAATGCAGGGCTCGGCGATGACGTAGGTCATGGGGCTTCGACTCCTATCGCGACGCGGCGCTCCCGCCCTCCTGATCGGGCGTCCGAAGCGTATCACCGGAGGCCGGCCCGGGCGTGGGCAGGGGGAGCCCGTCGGGCCCCACGAAGCGGACCGGAACCACCATCCCCTCGGCCCAGTGGCCGGGGATGTGGCAGCCCACGAACCAGCCCCCGTCGTCGGCGGCAGCGGCGGCGGGGACCGTCCACATGACGTCCATTCGCTCGCCCGAGCGGACGACGATTCGGAGGCCGGCGAGCCCGGCCGCCACGGACACGGCCGGCGTCGGCCCGGGCGGAGCGCTCGCCGTCGCCGCCTCGGCCGCCTCCCAGGCCTCCTGGACCGGCCGGGGACCGAAGACCGTCTGGTGGACGGCGAGCCCGCCGTTGATCACCTGGACGACGACAGTCTCGCCGGGAACGAGATCGACGACCGGCGGGACGAATTCGAAGTCTGCCGCCACGATGACCACCGCCCGGGGGTGCTCCGAGGTCCCCGGCGTGATCCTGGGCGTCGCGTCGGGATCACCGCTGCAGGCCAGCGCCGAGACGGCGACAAGGGCCGCGAATCCGAGGCCGGTGGTCCGGCGAACGGGGCGCATCCACGGTGGCATCGAGGCGCCAGTCTAGGGGCGGATCGTGCTGGTCGGCTCGTGCTTGACACCGACCCCCGACCACCGGATAGTGCGCGCCAGCCGCAGGCGGGCCGAAGAAGAGACCTCCGGGTGCGATGCGCGCGGGCCCGGCCTCTCGGACCCACGAATCGCGTCAAGATCAGGCCCCACCCTGACGTGACCCGCACGAGGAGCCGCTTGGCCGTCACCGCGTCCGTCGATCCCGCATCCGCCGCCCGTCCGGCGGACCCGGAGCGTGCCGTGCCCGCGGTCCGGCTCGAGGGGCTCGCCAAGCATTTCGGCGTGGACGCCGGCCGCCGGGGCGCGGCGGCGAGGATGGGCGCCGCGGGCCAGAGCGAGGCCATCGTCGCGGTCGCCGGGATTGACCTCGAGATCCGTGACGGCGAGTTCTTCTCGATGCTCGGGCCGTCCGGCTCGGGCAAGACGACGACACTCCGGATGATCGCCGGCTTCGAGCGCCCGACGGCCGGTCGGATCCTCCTCCACGGCCGCGACGTGACGGACCTGCCGCCCTTCGAGCGCGACGTCAACACGGTCTTCCAGGACTACGCACTGTTCCCCCATATGAGCGTCGGCGAGAACGTCGCCTACGGCCTCATGGTCCGGAAGGTGCCTCGGCCCGAACGCGAGGCGCGCGTGGCCGATGCGCTACGGATGGTCCGCCTCGACGGCTACGAGCGGCGGCGCCCGGGTCAGCTGTCCGGCGGCCAGCGGCAGCGGGTCGCGCTCGCCCGGGCACTCGTCAACCGGCCCCGGGTGCTCCTCCTCGACGAGCCGCTCGGGGCTCTCGATCTCAAGCTCCGCGAGGAGATGCAGATAGAGCTGAAGGCGATCCAGCAGGCCGTCGGGATCACCTTCGTCTACGTGACCCACGACCAGGAGGAGGCGCTCACGATGAGCGACCGGCTGGCCGTGTTCAACCGGGGCCGGATCGAGCAGCTCGGGACCCCGGCCGACGTCTACGAACGGCCGGCGACCCGCTTCGTGGCCGGCTTCGTGGGGACGTCCAACCTGTTGACCGGTGAATCCGCACGGGCCATCGTCGGGACGGCCGGCACGTTCACCGTCCGGCCCGAGAAGATCCACTTCGCCGATCCCGCCGCGACGCCGGGGCCGGACGAGGCCTCGGCCACCGGGACGATCCGCGAGGTCGTCTATCTCGGGCCCGACACGCGCTATATCGTGGCGCTCGACGCCGGGGGGGAGCTCGTCGTCACCCAGCAGAACCTGGCGACCTCATCGATGGAGGCGCTCGAGGCCAAGGGGCGGGCTGTCCGCCTCACCTGGAAGCGCCAGCACAACCTTCCCGTCGGGGACGGGTAGCCGTAGATGGCCCGGCCGGACGGACCGGCGGGCGGAGTCGTGGATCGACCCTGGGGATCGATCGGAGGAGGAGCATGAAGCAGCGCAGATTCCTGGGCCTGCTCGTCGGTGCCGCCTTGGTGGCGGCCGCCTGTGGGACGGGTGCCACCCCGTCGCCGACCTTCAACCTCCCGACGGCGGTCGGCGAGGGCGAGGGCGAGCTGACGGTCCTGGCCTGGCCGGGCTATGCCGAGAACGGCTCGACGGACGAGACGGTCGACTGGGTCACGCCGTTCGAGGATGCCTCCGGCTGCAAGGTCACCGTCCAGGTCTTCGGGACGTCGGACGAGGCCTTCAGCCTCTTCTCGACGAACCCGACCAAGTACGACATCGTGTCCGCCTCCGGCGACGCCAGCCTGCGGCTGGTTCGGGCGGGCTACGTCCAGCCGGTCAACGTCGATCTCGTGCCGAGCTACGCGGACATCTTCCCGGCCCTCAAGGACAAGCCGTACAACACCGTCGACGGCGTCCACTACGGGATCCCGCACGGCCGCGGCTCGAACCTCCTGATGTGGCGGACGGACGAGGTCTCGCCGGCGCCGACGTCATGGACCGAGATGTTCGACCCCGACTCGCCCTACGCGGGCAAGGTCTCCGTCTACGACGCCCCGATCTACATCGCCGACGCGGCCGTCGTCCTCATGGACACGAACCCGGAACTCGGGATCAAGAACCCGTATGCCCTCGATGAGACGCAGTTCCAGGCCGCAGTCGACCTGCTCAAGGCGCAGAAGCCGGCCATCGGCCAATACTGGGTCGACTACACCAAGCAGATGGATGCCTTCCGCGCCGGTGACGCCGTCATCGGCACGACGTGGCAGGTCATCACCTACCTCCTCCAGGCCGAGGACCCTCCGGTTGAGGTGGATGTCATCAAGCCTGAAGAGGGTGCCACCGGCTGGTCAGACACCTGGATGGTCAACTCGAAGACGACCCATCCGAACTGCGCCTACAAGTGGCTCGACCACATCGTCTCGCCCGAGGTGAACGCCCAGATTGCGGCGTGGTTCGGCGAGGCACCTGGCAATAGCAAGGCCTGCGCCCTGACCGAGGCGGACCAGGCGAACTGCGACTTCTTCCACGCCGCCGACGACGCCTTCTGGCAGGACGTCTGGTATTGGCAGACGCCCGAGGCCAAGTGCGTCGACGGTCGGACCGACAAGACCTGCAAGACCTTCGACGATTGGGTCAAGGCCTGGACCGAGATCAAGGGCTGACATCCGCGGTCGATGCACGGACACCCCCCGGCGGACCCCGCCGGGGGGTGATCATTCCCGGAGCAGGATGACGATCAGGGCCCAGCGCCCCGCCGTAGGGTTCGCCCGCCGCATCGCGGCGTGGCTCGATCGTCATGCCCGGGTCCGGCTCGGGTTCCTCCTGGCCGGGCCGGTCGGCTGGCTCGTCGTCGCCTACCTCGGGTCGCTCGCGGTCCTCTTCGTGAACAGCCTCTGGACGCGCGACGCGTTCACCGGCCTCGTGATCCGCGAGCTGACCCCGGACAACTTCCTGGACATGGTCACAAACCCGCTCTACCGGAATGTGACCCTGCGGACCGTGGGCATGGCGGTTGTGGTGACGCTCACCTGTGCCGTGATCGCCTTCCCGATCGCCTACTACATGGCGAGGACTGCCTCGCCGCGGGTCCGCGGCCTGCTGACCGTTGCGATCCTCATGCCGCTCTGGGCCAGCTATCTCGTGAAGGCCTACACCTGGCGCCTGATCCTCTCCAACGACGGCGTCCTGAACTGGCTCCTGGCCCCCCTCGGGCTCCGCGGACCGGGCCTCGGTGAGAGCGTGGTGGGGCTCTGGCTCGTCTTCACCTACCTCTGGCTGCCGTACATGATCCTGCCGCTCTACGCCGGCCTCGAGCGGATCCCGACGTCCCTCCTCGAGGCATCGTCCGACCTCGGCGGCAAGGGCTGGACCACGTTTCGCCGGGTCATCCTCCCGCTCGTCGTGCCGGCCCTCGTGGCCGGCTCGATCTTCACCTTCTCGCTGACCCTGGGGGACTACATCGCCCCGAGCCTGATCACCACGACGCAGTTCATCGGCAACCTCATCTACTCGAACTTCGGCGTCCCCGACCTGCCGTTCGCGGCGGCCCTCGCGATCGTGCCGCTCGTCATCGTCGTGCTCTACCTCCTGGTCGCCCGCCGGCTGGGTGCGTTCGAGGCCCTGTGATGGACCGGACCGCCCGGATCCTGCTGCGGCTCACCACGGCCTTGGTCCTGCTCTTCATCTACGTGCCGCTCGGCCTCGTCATCCTCTACGCCTTCAACTCGAGCGGCACGTCGGCCTGGCCCCCGGCCGGGTTCACGACCCAGTGGGTCGAGGATGCCCTCGTCAACACCGGCCTGCGGCAGGCCTTCCTGACATCGATCGCGGCCGCCCTTGGGGCGAGCTCCATCGCCCTCGTCCTCGGAACGCTCGCCGCGTTTGCCGTGGCCAGGCACCACTTCTTCGGGCGCGAGACGATCTCGTTCGTGGTCATCTTCCCGATCGCCCTTCCGGGCATCGTCACGGGCATGGCCCTGAGCACGACCTTTGCGACGACAGGCCTGCCGCTCGGGTTGTTCGCGATCGTCGTCGGCCATGCCACGTTCTGCATCGTCCTCGTCTACAACAACGTGATCGCCCGGCTTCGGCGGACGGCTCGATCGCTCGAGGAGGCCTCGGCCGACCTCGGCGCCGACACCTGGCAGACCTTCCGCCACGTCACCTTCCCGACGATCCGGACGGCCCTCATCGCCGGCTTCCTGCTGGCGTTCGCGCTGTCGTTCGACGAGGTCATCGTCACGCTCTTCACCGCGGGCGGGCTCAAGACCCTGCCGATCTGGATCTTCGAGAGCTTCCGCCTCGCCCGCCAGGTGTCGCTCGTGAACGTGGCCGGGATGGTCGCGATCCTGCTATCGGTCGTCCCGGTCCTCATCGCTTCGCGGCTCACGTCGGGCGCCGGCGGGGTGACCGGGGCGAGGGGCTGACCGGCGGGTCGAGGGGCTGACCGGCGGGTCGAGGTCCTGACCGGCGGGTCGAGGGCTGACCGATGGCCCGGCACCCGGCCCGCTCCGGTCGGGCCGTCCGGCAGGGGCGCGGCCCCCGCGCGCGCGTTAGCATCCCGTCATGACCGACCCCCGCGATCCGTCCGCCGTTCGCGCCGCCCTCCAGGCCGAGGCGATGCGGCTGCGTGCCGAGCTCGGCGAGCCGATCGAGGGGCCGGGCCAGATGACCTACGGCTCGCAGGCCGCCGCTGCGACGCATGTCTTCGAGCAGCAGCGCGACCTCGCCCTCCGCGATCGCGAGCGAGCCCAGCTGCGCCAGGTCGAGGACGCGCTCGAGCGGCTGGTTGCCGGCACCTTCGGGGCGTGCCGGAGCTGTGGCCGGCCGATCGGGGCCGAGCGCCTCGAGGCCATCCCCTGGGCGGCCCTCTGCATCGACTGCGCCCGGGCGGCGCGGTGAGCGACGCCCTCGTCGGGCTGGAAGACATCCGGGCGGCGGCCGAGCGCATCCGAGGGGTCGCGCTCCGTACCCCGCTCGTCCCGTTCACGGCCGGACCGCCACCCGTCATCCTGAAGGCCGAATCGCTTCAGCCGATCGGCGCCTTCAAGATCCGTGGCGCCTGGAACGCGATCGCGCAGCTGACCGAGGCCGAGCGCCGGCGGGGCGTCGTGACCCACTCGTC
>Ga0209431_10004072_pt1 | contig 11498 bp, 13 predicted proteins | sample RifCSP13_3_FD_184021 | JGI IMG/M metagenome (GOLD analysis project Ga0209431, IMG submission 184021) | Soil microbial communities from Rifle, Colorado - Rifle CSP2_sed 13_3 (SPAdes) (version 2) | ecosystem: Environmental > Terrestrial > Deep subsurface > Rock core/Sediment | place: Rifle...
GGCCCCGAACACACAGCGGGCTTCCCTGATCGTTGTCTTGTTCGGATGGTTCGTTGTTGTGGTTCTTGCGGTTACAAGCGCGGCGCTTATCCTCACGCGTCAGAAGGAGGATTGCATCCTTTCAACTTGCGTAGTGTTCCCAGCTCCCTGGACGTCTTCCTTGTATTGGGCCGCACACCTCTTGATCGGCGCATGGTTCCTCACGCTCGGGCTCACCTGGGCGGTCGCCGGGAGAAGCCTCGGTCTGCACGGTTCGTTGACTGCCGGGGCTCTTCTCATCTTGGCGGCGGTGGGTTTGTTCATCCCAGTGCCGATCCTGCTCTCGATGGCATACGCCCTCGCAGCCGTCGCTAATCTAGTCCTAGGCCTAGGCTTCGCTCAGGTCGCAGAGTCGCTGCGCGGGGCCTCCTAATTGTTCGCGAGCCGCCCATCAAGGAAGTCCGCGTACCCCTGCATGTCCAGCAGTCCGTGGCCGCTGAAGTTGAACGCGATCACCTTCTCCTCGCCCGTCCGCTTCGCCTCGAGTGCGAGCTCAATCACGCCCTTGATCGCGTGGCACGTCTCCGGCGCGGGGATGACCCCCTCCGTCTCGGCGAACATCTTACCCGCCTCGAACGTGCTGAGCTGGTTGAACGATTGCGCCTCCACGATCCCCTCGTTCAGCAGCAACGAAAGGGTTGGGGCGGCCCCGTGGTAGCGGAGGCCGCCCGCGTGGATGCGAGGAGGGACGAACATGTGGCCCAACGTGTACATCTTGAGGAGCGGCGTCATCTCGCCGGTGTCCCCGAAGTCGTACTCGTACCGCCCCTTCGTGAGGGACGGGACGGACTCGGGCTCCACCGCCACGAAGCGCGTTTCGCTCTTCCCCTTCAGACGTTCGCCGATCGCCGGGTACGTGAACCCCGCGAAGTTCGAGCCGCCGCCGACGGAGCCGACCATCACGTCCGGCGTCTCGTCGACCATCGCGAACTGCTTCAGCGTCTCCTGGCCGATCACCGTCTGATGCATGAGGACGTGATTGAGCACGCTGCCGAGGGAGTACTTCGTGTTCTGTCCCGTGACCGCCGCCTCGAGCGCCTCGCTGATCGCGAGACCGAGGGACCCGGAGCTGTGCCCGTCGTTGTCGAGGAACTTCCGACCCACGTTCGTCCGGTCGCTCGGGGACGGGAACACCTCCGCGCCGAAGAGGCGCATCATGTGCTTCCGGTAGGGCTTTTGGTCGTACGAGGCGCGGACCATGAAGACCGTGCACTTCAGCCCGAAGTAGTTCGTCGCGTACGCGAGCGCACTCCCCCACTGGCCGGCGCCCGTCTCCGTCGTGAGTCGACCGACGCCCTCGCGCATCGCGTAGTACGCCTGCGCGATCGCCGTGTTCGGTTTGTGCGAGCCGACGGGGTTCAGGTCCTCGCGCTTGTAGTAGATCCGCGCGGGCGTGTTCAGCCGCTTCTCGAGCCGATGCGCGCGGTAGAGGGGGGTGGGTCGCCCGAGCCGGAGGTACGCTTCCTGGACCTCGGGCGGGATGGGTTCGAATCGATTCTGCGACACCTCTTGGCGGATGATCTCCATGGGAAAGAGCGGGGCGAGCGCCTCCGGGCCGATCGGCTCCTTCGTCACCGGGTGGATCGGCGGTGGGAGCGCGACCGGGAGGTCCGGCAGGATGTTGTAATACGCGCTCGGCATCTCTTCCGGGTCCAAGACGATCTTGATCGTGTGACTGTTGTTCATGAGGGCCACCTGTGGACGACGAATGAATCGGCGCACTATATAACACTTCTGCACTTTACAGTACACTAGTGTACTCTCTCAGGTCCGATCGAAGGCTCTGCTTAGGACAGGGCGATCTCGGCGGGTCCCGGGCGTTCACGGATGGCGGTGCCCCTCGACCGCGCGCAACCGCTCCTCAAGCCCGTCCACGCGCTTCTCCACGTCCCGCAGCTTCTGCTGGAGCTCCTCGAGGAGGCCCAGCCAGGAGGCCGCGGAGGGAGGTGTGGCGCGGATCGGGATCGGTCGCTCGGGGATCTCCGGGAGGTCCGGATGCTCGGGCGGTGACGGAATCATGCGTCTCCTCCGCCTCTGGAACGACAGCGCGACGGGTAAACGTTTCGACCGTACGGTTCGTACGCAACGATTTTGGCGGCAGTTCGCGTTCCCGCGCCCATGGCGAAAGGAGCGGCGGATGTGCTCGTGGTCGGCGGCGGGTGCATGGGGGCTAGCATCACCTGGCACCTCGCCCGCAAGGGTGCGGATGTCGTCCTCTTCGAGCGCGACCACGTCGGCGCTGGCGCCACGGGCCACTCCGGCGCTCTGATCCGCCGGCACTATGAGCATCCCGTCGGGATCCGCCTCGCGAGCGAGAGCCTCGCCTTCTTCGAATCGTTCGATCGCCGCACCGGGCGCGATGCCGGGTACGTGCGCGTCGGGTTCACAACGGGAGCGAGGGAGGGGGACGTCCCCGCCCTCAAGCGACTCCTCGCGGTCCAGCGCCGCCACGGAGTTACCGCCAAACTCGTGAGCGCCTCGGAGCTGCGCGCGATCGAACCGGGGATGGAGGTCTCCGACTTGGCGGTGGGCGTTCACGACGAGCGCGCCGGATACGCGGACCCCGTCGCGACCGCGCTCGGGTTCGCGAGGGCCGCCGTCGAGGAGGGCGCGGAACTCCAGGAGGGGGTGGAGGTCCTCGGGCTCCGCGTCGAGAAGAACCGCATCGTGGGCGTGCGGACGAAGACCTCGACGATCCTCGCGGACCGCGTCGTCGTCTCCGTGGGGAACTGGACCCCTTCTCTCCTCGCAACGGCGGGCGTGCGGGTCCCCGTACGGTTCGTCCGCGGCGAGATCGCGTTCCTCCGAAGACCGCCCGGCGTTCGCGCGCCCCGACTCCACTTCGACTATTACAACAACACGTACTCCCGGCCGGACGGGACCCGCGACACCCTCGTGGGATACATGGCGACGGACCTCCGGACCGCGCAGCCGCGGCCCGTGCCCTTCGACGAGACGCTTCGTGCATCCACCGCCAGAGACCTGCGGTCGCGGCTCGCGGCGCGGTTCCCCGCGTTCGCACGGTCGCAGATCCGCGGGGGATACGCGGGCCTCTACGACGTCACGCCGGACCGGTACCCGGTGCTCGGCCCGGTCGGACCCGCGGGCCTCTTTGTCGCCGTCGGGTTCAGCGGCCACGGGTTCAAGTTATCCCCCGCGATCGGGCGCATGATGTCCTTGGCGGTGCTCGGTGGGCGTCGGGATCCGGATTTGGCGGCGCTCGCGCCCTCGCGCTTTTCGAAAGGGCGACCTCTCCGGCCGGCGGCCCCGTTCCCCGCGCGCGGGCCGCGTCTCCCGTGAGCACAGGGTTCATGGCGGCGAGGCGCATGCTGCCTCCGTGGCGGACGAGGTCCGCGTGCGAAAGCAGGTCTACATCACGCCGCAGGACCTCACGGGTTTCATCGTCTCCCTCGGCGGGATCAAGTTCTGGGCCGTCGCGATCTTCCCCATGTACGTGGGATGGGTCCTCGCGCAGGAGCCCGTGTCCGCGCGCCACCTGTTCATCGACGAGCTCGGGATCGTCCTCGGCCTCGTCATCATCGGCCCGCTCCTCGGCACGTTCACGCTTTTGTTCAACACGTACTACGACATGGAGACGACGGACCTCGCGAACCCGCGAAAGCAGTACGTGACGGTCCTCGAGGACCTCGTCGACCGTGACACCGTGCGCTACGCGGCGTGGGGGTTCGCCTGCCTCGGCCTCCTTTTGGCGGCGTTTGTCGCGGCGAACCTCATTCGGTACGACGTGCCCGTCGTCGGTCTTTCGGCCGCGTTCGGCGGTGGCGTGTTCTTCCTCCTGATCGCGCTCGCGGCGCTCCTCTCCTTCGCCTACTCGCACCCTTCGATCCGGCTCAAGGGCGTCCCGGGGATGGATCTGTTCGTCAACATCCTGGGCTTCGGCGTCCTCTGCCCCCTCGCGGGCTGGGCCCTCCTTGCCCCCGTGGAGACGTTCCCCGCTTGGTATCTCATCGCGACCGCCCTGTTCGTCGGCGCAGCCTATGCGCCTACGACCGCGTCGGACTTCGAGGCGGACCGCAAGTACGGAATCCGGACACTGGCGGTCGCACTCGGGATGGTTCGCGCGATGCGCTTGGGCTTCGTTCAGCTCGTGGGCGCGGTCGTCCTCCTCTTCCTGGGCGCCTCGCAAGGCTGGTTCCCGTTCACGCCCCCCGCGGACCGGGCGCTCGACGCGCTGTGGCCCTTCGTGATTGCGCAGGTCGCCGTCTACGCCGTCTTCCTGAGGAGGCCGACGCAGCCGAAGACGTGGGCCCTCATCCTGCTCGAGACGATCTTGCAGGGGCTGACGACCCTCCTCTTCCTGTACTACTTCGTCGGGGGCCAGTCGTACGCTCCGTAGCTACTTCATAGCCATTTTATAGCCTGAGATGCGAAGGCTTTTACGGGGACGGCCCGTTCCACGGGCGATGGGGCTCTTCGACAACTTCCAGTTCGAGCCGCTGCCCGAGCACTGGCGGCTTGAAGCGGAAGCGTGGGTCGACCGCTACTTCCAGGAGATCGCGGAGGTCCAGGACCCCAAGAACTGGTCGAAGTTCTACCCCAGCCTTCCGCTCACGCGCCTCGAGTCGATCATGGCGAAACCCGACGGGTTCCGCTCGTACGCGTCGAAGGTCGTGGCGGCGGATTCGCGCACGGCCGACCTCTCGTGGAGGGTCACGAAAGCATCCCAGCTCCACGACGACCAGTTCATGACCGCGCTCAAGATCATCCGCGCGCAGGCGTCCACGGAGCTCGGGTCGATCCAGCAGCACCGCATGGTGTACGAGAAGCTCGACTCCGGAAGCCTCACGGGCACGGACAAGGAGATCGTCGAGGGCATCCACAACGTGTCCGAGCGGGGCACGGACCTCGCGTCGATCTCGTTCTCGAAGAAGCGCGTGTGCGTCGAGGAGCTGCGGCACCACTACCAGATGAGCGCGGTCCTCACCCTCGACCCCACGTGGGACGATCGTCGATGGGGGCGGAAGTGGGCGACGGAGACCCTCGACGAGTTGTTCGCGATGAAGCCGGGCGAACACGTGCTCGACGCCTTCAACATCGAGTTCAAGACCTTGCTCGACAGCGCGACGTTCCTCGCGTTCATCGACCGCGTCGGGAAGTATCAGCTCGAGATGCAGCACCACTTCTACTACGCGCCGATGGCCCTGTCGATGCCGTACATGCGGTGGCTCGAGGAGTCGTACCATTTGGCGGCGGGGGAGAAGCTCCTGCGCGCGATGGCGGCGGTGGCCGTGCTGGACGGATCGAACTTCACGATGCAACACATGCAGCAGCACCTGAACATGTGGTTCCCGCGAGGGCTCGAGATGTTCGGGTCCGAGCTCGGCGGCGCGCACGTGAAGGGCATGTTCAAAACGCTGGCGAACGACGAGGCGCAGCGCCTGTACATCGAGGAAGTGTCCGGGAAGGTGCGGGACATCAACCTGGCGGCGGTCGCGGCCAAGGTCGGCTGCTCGCGGGATGCCGCCGAGCCGTACCTCGAGCGGATTCTCGCGGGGGAGACGGTCGAGGGCCTCACGCGGGCGGATCTGATCAAGCTCCCGCACCGCCGATTCTTCCGGATCCGAGGGCTCACGGAGTTCGGGGACTTCCAGCTCCCTGGCCGCCTCGGGCAGGGCGTCGGCTACGTGTACCTCCCGTTCGACCTCGAGGGGAACCTCCTCACGCAGGGGGAAAACGGCAAGGGGAGACCCATCGAGAAGGAGGACTATATCGAGTATCTCAAGACGGTGCTGCCGGGGGCCTACATGGGAAGCCGCCACTGGGAGTTCGTGAAACGCGACTTCCTCTTCAACCCCGCATGGGGCGATCCCGTCCGCGCGACGGGCTCGTGGTGAAGTCGACCCGTCTGCGCGATCGTTTCGTTCGAGCGCCGCGTGTCCAAGTGTTCAGAATTGCGGTGGCGTCTGGGGCGGCTCCAACGGCGGGGGCTGCATCGGCGGGGGCACGAGCGGAGGCACCTGCGCCGCCTTGCGCCTCCTGCGCAGGACCACGAACGCGACGAACACAAGGACGAGGATCAAGATTACAATGATACCTAGTAGGAAACTCGTTTGCGATTGCCCGAAGAACATCTGGACCGTCACCGACCCGGATGGTTGCGCGCCGCTAAGCGTCACGTCGTCGTTGTCGACGATGATGTAGTACAGCCCTGAGGATGAGAGCGTCTTGTTGTACGAACGCGTGTTCTCCTGCGTTCCGCTGACGAGATACAGGAACTGCGCGGCGTTCGGGTTGATGTAGTCGTTGTAGCCTCCCTGTTGCGTCACGTACACGTCGATGTTCCCGCCGGTCGTCACGGTGATGCCCACGACGAGACTCCACGAGGCCGCGATGTTCACGGAGAACGCGGCGTAGTCGTTCAGCGATACGGTAGCGGTGCGCGCGTCGGGCGGCGAAACGGTCGCCAGGCTCCCCGCCTGCGCGCCCGGAAGAAATAAGATCAAAGCCAATGCCACGAGGACCCCCACAACCTTTCGCATGGCGGGCAGGAAAGATGGCAAGCTCAAGAGGTTTTCGGTCGCGGGCATAGGTATCTCCCATGACACCCTCGCAGGGACCTCCTCGCCCGCGGATCCGCGCGAGCCTGACGCGGGATGGCACGCAAACGTCTATATCGTCGGAGGACGCGTCCGACCCCATGGCCGCGGCGTCTTACCCTTGTCCCGTATGTCGCCAGCCCCTCACGTGGGTCGCGCAGTACAACGCTTGGTACTGCTACACGTGCCAGCAATACCGCCAACCCGGGCAGGCCGGCGGGGGACCCAACACCTCGGGCCCGCAGGTCGCGAATCTCTGGAACCAGAACGCCTACCGCATCCGGCGCAAGGTGCTCGCCCTCGCGCAGCAGTACTACATCGAGGATCCGCAGGGCCGGCAAATCGGCTACAGCAAGCAGGCCATGTTCAAGCTCAAGGAGGACATCCGCGTCTTCGCGAACGAGCAGATGGCGCTCGAGCTGTTCCGGATCCAGCAGACGAACTGGTCCGACGCATGGGGGCAGTTCGCGATCATCGACACCGCTTCGGGGCAAGCGGTCGGCCACGTCCGGCGCAAGGCGCTCGCCTCGATCGTCCGGTCCGAATGGGAGATGTTCAACGCTGCGAGCCAGCTCGTGGGAGGCATCTACGAGAAGACGGGGCGCGCGCTCGCGCGTCGCTTCGTGCCCATGGGCGCCCTCATCCCCGCGAAGATGGAGGTCACCCTTCAGGGCCAGACCGTCGCGACGATCGACCAGCAGTTCAAGATCATCGGGGACCTGTGGGACATCAAAGCAGACCGCTTCCCGCCCGGCGCCGACCGCCGGGTGCTCGTGTCGTGCGCGATCCTGATGGGCATGATCGAGCGCGGGCAGCAAGGCTGATCTGCTTGTCATCCGCAGGCCCAACCATGAAGGGGGAGTGCTCCCGGCGGGATTTGGACCCGCGCCAGGGGCTCGAGAGGCCCCTATCCTTGACCGGACTAGACTACGGGAGCGCAGGCGACGCTAGACCCGAACCGGAAATAAAGGTTGCTTCGGCGTCGCGCGGGGGACGCAGTCTTTAAGCCGGGCCGACCTCTCAATGGAGTCCGTGAAGTTCGTCTACTGCCCTTCGTGCGGCCAGGTGAGCATGCTCGCGCGCCTCGAGCACGACGTGTGCCAGAACTGCCGCAAGGACGCCAGGGTCGTGCGCGTGCCCTATCCGTGGCAGACGCTCGTGGGCATCGCGATTATCCTGGCGGGCACCGCGTTCCTCATCCTCGGGCAGACGCAGGACGTCGCCTGGCGGGACCTCACCGCGACGCTGCCGCTCCGGATCGGCTGGTTCGTCGTCTTCGTCGGCGCTGGCCTCTTCTTCTCCATGTGGGGGGCGCGCGTCATGCGTGCGGTCGCCGCCAGGAAGGGGCGGGAGCAGTTCGGGGAGACGCCCACATGAAGGCCGTGCTCGCGCAGCTCGCTCCCGCCGTCGGGAAGAAGGAACAGAACCTCAAGGCGATGGGAAAGGTCCTCGCCGGCACGGAGGCGGACCTCGCATGCTTCGGCGAGCTGTACCTTAGCGGCTACATGGCCCGGGATGCGATTCCGAAACTCGCGGAGCCCGCTGACGGTCCGAGCGTGAAGGCCGTGGCGCGGATGGCGGCGGACCACGGGACGCACATTCTCTTCGGCATGCCGGAGAGAGCCGCCAAGGCCCGCACGCTGTTCAATTCGGCCGTCCTCGTCGCGCCGGACGGGCGCACGTGGGTGTACCGTAAGATCTACCTCGCGAACTTCGGGCCGTTCGAGGAAAACGTTTGGTTCGGCCAAGGATCCGAACTCGTCCTCGCGGACACGAAGATCGGGAAGCTCGGCCTCCTCATCTGCTACGACATGTTCTTCCCGGAGCTGTCGAAGGCGCTCGCGCTCCAGGGCGCCGACGTGATCGCCACGATCTCCGCGGGCCCGCACACGAGCCGGCGATTCTTCGACGTAATCCTTCCGGCGCGTGCCATCGAAAACGCGACGTACGTGCTGTACACGAACCTTGTGGGCACGGAGCTCAATCAGGTGTTCTCCGGTGGGACGCAGGCGATCGGGCCGCGCGGCGAGGATCTCGGGAGTGCAAAGGACCATCAGGAGCAGGTCTTGGCTGTGGGCGTGGACCTCCGTCACCTCGACGTCGCGCGGGAATTCCGGCCCACGATCCGCGACACACGCCCGGAGTTCTTCGACGCGGTCCGGCGGCTCCTGGAGCGGTGAACGCGGACCGCTGTGAGGAAAGGGGGTCTACGAAGAGGGGACCGTGGTCTGACCGGCCCCTCTTGGCGAACCTCGCATGTCGTCCGCGTTGCAGCCTACCCGCAAGGGACTGGCTTGATGCTGTCGGTACCCTCTATCGCCAAGCCTCCCAGCGTTCTGCCCTTCAAGGTCGCGCTAGTTTGGCCGCACGCAAACCCGGTCTGCTGTGTGTTGAAGTGGAGCACCATGTCGAGGTCTCCGTCCCCGTCGACGTCCTCAAGCGCCGCTTTTGTCGCCGGCGCACCGCTCGGCCCGAACGTCACCGTGGTCCAGTCCACCGTGCCGGCGTCGAAGTCAGGGGTGGTCAAGATAGCCACGGGGACCTTACCGTTAGACTTCACGTTGATGGAGTTCGGGAAACTTCCCGGTTTGATGTCGATTCCGACCTCTGTCACAAGCTCGGAGACCACAAGGTTGTCCATGGATCCCGACACGCGATCGGCGCTCGACCAACCGTACCCCGGGGGCGAGCCGATGTAGCCATCGGAGACGAGCACGTAGGGCATCTGCCTGAGGCCCACGTCGCCCCAGTCCTTTCGGAAGAGCAGGAGGGTCTGACCCGAATCCCACAGTTCGACGATGCCTCGTCCCGCGTCCTTGACGATCCTGACATAGTAATTCGTGTTGTACTGGTAATCAAAGCCCACGTCATCGTAATACTCGTGCAACGGTACGTCTACTACGGTGTCCATCTTGTACGCGGAGTAGATCCTCGGGACGCCGTTCGGCATCCAGTGGGGACCTGCGATAACAAGGACGAGCGCATCCGTCACGATCGGCAACGGAACGCCGAGGGATTGGTATCCCATGCCCCTACGGTAGCTGTCCGGAAGGTTGACGAGACCGATGTAAGCCTTGCCGGAATTCTGGGACCAGGATACACGCACAGTGAACTCGACGGTTACTCGATCCCTGGGCCCGATCTCCCGATACGAGAAGTCCCGGTCCCCGCACTCGGAGTTGAAACGGAGGACGGCGGCGCTCGTGTCCACGAACACGTCGTAGGTGCCGTCGCCGCTGAAGTCCGTCCACTGGTCCGTGGAGAAGTCGTCACTGAATAGGACCCAGCCGTCCCCGCTGGCGTTCCTCGGTGCGCCGACCAAGAACGAAGCGAACGCCACCACGAAGGTAACCGAGACCACGACAGTCCGGCGATGGATCGCCTCGCGCACTCGGCCCACTAGTTCCTGACTTCGAATTGACGGCATCCTCCCCACCTGCCGCAGGGACCTCGATGACGGTAGTTCAACAGGCGATGCATGTTTCACGCGTAGTACGACTGAATGTGTCCACACGTACGACGGAGTATGTTCACGCGTCGAACGGTGGAATCCGAACGCGCGATCAGGTCACGACAACCGTGCGTAACGTGCTCCCGCGACCGAAGCCTTTAATAGCGCCTCAAGGTTCGGAGCCTTCCCAAACCCGTGACTGATGAGGTCCGTTGGGACCGAAGGAGGTTCGTGAATGGCCAAGCCGATCTACGTGCGCTTCGAGATGCCGAAGGAACTCGTCGACAAGACCTATCAGGTCGTCGAACTCGCCCGAGACTCCGGGAAGCTGCGCAAAGGCACGAACGAGGTCACGAAACTCGTCGAGCGCGGGGACGCGAACTTCGTCGCGATGGCGGAGGACGTCGATCCGCCCGAGATCCTCATGCACATGCCGATCCTCTGCGAGGAGAAGGGAATCCCCTTCGCGTACGTGCCGAGCAAGCAGGAGCTCGGCGTCGCCGCGGGCCTCGGCAAGGCGACGGCCAGCGTGGCGATTACGGACCCGGGCAAGGCAAAGCCGATGCTCGACGAGCTCGTGTCGAAGCTCCGCGCCCTGAAAAAGTGAGGAGACCATGGGAGAAGAAGAGGGCATCCCGGCCGAGGTCGTGGAGGTCGTCGGCCGCACGGGGATGACGGGCGAGGCCGTCCAGGTCAAAGTGCGCGTGCTCGACGGGCGCGACAAGGGGCGCATCATCACCAGGAACGTCAAGGGTTCCATTCAGCTCGGCGACGTCCTCATGCTGCGGGAGACCGCGCGCGAGGCGCGCAAGCTCAGCGTGAGGTAGGCATGCCGGTCCGGCGCGTGTGCTCGTATTGCGGCGAGGACATCGAGCCGGGCACGGGGAAGATGTTCGTCAAGAAGGACGGCACCGTGTTCTTCTTCGACCGCTCGAAGTGCCAGAACGGCCTTCTCAAGCTGGGCCGCGTGCCGCGCACGGTCCGCTGGACCCGTGCGGCGATCCAGGCGAAGGCCCGCGCGAAGGGGCTGGCCGTCGAGGAGGCGCGCCCCGAGGCCGCGGACGAGGGCGAGGCGGAAGTCGCGGCGACGTTCTCGATCCAAGTCCCGAAGGGCAAGGACATCCCTCAAGCGACGCGAGACCTGATCGACCGGAGGATCGGGCCAGGGCTCTCCGCGGGGGAGATCGAACGGCGGTTCCGGGAGTTCTCGGGCAGCCCGCTCCTGCTGGGCCACTTGGGCACCTGGTACGGGAAGCGCCACCCGAAGAAGAAGGTCTCCCAGGTCGAGCTCACCGAATACGCCGCCTTCCTCGACACCGCCGCGGGGAAGAAGGTGCTCAAGGACTGGCTGGAGTCCGAGGCGAAGAAGGAGAAGGTCGCGAAGGAGGCGTGACGTGCGCGAGCGCGCATTCGCACTCGTGAAGCCGGACGGCGTGCAGCGCGGGCTCGTC
>Ga0209431_10004076_pt1 | contig 11492 bp, 8 predicted proteins | sample RifCSP13_3_FD_184021 | JGI IMG/M metagenome (GOLD analysis project Ga0209431, IMG submission 184021) | Soil microbial communities from Rifle, Colorado - Rifle CSP2_sed 13_3 (SPAdes) (version 2) | ecosystem: Environmental > Terrestrial > Deep subsurface > Rock core/Sediment | place: Rifle...
CACACTTCCCAGGCTCAGCGAATATTACCTCGGACAGTTGATGTACTTTTTCGAAAAGGCCTGCGGAATAAGTGGTTACCTGCTGGGCGTAAATCCTTTTGATCAGCCCGGTGTTGAGGCCTACAAGAAGAATATGTTTGCACTGCTCGAAAAACCGGGATTTGAAGAGGAAACAAAAAAGATCAAAAGCAGGATTTGATGTTCGAGCTGTCCAATAAGTCAAAATAAGAAAAACTCACGCAAAGCCGCTAAGTCGCAAAGAGCTGATTACCATAAATTTGTTTCTTCGCGTCTTTGCGTCTTTGCGAGAAATAACTGCTTTTTAGACAACCTCCTGTCGGAATGTATCCAAAATAATTTAAACGTTAATTACTTTTTAATAAGTAATTTGCATAGTTTTTGTAGGATAATTTATGAAACGTTACCTTTGTAAGGTTCGTATAATCCAACAAAACTGTGTAATTGAATTATTTGGCTCACATATATTTATCCGGCAACAACGAGGAAATCCTTGTGGGCAACTTCATTGGTGATTATGTGAAGGGGTTTGAGCTGTCGCGTTATACCGACCAGGTCCGGAAAGGTATTATGCTGCACCGGCATATCGATTCATTTACGGATACCAATATTATTGTAAAGCGGAGCAAATCGAGAATAGCCGAAAAATACCACAAATATTCCGGGATCATCATTGATATCTTTTACGACCATTTCCTGGTTAATTCCTGGCCACTGTATTCTCCGCATCCCATCGAGGAATTTGTTAAAAATGTTCATACCGTACTCGGTCAGTACATTGACACACTTCCCGAGGGAGTAAGGCTGTTTTTGCCTGCTTTTATAAAGAACAACTGGATCCAGAAATATTCCACCATCGAAGGTATTGAGGATGTTTTACACCGGATGTCGAGTCGCACCTCGCTGCCTGAACAAACCGAATATGCCATAGATATCCTTCGTGAGGATTATCATAAATTTGAATCGGAGTTTTCCGCCTTCTTCCCGAACCTTATCAGCTATGTCAGCAAATCTTTCGGGATCAGTTTCGACAATGACGAATACCCTGGTTTAAGTGCGCGGGTCATTTAGTTGTACACTTTTCTTACCGCGTCGAGCCTTACCAGAATAAACAGCAGCAACGTAAAAGCTATCATGGATGATCCGCCGTAACTAAAAAACGGCAGTGGTATCCCAATAACCGGGAACAGGCCGATGGTCATACCGATATTGATGGCAAAATGAAAGAACAGGATTGAAAATACGCCATATCCGTAAATCCGGGTGAATTGCGATCGTTGCCTGTCCGCCAGGAACAGGATCCTTATCAGCAATCCGGAGTAAATGAGTATGACGATAAGGGTTCCAATGAATCCCCATTCTTCTCCCACCGTACAAAAAATAAAATCGGTACTCTGCTCGGGAACAAAATCGAGTTTCGTTTGCGTGCCTTTTAAATAGCCCTTACCGAAAAAACCACCCGATCCGATGGCAATTTTCGACTGGTTAAGGTTATATCCCACATTGCGGATATCCGTTTCCTTCCCAAGCAGTATGTTCACACGGGTTTGCTGATGGGGTTTCAGTACGTTTTGGAAAACGTAACCAACCGTATACGTGAACGCAATACAACCAAAAAGAAATAAAAGCACCAGGGTCACATTTTTAATCTTCCGGATATAGGAAATGACAATAAATGCTATGGAAGCAACCACAAGTGCTATAAGAAGCAAATTATACGAATCCGGTTTAAGGGGCAGGTAAGGCAATAATAATCTGATGACAAAATAAAAAAAAGGAATACCTGCGGCAGCGATCAGGGCATGAACGCCTTTCCTGTTTATCAGACCGAAGCTTGCTAAGGCAAGCGCTATAAGAACAATGAGAACGGCTGTTTTGGAAAGCAACAGGGTCATAAGGAACAATATGGTTATAAACAAGCTGAAGGCAAGGATCCAACCGGGCATTCCTTCACGGTACATCAACAGGATAAAACAGCTGAATACCAGCGCGGTACCCCAATCGGGCTGAAGTACGATCAGGCCTACGGGCAAACCGATCAGCACACCTAAAATCATTACCGATCTCCACGTCCAAAGTTTAACACTGTAACCGCTGAGGTATCGTGCGATAACCAGGGCGGTAGCAATTTTAACAAATTCTGCAGGCTGCAGGTTGAAACCCAGTATCCTGATCCATGAGCGGGCGCTGTTGACCTCTACGCCAAAAACAAGGACCGCCAGCAGGAGCAGGATTGCAAATCCGTAGATGACATAGGCGAAAAAATGATAGAACCGGTGATCAATGGCAAATATCAGTATGATCACAACAAAAGAGGCCATGATCCACAGCAGCTGGCCGCCATAATTCCGCCGGATATCGAGTATTGAACCGAATTGCTCATTGTAGGACGAAGCAAATATATTCATCCAGCCGAATAGTACCAGCAGCAGGTACAAACCCACGGTTGTCCAGTCAACTTCCTCGGTTATGTTAAGTTTGTCTATCATTTGATATTAAGAAGATTACCATTAAGCATCCTGGCTTCCACCCATTTTCTTCCGGGCGCAATGGTATCAGTCAGGTATTTTTCTATCATCAGGCTTGCAATGGGTGCCGCATAGGAAGCACCCCATTTCCCGTGTTCCACATATACCGAAATGGCAATTTTGGGATTATCCTTCGGGGCAAAAGCAATAAATACAGAATGGTCCTGACCCTGCGGATTTTCTGCAGTACCCGTTTTACCGCAAACAATGATATCCTTAAGCTGTGCGATTCCTGCGGTTCTTCCCGGCCCGCCGTTCACAGCCATTTCCATTCCTTTCACCACCAGGCCGAAATTTGCCGTATCAATATTAATGGCATGTTTCTCGTAAAACCGGTGTTCAATTGTGTCAATCCCTTCAATTTGTTTAATGACATGGGGAATAATATAATAGCCCCTGTTTGCAATAGCAGCCGTCCAGTTAGCCATTTGCAGCGGAGTTACCAGGATCTCACCCTGCCCGATTGCCAGTGAAATAGTGGTTAGCGCATTCCAGTGATTTTCTCCGTAATAACGGTCAAAATAGCTCACCGGTGCGAGAAAACCTTTCAACTCATTCGTAAAATCAGCATTCAGCCTGTCCCCGATCCCGAATGACATAACATAGTCGCGCCATGCTTTATAAGCAATACCGGGACTTTCATAGTTCGGATTTTCGATGATTCGTTTATATACATTGCAGAAATAGGCATTGCATGATTGTTCTATGCCGTGTAACAAACTAAGCGGGCTGTTGTGTATATGGCACCCCACACTAACCCCCCTGCCATAATATCCCTGGTTGCACGAAAACGTGGAATTTTCCTGGATCACCCCTTCCTGCAGGGCTATAAGCGCCTGGATGGGTTTAAAAGTGGAACCCGGAGGATAATTGGCCATGAGTGCGCGGTTGAACAAGGGTTCCAGTGAATCGCGCTCGAGTTTTGTATAATTCACAGTGCGTGACCTGCCAACCAGCAATGACGGGCTGTATGAAGGTGCTGAAATCAAGGTAAGTATTTCGCCGGTTGCAGGTTCAATGGCAACTACACTTCCTTTGTAATTTCTCATCAGTGTTTCACCATATGCCTGCAACTTTGCATCAATTGTACAGACCATATCTTTGCCTACCACGGCATCCTCATTAAAGCGCCCTCCCTGGTAGGGCCCCATGACCCGGCCATGCACATCAACGAGTAAAACCTCCTGTCCCTTTTCACCCCGCAGCACATCTTCAAAATATCCTTCAATTCCGCTAATCCCGATATAATCACCCATGGCGTAAAACTTATCGGCCTCTATCATTTTTTCATCCACCTCCCCCACATATCCGAACAGGTGGGAAGCAATTTGATTACTGTAACTCCTGAGGGTGCGGGACCTTACATAAAAACCGGGGAATCTGTACATTTTCTCCTGCAGCACTGCATACGTCTCAGGTGACAATTGCTTAATGAAGGGTTCGCGCCGGTACCTCGGATTATAGGATCTGATGATACCCGCCCGAAGCCTTTCCATGTCGATGCGCAGGATATTGCATAGTTCAAGCGAATCAAAGGCCTTTAGCTCGAACGGGGCGATCATCAGGTCGTAGACAGGTTGATTGTAAACAAGAAGCTGCCTGTTCCGGTCATAGATAAGCCCGCGGGCCGGGTAAAGTATTTCGATCCGCTTGGAATTGTTCTCAGCAGAAAGCTTGTAGCTGGAATCGATGACCTGTATATAGAATAACCTTGCAACCAGGGCAAAGGATGTAACCAAAACAATGACTGTAATGATATTTCTGCGACTCGAAAACTGGTCCATGGGCTATTGTCGAAAAACGAAAAACTGACTGATAATAATGATCAGGGAAGTGAGCATCATACTGAGTAATGCCCTGAAAAAAGTGCTGAAAAAATAGTCAAGCGTAAAAACTTCAAGATAAAACAGGGTAAAGTGATGGAGAAAAACAAGGATGATCGTATATTTTACAAACCATTCCAATCCGAACTCCGACAGGCGTGGCAAAGTTCCCGTCTGGTAACCTTCGCGCGGCGAAAACAAGGCCAGAACAAAAGGCCTGGAAAAGGCCATCAGAACTGTGGCAGTAGAATGTACACCCGGGGTGCCCATGAAAAGGTCCATGACAAGTCCAAGGGTAAAGGCACTGATAAGCAGCACTATCCTGGGTATATAAAACGGCAGTAATAATATAAAAAGAACATATACATAGGGATTGATATATCCCGAAAACTCAATATTTTTGAATACCGCCAACTGGGCCAGGATCAGGACCACAAACTGAAACAGGTATTTAAGAAATTCCTTAATCATTGGGCAACCCTTGTTTCAAGTGAATCTATCTCCTGCCTTGTAATGTTCTTAATGACCTGCACATAACTGAGTTTTCTGAAATCATTGGAAAGCCTTACGTTGATCTCATAGTAATTCCCTCCTTTAAGCCTGAAATCCTCGATAATGCCAATCAAATAACCTTCCGGGAAAACGCCTCCGAAACCGCTTGTAACAATGGTATCGCCTTTTGCAATGGCAACGTGATGGGGTATGTCGATGAGGGTGGCAAATCCGGTATTCTTACCGCTCCAGCTCACCGGTCCATAGTATCCGTTCTTCCTGATCTTACCGCTTACCGTAAATCCTCTGTTCAGCACCGACAGTACACCGGAGTAATTCCCGGAGACCGATTTAACGATTCCAACTATCCCGTCGCTGTTGATGACTGCCATATCGGGTTCAATGCCGCTGCTGCTGCCCCGGTCGAGTGTGATATAGTTAAACTGCTTGTTAACCGTGTTGTTGATAACCCGGGCTGTAAGGTACAAATACCGGCGTGAGTAAAGCGTATCAATTACCGGTGCGGAATCCGGTGTATTAAGCCTGAAAGACGATCTTAACCGGTTGTAGAGCCTGGCATTCTCCTCGGCCAGCTTATGGTTTTCATTGTGGAGTGACAGGTAATCCTTGAAATTCTCAATCCTTGTTGACAGGCGCCCGGATACCTGGTGCGAGAGGGTGTAAAAAAGAACTTTCTGATAAGGATTTGCACTGAATAACAGAAAAAGTGAGAACGACTCAATCAGCAGAAACAGGATCAGGAAATGATGCCGGAATATGAATCGCAATAAGTTTTTCATCCTACATGCCCGTTTGCAGCCGACTGGTTATCTGATCAGGAGCGACTGGTACTTGTCAGTGTTTTTTAAAATTATACCGGTACCCCTGGCAACAACATGCAAAGGATTCTCAGCAATATGAAAGGTAATGCCGATCTTATCGGTAAGCCGCTTAGCCAGGCCGCGCAACAATGCGCCTCCGCCTGCCAGGTATATTCCTTTCTGGACAATATCGGCATACAATTCGGGTGGCGTTTGTTCCAGCACGGAAAGTACAGCTGATTCCACCTTGGAAAGCGACTTGTCAAGACAATGGGCAACTTCCTGATAGGAAACCGGAACTTCAATGGGCAAAGCAGTCATCATGTTTGGACCCCGTACGAGGAAATCAGCCGGTGCATGATCTATATCGGGCAAAGCAGCTCCTACATTTATCTTGATATCTTCTGCCGTACGTTCACCAACTTTAATGTTATGCTGGTGGCGCATATATGACTGAATATCAGCCGTGAATCCATCGCCTGCAATACGAATGGATTCATTGCACACAATACCGCCCAGGGCTATAACGGCAATTTCGGTGGTTCCTCCGCCGATATCCACAACCATATGACCTTCGGGGGCTACAACATCAAGACCAATACCAATTGCTGCGGCCATGGGTTCATAAACCATGTATACGTCCCGGCCTCCGGCGTGTTCCGAAGAGTCGCGAACAGCACGTATTTCAACTTCGGTACTGCCCGAGGGTATGCTTACTACCATCCTCAGGGAAGGCGTAAAAAAGCGGTTGCGGGGGTTGATCATCCTGATCATACCCCTGATCATCTGCTCTGCAGCATTAAAATCAGCGATAACTCCGTCACGTAACGGCCTGATGGTGCGTATATTTTGATGTGTCTTTCCATGCATCTGCCTGGCTGTTTCCCCAATGGCAACAAGTTTTTTTGTGGTCTGATCTATGGCGACGATTGAAGGCTCGTCGACTACTATTTTATCATTCTCAATGATAATGGTGTTTGCAGTGCCCAGATCAATTGCCAGTTCCTGGGTAAATAAAGAAAAAATTCCCATAGAGATTTAAATCATAAAAGTTGGTAAAGTTAATACTTTGAGAGATTATATAATATATAATCTAAGCTTATAAACGCATAAAAATTCAGGATGTTACGTTATTCTAATGTTTAAAATGCCGGGTCCCCGTAAATACCATGGACATGTTGTTCCTGTTGCAAAAATCAATTGAATTCTGATCCCTTACCGATCCGCCCGGCTGAATAACTACATTGATCCCTGCTTCATTGGCAATTTCCACGCAATCGGGAAAGGGGAAAAAAGCATCCGATGCCATAACCGCTCCCACCGTATCAAATCCAAAACTTCGCGCCTTAACAACAGCCTGCCTTAGAGCATCCACCCTGCTGGTTTGTCCCACTCCACTGGCTATCAGTTGTTTATTCCGGGCCAGCACAATGGTGTTTGATTTGGTATGTTTTACAACCTTATTCGCAAAAGCAAGGTCATCATATTCCGCGTCAACGGGTATCCGTTGTGTGACCGGTTTCATATCGGCCCTGGATTCTGTTTTAACATCGCGGTCCTGCTCAATCACCCCGTTCAGCATCGACCTGAACTGGACCTTGGGCAGGGGAGTATTCTTCCGTACCAGGATGATCCTGTTCTTCTTTTTCTTCAGGATATCGAGGGCAGCCTCATCAAACGCAGGGGCGATGATCACTTCAAAAAACAGTTTATCGGCTTCGGTGGCTGTGGCTTCATCAACCGTGGTGTTGGTGATCAGTATTCCGCCAAATGCCGAAACCGGATCACCTGCCAGTGCATCGGTCCAGGCATCGGCAATTTTCGGCCTCGATGCAATGCCGCAGGCATTGTTATGTTTCAGGATAGCAAAGGTTGTTTCCGTGAAATCATCGATAAGATAAACTGCAGCTTCAATATCAAGCAGGTTATTATATGAAATTTCCTTCCCCTGCAGCTGATCGAACAGGTGTTCAAAATCACCATAGAAAGTGCCCCGTTGATGCGGATTCTCACCATAGCGCAGTGGTTTTGCCAGATTCACGCTTTTCCGGAATCCCTTTTTTTCAGCATTTTTACTGAAATGATTAAAAATGGCTGTGTCATAATGCGATGTGACGCCAAATGCTTCCATGGCAAGGCCTCTGCGCTCTTCCAGGGTAGTTATTCCCTGCTTGCCACCCAGAATATCCAGTAACCGGGAATATTGATCCTTTGATGGAATTATCACCACATCGCGGAAATTTTTTGCAGCTGCACGGATAAGGGAAATGCCCCCGATGTCTATCTTCTCGATAATATCCTCCTCTGCAGCACCCGAAGCCACAGTTTCCTCAAAGGGATATAAATCCACCACCACCAGATCAATGGAATGAATATCATACTGTTTCATATCCGCAACATCCTGATCAAAATCCGGCCTGGCAAGAATTCCGCCGAATACTTTCGGATGAAGGGTTTTTACCCTGCCGCCGAGAATGGAAGGATAGCCTGTAAGTTTCTCCACCGCTGTTACCCTGATGCCCAGCTTTTCAATAAAATCTTTTGTGCCTCCCGTGGATACGATGGTAATATGAAGTGAATCAAGTTTTCGGACGATATCTTCGAGATGATCTTTATAATATACCGAGATCAGTGCTGATTTAATTTTTTTTTCTTCCATAAAATAGGTGATTTAAACGGTTGTAGCGGGGACAAGATATTAAATTTTTCATTATGTATTTCACACTTTCTTATCTTTGTTACTGATAAATTCACATGCCTATGCGATGGTTGTATATTTTTAACGAAAGCCTCCAATCGGCTTACCGGACGGTTATTCTGAACAAATTACGCACATTTCTTTCTCTGCTCGGGGTTACCATAGGCATTTTTTCCATTATTTCGGTCTTTGCCGTACTCGACTCGATGGAATCGAATATGAAAGCAACCGTTGAATCATTTGGCACCGATGTGATTTTTGTTGAAAAATGGCCGTGGGCCCCCGAAGACGGAAAGGAATTTGCCTGGTGGGAATACCTGAATCGTCCGGTGACAACCCTTCGAGAATATTCCGAAATTAAGAACCGTATGCCCGGAGTGAGTTCTGTTTGCTTTATTGCCGCCGTTCAAACCGATGTCGAATACCTTGACAACAGTGCCGAAAATCTAATGCTCTGGGGAGTGAGTGAAGAGTTCGGTGAAACACGCAGTTTCGACATAGTACAGGGAAGGTTCTTTTCAGCCTTCGAAATTAATTCGGGCAGGAACAATTGTGTTATCGGCTATTCAATCGCTGAAGAATTGTTTGAAGGCAAATCACCCCTTGGAAAAACCATAAAACTGAAAGGCAAAGATATAACCATCATAGGTGTTTTTGCGCGTGAAGGAAAATCCATCCTGGGAGGCGGAAGCATGGACAAGGTTGTGCTGGTGCCTGTGGAGTTTATGGCCGGCATGGTTGATCTGAAAGACGAACGCAGCAATCCCCAGATCTGGGTCAAAGCCGGTGCCGGGATGACCATGGAAGCCCTGAAGGAGGATGTAAAACTTACCATGCGGTCGATACGCAGGTTAAATCCCCGTGCTAAGGATAATTTTGCACTGAACGAAACCAGCCTCCTGAGCGCTGGGATTGAACAGATCTTCAAGGTGGTAAACGTTGCCGGGTGGTTCATCGGTATTTTTGCTGTGCTGGTGGGAGCCTTTGGCATTGCCAATATCATGTTCGTTTCGGTTAAGGAAAGAACCAGCATTATCGGTATTCAAAAAGCCCTGGGTGCGAAGAGCTACTATATAATCCTTGAAGTATTGTACGAATCGGTATTGCTATCGGTTATCGGCGGGATGCTGGGCCTTCTTCTGATTTACAGCGGTACATTTATCGCACGGGCAAGGGACTTTGAAATTTACCTCAGCACAGGCAATATTGTACTTGGATTATTTATTAGCACTACCGTGGGTTTAATTGCCGGATTGATACCTGCGATCTCCGCCGCGAGGCTCAATCCCGTGAAGGCAATTGCCAGTACGTTTTAGGAAAAGTGATGAGTGATGAGTGATGAGCGGGTGTGGGGTGTGGGAAAAATAGTTAAATTACCGGAAATTATAAATCTGCAATCATGTTAAGAATTGTCCCTTTTCAGTTACTGCTTTGTTGCCTTTCCTTTTCCCTCGTTGCGCAAACCGGCGCAGATCCGGGATTGCTGACAATTGACCGGATTTTCGCCTCCCCGGAATTCCAACAGGAACCTGCCCCGCACATACAGTGGATAAGTGGCGGGGATGCCTATGTTATAACCGAAGTGTCGGCAAGTGACAGTGACCGGGAGGACCTGGTCAGGTACGATACGAAAACCCAGGTACGCAGTCTGTTTATTGCATCGGAAAAACTCATACCTCCGGGTGAATCAATCCCCATGGCAGTTGAAGAATTTACACTTTCGCCGGATGAATCAAAAGTGCTCATTTTTACCAACAGCAGCCGGGTTTGGCGGAGCAACACCAAAGGTGATTACTGGGTCTTTGACCTCACAACCCAAAAACTTAGCAGGCTGGGTGCCAGATTCCCCGAATCCTCCCTCATGTTTGCCAAGTTTTCAAATGATAACAGATTTGTTGCCTATGTTCATAATTTTAACATATACAAGGAGAATTTTACCGATGATACAGTAACACAACTCACCTTCGACGGAACAGGTGACATCATCAACGGCACATTCGACTGGGTTTATGAAGAAGAATTCAGCTGCCGCGACGGCTTCCGGTGGAATACCACAGGATCCCACCTGGCTTTCTGGCAGCTGGATGCTTCACAGATCGGCACTTTCTACATGATAAACAATACCGACTCGGTGTATTCCACCGTAATTCCGGTGCAATACCCCAAAGCGGGACAGCCCCCGTCGGCATGCAAAGTTGGAATTATCTGCACTTCCGACGCCGCTATCACCTGGATACCGGTTCCCGGGGATGAAAAGGAGAATTACCTTCCCCGCATGCAATGGATCAGTAATGACCTGCTCCTTATACAGCAAATCAACCGAAGGCAGAATAACCTGAAGTTCCATACCTACAATATAAAAACCAGGGAATTAAAAAACATCTATGAGGAACGGGAATCAACCTTCGTGGATATTGCTTATCCCGATGTAAGTGCGGACGATTGGGAAATGGAAGACCTGATACCGGTCAACACAGGACAGGAAGTGTTGCGCCTGTCAGAAACCGGCGGATGGCGTCACCTGATTAAAATAAACCTTTACACCGGACAAATTACCAACCTTACTCCGGGCCGGTATGATGTGGCACGTTTCTATGCGGCAATTGACCGGTATGCTTATTTCAATGCCTCTCCTGCAAACAGCACGCAACGCTATTTATACCGGGTATCCCTTTCGGGTAAAGGAGATACGGTAAGGCTCACTCCTCCTGCATTTACCGGTGTCAACCTGTACCGGATTTCTCCGAACGGCATGTATGCGGTTCATACCCATTCAAATAGTAAAACTCCCAAAACCGTTGAACTGATCAATATTCCCGGCCATAAGGGCATTAAGGTGCTGGCTGCCAATGCATCTTTTAAGGAAAAAATCCGCAGCCTTACATTGCCTTCCAGTGGTTTCTTTTCGATTACCACCGCGGATGGCGTGTTAATGGACGGATTTATGGCAAAACCGCCGGATTTTGATCCTGCGAAAAAGTATCCGGTGCTGTTCTATGTTTACGGAGAACCATGGGAACAGGTGGCAGCAGACAAATGGCCATCCAATTTATGGCAGATGATGCTGGTACAACGTGGCTATATTCTGATAGCGCTGGACAACCGGGGTTCG
>Ga0209431_10004080_pt1 | contig 11481 bp, 16 predicted proteins | sample RifCSP13_3_FD_184021 | JGI IMG/M metagenome (GOLD analysis project Ga0209431, IMG submission 184021) | Soil microbial communities from Rifle, Colorado - Rifle CSP2_sed 13_3 (SPAdes) (version 2) | ecosystem: Environmental > Terrestrial > Deep subsurface > Rock core/Sediment | place: Rifle...
CAACGTCAGGGACAACGTTTGGGCCAACGTCAGTGCCAACGTCTGGGACAACGTCAGTGCCAACGTCTGGGACAACGTCAGTGCCAACGTCAGTGCCAACGTCAGTGCCAACGTCTGGGCCAACGTCTGGGCCAACGTCTGGGACAACGTCAGTGCCAACGTCTGGGCCAACGTCAGTGCCAACGTCTGGGACAACGTCAGGGACAACGTCAGGGACAACGTCTGGGCCAACGTCAGGAATATGATCTATGGAGCACACGACTCCGGATGGTTGTCATTCTACTCGTATATGAGAGACGTTTTGGGCCTTGAATCCCAAACCGAGCCATTGGTTGGACTCATGGAGTTAGCTGAGGTATGCGGATGGTGGGCGCCGTACAAACACCTGGCAATTATTCAGCATCGTCACTCCGAACTACATTTAGACGAGCGCGGACGCCTTCACAATCAGAATGATATGTCCGTCAGATACCGGGATGGCTGGGGCGTGTACGCGATTCACGGCGCGAGAGTCCCTGAGTGGGTCGTGACACGGCCCGCCGAAATCACCGCCGATAAGATCGAAGCTGAAACAAACGCAGAAGTCAGGCGCGTAATGATTGACCGGTACGGCGCGGATCGCTATCTGGTGGACAGCGGGGCGAAACAGGTTCACGCGGACGAGTTCGGTGTTTTGTTTCGCAAGAACATTCGCGGCGACGAGCCGCTGGTGATGGTGAAACTAAAGAACTCAACCCCGGAGCCTGACGGTACGTTCAAACATTACTTTATCCGCGTGCCGCCCACGATCCAGCGGGCGCGCGAAGCCTGCGCCTGGATGGCAGATGTCAGTGAGGCAGAATACGCCCCGGAGATTGAGACTTGACAATGAACGATAACCCGGTTGTGGTTGAACTCAGCAAGGCGTATGATTGCTCGTAAAGGAGACGAAATGAAATTCATTATTGACAAGCGCTCTGTTGCAGGCGTCATAACCAAAAGAGGCGGCGACGAAATGACACCCGCAACCGACGACGACCGGTTAGAATCCGACCTGCGCGAAATTCTCGTGCGGCGCGGTTACACGCCGACCGATCTCGAACTCGGCGGCGTGGACTATGCAATGCTCGTTGAGTTGGTGCTGTACGTTCAGAACGCAATCAATGAAAGCCGGAAAGAACAGGTGGCGAAATGGCATCTCGACTGACAATCAAGACCGCTTGAAAGAATTAAATGATGCGCTTTTTTACAGGAGTCTTTTCGTGAAAATGATGTGGCAGAGATTCTTGTTTCGTTTGAGGAGGTTATTGTGAGACACGTAACCAGCATCTTGCTTTTATCGTCGCCGGTTCTCGTCGCCGTGTTTATGATGGTATCCGGTTTCCCGGAACCATCCGTCGCACCCTGCACGCCCGCCCCCGCGACGTTTGCGACGTGGGTAGTCTGCAACACGGCGACGGCCCGCGCGCTCACCCCGACGACTACGCCGCGAGTTGTGGCGCAGACGCAGACGCCATTGGCAACTCAAACGCCCGCCCCAACTATTAGAACGCTGACGCCCGCGCCCGCCGTGACGCCGACGAAGGTAACGGGAACGGAAGCGCCCGGATGTTGGATAGTGGGTCAGGGCGTCCGGTTCAAGTTCTCGCCGTGTTCGTTCGGCGTAACACAAGTGCCGTAGTGCGATCGGAGAGTGGATGCCGTGAAAACCATACGGGAAATCGATTCGATAATGAACATAATCCCCGAGGAGTGGCGCGGTCGCTGGTGCGGGAGCGAGGCTGGCCCGTGCGCTTGTTTGGGGTGTGTACAGATCGGGAATCGTTTTATTATGTTCGAGAAACTTATGGGACGCAAATTCTTGGGCGACCCTGAATATATCAACGAGGTAGGTATCCGGCCCGACATTTTCCAGTCGTTAAAGATAACGAAGGAAGAGTGGCTAGCTTGGAGACAAGTGCCATGAATAATACAGGAAACTCAGAAGCGAGATCATACCAAATCGCATGGGATATTGAAACCAAGACAAAGGAACTCAATGACCTCATTCATCAGGCATACGAACTAAATCTAAAGGTTGAGATTGATACAATCGATGTTAAATCATACGGGCAACTCTTTGGTCAGCCGATCATATCCGTGTTAATCTTCAATCTCATAAGCGGGGATAGTGCGAAGTATGATAAAATGCTCCCATGCAAAATCCTGACGTAATCCTCCTATCCAACGGTCGCGTTTCCATGTCTCTTGAAACCTATGCGGCGATCAAAGCCTTCTGTGCCCATCATGGCGAGACGGACTTGCCGAATCTGGAGCCAGTGGTTGACTCTAACATGACTATTCGGATTCCCCAACCACTTGAACCTAGGGACTCCATAGGCAAAATCCAGGACTAGCCCAAATTTTTTCGTCCGATTTTCCGGGTCGCATAAGGTGACATGACAAAAAGTCGTGGCATATACGCCAAAAGAATAATTGTTGATAAAACTATTAGACTCGCCAAAGAAGAGTTTGGTGAGTATTTTTGCTTTCACTGTAATTCATACAAACCATCATCTGAATTTTGCAAAGACAAGTACAACCGTACTGGTATAAAAGCCTCTTGCAAGAATTGTTTAACAAGCGACGGGCCGAAAGAAGGGATAAGTCCAAAGATCGGGAATATGAACTAAGAGTTAGAGAATCAGAAAAGAAGATTCCGGAATCAAAGTATTGTCCATCGTGTCACGAAACAAAACATAAGTCCGAGTACAATTTGGCTTCGCATAGAAAAAATGGCCTGAGTGTTTATTGCAAAGAGTGTTCTAGGTCTAAAAAAAGAAAATACAACGTCGAGAATAAAGATAAAAGAAAGAAATACGATAGTTTGTATAGACTCAGGAATCCTCTTCATGCAAGTGCTACTCAAGCCAAAAGGCGAACCAGAATTACTAAATTTGGGGGCGCGCATACCACCGATCAAGTTACTGCCTTAAAACTTTATTATTGTCCAAATGGGATATGTATAAAGTGTGGCCTCAAGAAGAAAATTGTAATAGATCATGTAATTCCGGTATCAAGAGGCGGAACAAGCCATATATATAATCTGCAACCCTTGTGTAGTGCATGTAATCGGGAGAAGCACGCGGGTATTGTTGATTATAGATTTGACTCCGGAAGTTTTGCAGTGGAACTTCATGGAGGACAGTATCGTGCAATCAAGTAAAACTGTATTGATAACTGGATCGACGGGAAGTTTCGGTTCAGCCCTCGCCAAACACCTCCTCGCTAATACCTCTCACAAAATCAGACTCCTTGCTCGAAACGAGGCCAACCTAACCTCTCTCCAGCGGGAACTCAGACAGTACGCGGCCCGAACTACTTTCATCCTCGCCGACGTGCGGGATAGGGATCGCCTGATCTTCGCCTTTGACGGCGTTGACGAAATCTACCACGCCGCCGCACTCAAAACTGTTCCCCAATCCTACTCCCAGGTCAACGAGTTTATCAAAACCAACATCTACGGCACTCAGAATGTCTGTGAGGCCGCGATCATTGCAGATGTAAAACGAGTCCTTCTCGTTTCCTCGGACAAATCCCCCAACGCGCTAAATCCTTATGGTTCTACCAAGTTTCTAGCCGAACACATCATTGTTCAGGCCAACCACACTGTTGTTCACGGGACACTCTTTGCGGCTGTGAGAGGCGGGAATGTGTGGGGGTCGCGGGGAAGCGTGATGGAGTTGTGGGCCAGACCTGAAATAGAAACCATTGACACATTTGGGGAGGATGTGACTCGCTTTCATCTGCCAATGGCAGATTGGCTTGAATTCTGCCAACGATCTATGAGTGGGATGCGCGGGGGAGAAGTCTTCGTCCCCCATTGTGGCGCGTGGAGATTGGCCGATCTCGCCGATGCCTTTAGTCAACATTTCCACAAGCCGATTCAGTGGTTCCCTCGCAGGCCCGGTGATAAGACCCACGAAACCCTCGTCTCTGAGTATGAAGTCTCGCGTACACTCAAACTTAACTGGGGTAGTGTAATTGAACCAGATGAGGTGATACGAGAGGTTTGGCACTATACGAGTCGTGTTGGGATACCTTATACTGCTCCACTAGTGAGCAACGGGGTGAGAATGATGACAGTAGATGAATTGCGGGCGGCAATCGTTAGAGGAGGCTGAGATGTACCCAAGAGAAAAATTCTGCGAAAAGTGTGGAACGGAATTGAATATAACTTCGGTCTACGATTTATTTGCAAGGCATGATGTAAAGACGGGAAAAAAGTACAGGGAATATCGGATACTCAGGAAGTGTCCCCAGCGAAGATTTTGGGGTGATGGGCATACAGATCGACTTGATTTTGAGGCTCCCACCAGTAGTTCATTTTGGCATGTGAGGCATCGAGAGTACGTGGATTGAGGAGGCGAGATGCAAATCTACAACACCGAACTTGGCAAGGGCCACACCTTTATCATTGCGGAAACTTGTTCCAACATCATCTCTTACTTGAACAACCTTGAGGGAGTAGTAGAGGCTGTAGCAAATACAGGGGCAGACGCGCTCAAGATTCAATTATTCAAGACTGAATATTTTCCCCTTGCCGAACAAGAGTCCAAGCGTTCGCTTGAGTTCCCGCGAGAGCGATTTTCTGAACTGGTCAAGCTTTGCCATAATTGTGGACTAGCCTGTGGCGCAAGCGTGTTTGACGAGGAGGCGGTGGAGTGTGTGGTAGATGCGAGCGGAGACTTCCTGAAACTTGCGGTGAGGGAGTGGAACAACCTTGAACTACGGGAATGGTGTATGTATACTGGACTTCCGATTCTTCAATCATTTGATTACCGAAATGAAAACAATTTTGATTACGTGATCAGGGATCGACATACAACTAATCCAGTCTATCTAGCCTGTTGTCCAGAGTATCCCGCCGAGAAGTTATCAATGCCGGATTGCGATCTAATAGGTTGGTCAAGTCACACCTCGCATTGGGTAGATTGTATTATCGCCACAGCAGACTATGCACTAGTGATTGAGAAGCACATTGCGTTTAACAGATACGACCCCGAATCGGCGTGGTCGTTACAGCCCTCGGAATTTGCAAGCATGGTTAGCGATCTTCGTCGAGTGGAGGGTATGCGATGATCTACTGGATAGCCTTTTTCGGCCTCCTCCTCGTTACGGTTTACAACGCTTACCTCAGTGTAACGGGTACGGCCTATATTGTTCGTGGTGAATTGGATAAGTTGATGGAGGTGCAGATAAGGATCATGGACTCTGTGCCGTACTCGGTGGTGGTGGGAGTGTTAATGATTGTGGTAATGGTGTTGTATGAGTAGACTTGTTGGAGGCGCAAGTACCCAATCCCGTGCTACCCGCCCCGGTCGCCCCGTTGAAATTGCGTGGGCCTCAGGAACACGGGAGGTTTGCGCCGACATGCGTCAAATTCTCTCATGGCCGATGGGCCAGCACGGTGCACTCCTCGGCTATCCCTCCCTATTCAATCCCTACACGCGGGAGTTAGTAGAGAAGTTAACGGGGTGGATGAATCGGGGCGTGGCGTCTGTAGGCGCATATCCTCCAGAGTGCGAGGAACGTCTTGCCGAGACACTGGTCAATCGGTATGCGTCATACATGACCTCGCCTCTCAAAGTCCGCTTTGCCCAGAATGGTACAGACGTTACACAGGCGGCGGTTGCTTTGGCAAGGTACGCAACCGGCAGAGACAAGATCGTCTCCATTGGGTATCACGGGGGAAGTTCGCCCACATTCAATTTCCCTCCGCAGAACAAAGGATCGATCAAAGCCAACTACGATGCGGTGATTGACATTGGATTTGAGGAATTTTGGCTAACACCTATTGATATAAGCAATTGTGCGGCAATTATTGTGGAGGTTCCGCCGATGAGAGATGAAGCAATCGCCAGAGATAATCTGATTCTTATTGGGGCGCTTTGCAAAGAGTATGGCTGTAAGTTTATTCTTGATGATGTGGTGACTTGTTTTCGGTACTCGTCCACTGGCGCATTGGGGTACTACCATGTTTACTCCCTTGCGGATTTTGTGTGTCTCGGTAAGTCCCTCTCCACTTTTGGAAAAGTCTCTGCCCTCCTCGGCCCGGTAGATATTATGGACTCCCTTGCAGACAAGGTGTTTATGTCTTACACCTACAGTGACCATCCTCTTGGATTTCTTGACGCGATTCAAACTCTTGAAACTTATGATGCGTTAGGGAATGAACTCTATGCTCACATCCATAAAATAGGTTCAACGTTGGCGAAAGGACTCAACCAAACATTTCTCCGTCGCGGATTTGAGGCAGAGGTCTACGGTCATTCCTCCCGTACTACGATTGAGTCCAAAATGAAATCGGAGGTCTATTGGGAGTTCCTTTCCCGACTGGTTGATGAACAAAATGTATTGATTCACAGGCCGCAATTTGTCACGATGCCTCATACTCCTGAGGATGTAGAGCGTACAGTAGAGGCGGTGAGCAAGATTTTGGCGGGGATGGGATTTGAACTGCAATGAGACACGTCCTTCTCGGCCTCGGCTCAATCGGCAAGCGTCATTACAACAACCTCCGCCTCCTCGCGCCAGAGGACGAGATACTCACGGTTGATCCTCAAAACTCCCAAGCCGATCTGCGCTGGCCGACAAATGTCGAATGGAGGCGGGACGACGTTGTTTACATCTGTACACCGACGAAAAATCATCTTATGGATGTGGGTTTGTTGATTTATCATCAAGTCAGAGCAATATTCGTCGAAAAGCCTCTATACGAGAAGGGGGCAACAGTGCCACATACCAACATTCCCATTGTCTGCGGCTACAACTACCGTTTCTATTCTGATTATCAATCCCTCTACGAGCAAGGTGGGGACATTGCCCTGATGAACGTCATTGGGATTGAGAACATCCAAAAGAAGTATGGTTATACCGCTCTTGAAACGATGCTCTCGCACTACCTCGATCTCGGCCTATGGTTATTCGGCGTACCAGAATTGGTACAGATTGTAGATCGGGGTTGGTGTGCTACTGCCTCATTGAACTTCAAAGACTCGGCGCAGATGAATGTCTTTTCGCAGATTGATGGACACTATCATAGGGCGCAGGCGGAGGTTGTACACTCATCAGGGGAGTGTATAAAGATCAATCTTGGCGACAAGACTGAATTGGATGCAATGTACGTCAAGGAGATGGTGGCGTGGTTGAATTTCCTTGAGACAGGTGAACGAGGTCAGTTGTGCTTTTTGGAGGAGGCGTTGAGGGTGCAACTGTTGATGGCGGAGGCGAAATGACGGATGCGGAGGAACTTACCTTTCTGCGTTCTCTTTACAAGCGCGATCGTATTCAGAAGTCAGTAAACTCAGTCACAAGACTCGAGGACGACATTGACGAACCCCTCAAGACCTGCGTAATGGCTTTGGCGCTTTTGGGCTGTGAACCCGTTTGGTCGTGTTGTGGATTTGACTACGCTGGGCAACCCATTCACAAGAGTCACGAGCATGGCCGGTGTGGAATTAGATTACGGGATAATGATAAAACGGCCTGGTTAGTCGAACAATTCCAAAACAATCTGCCGATGTATCAGCGATATGCCAATCACTGGTATTTTACAAACGGAACTGAACACAGTCGGGAATTCTATTCTTTGCTGTGTGATATTGAGCGCGGGAATGCCTGGCCCGATAGAGATAGTATTCATTATTCGGAGCCGGGAGTAATTTCAATTGCTGTTCTTGAGTCGTGGCTGTGGGGATGGGAGGAACACTTCTCAACAAAGGTTGTTTTGAAAGATTCAAACAGTGAGTACCAGCATCGATTTTATCACTGGCAGTATCCGCCAAAGGCAGATTGGGCTGTTCGGAAGTCTGCTGTGATGAAAAGATTCGAGAAAGTAGTACAAAAATGAGCGAAGTCCTAATCTACACTTCCGGCGACCGTGAACACGGCCTCGGCCACGTTTGTCGTCAAATCCATCTGGCCGAAGAACTTCTCTCCCGTCGCATTGGGGTAAGTTTTGAAATTCCCCCTGACACGCCGGGCTGGGAGCGGGTTTTGGCGTGGATGGGCGTGCGCAAAAATGTCTGGATCAACGACTACTCTCGAAAGGGGCACAACGCAATTGTCATTGACCTTGAACATGGGCCAAGTGAGGAATTGCTACAGGAGGCTCGGCGCAAGTATCGCCGAGTGGTTGTGGTGGGCGGGGTGGGTTTCCCCATTGTCAACCAAAAGGTTATTGATGACTTGGTAGACTTGCAAGTCTACCAATCTGTAATCGTCACTAACCCCGTCTCAGCCAAGAATACTCTCACTGGCCCGGACTATGTGATCATTGGCAAGGACTACCTCACCGTTCGTGAGTTGTATGGCAAAGAGGTATTCGGGAACAACGTCCTCGTGGTCATGGGTGGGGCAGACCCGCACAACATCACTGGCGTTGTGACTGAGGCGGTCAGCATGTTCAAAAACGGACACGGGGTACATGCAGTGTTCGGCCCTGCGTCATCAATGGGGAAAGTCGCAAAGGGGACAACCTGTTTTATAAATCCACCCAGCCTCGCTTTTCAATTTTCAAAGGCGCGTGTGGCTGTGACTGCGCTGGGAATGACAACTTACGAGGCGGCCTGCGTGGGTGTGCCAACTGCCTCGGTGTGCTGGAGTGAGGATCATTCGTTGACTGCTGACGAGTTGGAGCGACAAGGAGTTACGGTTAATCTTGGATTGTGGGACAACCCCGATTGGAACAAACTTAAGGGGTTTATGGAACAGACGCAAGACACGGACAATTGGCAGGTGGCGCACGAGGCGGGACGGAGGCTGGTGGACGGTAGAGGGGCGAGGCGGGTTGTGGATGCAATTGAGAAGGTGTTGCAATGAATCCTCTCCTCATCTTTCTGATCTTCCGCTTCATCGTTGTTCCCCAGCCCTCTCCTGCCTGGCTTCCCGTGACCGACTACGACGTTGCCCGCGCTGTCACCTTCTACGGTTACACGCCCAAGTCTCCAATCCTCTCGGCGCACTCCAATCTAGCGGGGGAGGCGTTTTACGCTCTGGAACTGGGTGACACGATTGAACTTGGCAAAGACAGGTACACCGTCACTCGCATTTCCCGCTACCGCATCTCCGAGGGAATGTGGATCGATGAATCCGGCGTGGGACTGTTGGAGTACGCGGTGATATTTGGTATGGTCAAGCCAAAGGACAGGTTATTTTTATTTACCTGTTGGGAGGTGGACGGCGACCCCAAAGGCGGGAGGCTGGTAGTGGAGGCGGTAAAATGAATCATTCTGGCCCAATCGCGGGTCAACGCGATAACTTGAAAGTTATACAATGTCGGGAGTGTGGCTTCCATCATCTCGATCCCATCCCGGACAACTCATCCCTATACTCTAATGGCACATTCTACACAGACCTCAAGCCCGACTACGGCAAAGACTACCTCGAAGATCGGGAGTGGTGGTGGGCGGTGTACGGAGACTGGCTGGCTCTGGTGGAGGACATCGCGCCCAATAAGTTCCTCCTTGACGTAGGGGCGGGGACAGGGGACTTTCTCGCCCGCGTTCTCAACAACAAAGAATGGCAGGCTGATGGGATTGAACCGGACTACAACATGGCCCAGAAACACCATCTTTTTCACGGTGGGTATCGTGACTACGCCGACAAGTCCGGTGTAGGTGTGATTTCGGCGCATTGGGTCATGGAGCACCTGGAGAATCCAAAGGACTTTTTGGAATGGGCAAGGGGAACTCTAGCGCATAAGGGAGTGTTGCTTGTTACAATTCCCAATGATTTCTCCGAAATCCAGAAACGGGCAATGGTTGCAGTGAATAAGTTGTATTACTGGTTACATCCCACCCATATCAATTACTGGAATAGTGTAACCTTCTCTGAATTCTTGAAGCGTAATGGGTTTGATGTTCAAGTATCTCGCACCTACGGATCGTGGGAGCCAGAGAAACACTTGCTTGCTGGGCAGAACTATCTTGAGGATCACGCCCTCGGTCGCTACCTGCACAAGGCGCGTAAGACAAACGAGTTGGCGATGGGAGCAAAACACCGGATGAGGGTAATGAGAACAAATGGACTCATGGGTTGGGGCAGGGACTTGACCTTTGTGGCGGTGAAGCGATGAAAAACATTCTCATTACTGGTGGTACACGGGGCATTGGAAAGTACACAGCCGATCTCCTCCGCGCTGGGGACTGGAATGTGTTCGCGGTAGGTAGACAATCGGTAGACCTCACCTCCTCCCTCCGCACCGCTGTCTACCTCAAGGAGTTTCCTGCAAACGTCGCCCTTGACGCGATTGTGTTCTCTCACGGAAAATGGTTCTCTGGCGACGATCCGTTCGGTAGTGAACACTTTGATCAATACGTTTCCCGCGTTCTGATGCCAATCGAGATCATTCGTCACTTTGCCACTCATCTCAGAATGTCCTCAGTGGGCGCGGTAGTGTTTGTGAGTTCGACTCGCGGGTTTATTGGGGGAGTAGACACCGCCCCCTACTCTCTCGCCTGTGCCGCGCAGATTGCACTGGTACAGGGCTATGCGAGGGAGTTCGGGAATGTACGATTCAACTGCGTTGCGCCGGGGCTGACTCAAACTGATATGGGGGCCGAGGTCATCCGCACGGGTGGGGCAAAGGCCACCGCCATACCCCAATCGCCCGAAAGTGTAGCGCAGGAGATAATCAAACTCATTGAGGACAAAACCGCGAATGGTAAAATCATCCGCGTGGTGGATGGTTTGGCAAGCGAGGCAAAATGGAGTTGGTGAACCCCATTACCTCGTTCGTTTGGTCTGGCCCTCTCAATGTCAACGGCGTTCCGATGCAGGGAATTAGGGAGAAGCAAGGACACTCATTCTCCAGAGCGGGTTATCTCGCGGCGCTGGACTCCCCTCACCTCGATGCAGACGCAGTGGGACGGGCTGTGCGCCAGCAGTTGCGCCCACTCAGTAAGCCCATACTAGAGAGAGCCAAGCAGGAATACGGTGACCGAAAGCCTCCACTCTTCCCCCACTATTTCATCATTGAGCCAACGGCGGTGTGCAATCGGGCCTGCCCGTTCTGCACTATCCTCGTAACCAATCGCAAGGGAATGATGAAGTGGAATGATTTCAAGAAACTCATGGAAGAATGTGGGGAGTTTGACGTATACGGAATAAGTCTATACCAATTAGGAGAACCATTTTTGTGGCGTGGGAGGGGGCATGGTGCGGATGTTGTCCCTCCAGAGTTTATATCCACTGATAATTATAGTGAGCCTGTTGAACTTGATATATCTGACATGGTGAACTACGCTAGGCGAGTTGGGGGATTCAATATCGTCAACCTCTCCACCAACGGCGATGTGTCTAATCTTGACTGCATCCTCGGCTCCGAACTCTCTGACCTGATTATCTCCATTGATGGCACAACCGCCGAAGTCTACGACGCCAACCGTCCCTCCACCAAGAAGAACGATCCTCACGCTTTCCAGCGTACTCTTGATCGCACCAACGCTTTCTTGGAGGCCA
>Ga0209431_10004081_pt1 | contig 11481 bp, 10 predicted proteins | sample RifCSP13_3_FD_184021 | JGI IMG/M metagenome (GOLD analysis project Ga0209431, IMG submission 184021) | Soil microbial communities from Rifle, Colorado - Rifle CSP2_sed 13_3 (SPAdes) (version 2) | ecosystem: Environmental > Terrestrial > Deep subsurface > Rock core/Sediment | place: Rifle...
ATGAGCTTTCACCCGATGCAGCAGCCGCGCATTCCGATCTGGGTGGTAGGCTTATGGGGTTCGGATAAGTCGATGGACCGAGCCCTGCGCTATGATGGGCTGCTACCGGCCTTTAAAGACGAGCAAAACCAATGGCGCCAAGCCACGCCGGAGGATATTCATCGGGTGAAAGCTCATCTCGAACACCACCGCCCAGGAGGCTCGCCTTTCGATATCGTCGTCGAGGGCGTCACACCGGGAGAAAATCCCCAAAAAGCCGCCGAGCAAGTTCGTCTCTGGCAGCAGGCTGGCGCTACCTGGTGGATCGAAGCCCTGTGGGAAATATCCGGGGATGAGTTGGGATTGGAGCAGATACGCAGGCGCATCTCCCAGGGACCGCCGTTTCCCAAGAACTAATAGACGTGAGCAATACGCACTAGTAAGCGTTCCGCCGCACTCGTTCTACCACCAGCAGCAGGATAAAGGCCAGCGGCAGGATGCTGGCCGGCACCCAGATCACGTTCTCTAATTCCAGGGAATCTGGGCTGGCGTATAAGGCAGCCTCTTGTTGAGGCGCGATAGCTGGCTGAGGATCAGCGCCAGGCGCTGGACTATTTATTTCGACCTCATCTGTTTGGGCGATAAGCTGCTCGCTTTCCAGGGATTCTCCGTTTATGGGGATCATTTGCTCGGTGGAGGTGCGCTCAATCAAGGGATCATCGAATATTGGGGCTGCCACCACGCCCAACACCTGAGGGAGCAACCGTTCAGAGGCGACATAGTCAACCCCCTGGCAGGCTAGCTGCGCAGAGCCGCCGCCGTCCAGCATCATCACCCGGTCAGCGCCAAAACTTCTCAGCACTGCGGCGGCATCTTTTTGGCGTGCGGAGCGGGTCGAGAACACAAGCACCAACTCTGACTGTCCATCTCCATCGCGGTCGTCAATCCCCACAAAGGTGCGCCCCACATACTTGGTGGGGCTCTTGCGGGCGTCTTCGCTCAAGCCAGCGACCGCGTGCGTTGCCAATGTGTTATACAGGGTCTCTCTTTCTAACGGGACGATATCCGCTTTGCCTGACCAGAGCAACAAAAGCAGTTTTTGGTCCGGGAAGCCGCGCAGGTCGTAGCCATCGGAGATCACCTGGTTATTCAACCGCAGTGGGAAGGGCAGGCGGGTGGGATATTCTGGCATGTAGAAGAACTGGCCATTCGTAACGCAGAAGGCGTTCGGGTGAAGGGAGGTTAGTTCAGCCCAGTATTTTTGCAGCGATTTTGAGTAGAAGCGTGGGTCGGACCCGCCATAAACGCCTTTCTCGGGGCGCGCCTCGGCGATCCCGCCGTGGAGCGGAACGAGTTGGGCTCCCAGGCTCAAGTTTATTATCTGAACGTAATCTGGCGCGCCGTTGTTGTAGCTTTTTCGGTAAAGCTGCACTCCGGGAGCTTCAGCGATGAGTTTAAAGCCTTCAGGCGCTTGCAGGCGGTCGGCGTCAGCCAGGACTGGCGTTGGCGCCCAAAGCGAGACAAGTATGACAATGCCAATGACGAGCTGATATTTGTTGCTCATGATAGTTACCTGCTGGTCATAACAAATTCTACCAACTAAGTGGATATCTGATTCGAGAAACAATTCAATAGGGTTGTCATCCCATATTAGAACATCTGTTCGTATTATACCATAAAAATTTATTTCCTAATACCCAATAGCTCGGGATCTCTGGGAGTTTCCGGTGTTCCACCACGGCGATTCCCAAAGAATATAGCTCGTAAGACAAAAATCGAGGTGAGGAGCAGACCTGGGGTGCATTAAATCCTTTATAAAAATAAAAACCTAACAAAAATGTAAGAGGATTGAACAGGTTTGTGTGTAACAATATTGCATAAAATAAGATAATCTTAATTAAAGTTGTCTTTTCTAGACGCGTTTCAGTAGCGAGCGGGTTACTGAGTTTACTGCGTCGAGCCGTCAGTATGGTGGGTAATGCATCCAGTAGCAGTTCTTATGATCGTATCGCTTTCAGACGTCACCAGGTGGCAAAAATCTTTACATATATGACAACTCTTCCTAATGGTATCAAAACCGAAGCTGACCAGCTTCAACGGCTGACCGGCCTGCTACAAATGCTGCTGGTGGTAGCTGTGGTCACTTCTCTTTTGTCTGCCTTGATTATCCTTGTCACCAGCTCGCAGCCGATGATGATCAGCGGCCTAGTCATCGGGTTGGCTATATTCTATCTGGGGTTACTGCTGTTCTTGCGCAGGGAGCGGGCCAGGTTTTTCGGGCTAATTTCATTATTTATCTCCTGGCTGGCGTTGAGCCTGTCGGCGGTATTGCTGAATAACGGTTTGAGCAGCCCTTTGATAGATGCTTATGTTCTTGTCGTTGTCATGGCAGGTTTATTGCTGGGCAGCGAAATCGGGTATAGGTTTACCACCCTTTCAATATTGACAAACATAGGATTTTACCTGGTTGAGCGAGCAGGCTTCATCGGGGTGGAGTGGGGCGGGTCGTCTGCGGAATTTGTGACCTCTATTCGCCTGATCCACCTGATGGTGGCATATGTATTGATCTACCTAATCACGAAAAGCCAAAAAACCGAAGCATCCCGCGCCTACGCTCATAAAATTGCGCTGGAAGAGAAGAACAGAGAAATGCACATGATTCAAGATGCCCTGGAACAGCGTGTCTCTGAGCGCTCTGCTGAAATCTTAATGCAAAGCCAGTACTTCAAAGCGTTGGTGGACAACATCCCGGTAGCGGTGGTAACTCTGGATCTGGATAATCGAATCATCGCGTGCAACCCCGCATTTGAAGACCTATTTCAATATGCGCAGGAGGAAATTATCCAACGACGCTTGGACAGATTGATCACTGACGAAAGAACGCAGGCGGAAGCAGAAAATTACACCCAAAGGGCTATCCATGGCGAGGTAGTCAACTATAAATCTGTCCGTTATCGCAAGGATCTCATCCCCATCGATGTGGATATTTTTGGCGTCCCGGTCGTGGTGGAAGATCGTCAGGTGGGGGTGCTTGTGCTTTACCATGACATCACCGAGCGAAAGCACGCAGAGGTGATATTGCAGCACATCGCCAATCATGATGCCCTGACCGGGCTGCCTAATCGCATGCTCTTTTTCGATCGTTTGAGCCATGCAACCCAAAAAGCCTCCCGTTCGGGTGAGAAATTAGCGGTGGCTTTCCTGGACCTGGATAATTTCAAAACGGTCAACGATACCCACGGACATGGGAAGGGAGACCTCATTCTCAAGGAAGTTGCCGAACGATTAAAATCCGGCGTACGGGTCTCGGATACGATTGCTCGGATGGGAGGAGATGAATTCACCTTCATTTTTGAGGCGATCAACAGTCCTCAGGACGCTCTGAATATTTCTCAAAAAATTGTGGATACGTTGATACAACCATTTGAACTCGATGGAAGCCCGGTGGTGATCACCGCCAGTATAGGCGTCAGTCTGTACCCGGATGATGGGATTGATACGCTTGTCCTTCTCAAGAAAGCTGACGAGGCCATGTATGCTTCGAAATTGCTTGGCCAGAATAGATCCCAGATCTATACAGCGAAAAGCGAGGAGCAAGCGGTCTTTTTTCAAGAGGAGTCGATAGAGAGCAACAAGAGAGCAGGATAGTTAGCGATAGAAAATTTTTTCAAGCCTAGGGCGGCGAGGATTTATTGGGAACAAACAGCCTGATCATGCGTATAAACGCATTATTTTCAGTTGGCGTGGATGGCGATAGACGCGCAAGTGTGACAAGCCGCGTCTTAACCATCCTGCTCGGTTCCTTGCTGCCATTTACCATCCTGATTCTGGTTGGGTGGTCCGCAGGATACTTCAATCCTGAGGGCATGATCACGATCTTGCTGCTGGACATCACCATGGGTATTTGCAAGCTGATGGCTGGTCAGGGCAGGTGGCGCCCAATCAGTTATGCGCCTCCATTTGTGTTCTATCTGATCGGTCTATATGGCAGCTACACGGCTGGATTAATCACAATTGGGTTATTATTTTATGTCATCGCTATCCTGATCGCGGCTCATTTGATGGGAAATAAAGTCCAATGGTTGATCCTAGGGCTCAGCCTGGCTTCCCATCTTACGGTTAGCTGGTTTGTCGAGAAAGAAATTATTGGTCCGGATTGGTTTACCACTGCGATGATGGTCAGCGCCTCCTTCGTGGGAATTGCTTTGTTGCAATTGTTTTCCACCCGCCAGCTCCAAACAGCCCTGGAACAATCCCGAGATCGCGCTAACGAGTTGCAAAATATCAACCGGGTTATTTCGGTTGAGATCGAAGAACGTCGGCGGGCGGAAACCGCCTTGCGCGCCAGCGAAGTCCGCTTCCGCACCGCGTTTCAAACCAGCCCGGATGCGATCGTGATCATCCGCATGGAGGATGGTCGCTACCTGGATGTGAACGAAGGTTTCACCAGCCTGACGGGATATTCTCAATCCGAAACGGTCGGCAATTCAACCTTGGGGATTGATTTCTGGCACGATCCGCAGGATAGGCAGCGGGTGTATGCGGAGGTACAAAAACAAGGTGTCGTGACCAACCTTGAAACCCAGTTCCGGCGGAAGGATGGCACCCTGCGAACCGGATTGTTATCAGCGCGAATGATCTTCCTTAACGATTTGCCTCACATCTTGTATATCATCCGGGATATAGAGGAGCGTCGCCGGGCGGAGAAAGCCTTGCTGGAAAGCGAGAGTCGCTACCGCAGCCTGTTCGAATCCAATCGATCGGTTATGCTTCTCGTGGAGCCGGAAAGCGATCAGATCGTAGATGTAAACCCGGCTGCCTGCGAGTACTACGGCTATACGCGGGAAAACCTGATTGGCAAAAAATTTTCCGTGATCAGCGCGCAGCCTGTTTCAGCCGAGCCATTCTCGGATACAGGCCTTTCCCATTCGAGTAACCACCGGCTTCACCGCCTGTCGAACGGAGAAATACGAGATGTGGAGGTGAATTCAGGCCCGCTGATCATGGATGGTAAACAACTGGTTTATTTTATCGTTCACGACATCACCGAAAGGATCCAGCGCGAACGCGAGATTAAAGCCATGTTGAACGTGGCGGAAACTTTGCGCACCTCTCCCGATAGGCACGCGATGCTTGAAGCCTTGCTGCAAAAGCTGTGTGAATTCTGGAACGCCAAAGGGGTTGTGCTAGGGACCCTGGATGTGATCAGCCATTCAACTGTTGTCGAGATGGGAGCTGGCCCGGCCGCGCCTGAGAAAGGCCGCCATTATCCCCCTGGGACTGGCCTGCTGGGTAAAGTCATTGAATTAGGCGAACCCATTTTGAAGGAGGCTATAGAAAACCATGCGAGCTGTTTGAACACCTCGATCCCTCTGGCGTTGATCTGCGCCCCGTTGAAATCGAACGCAGAAACGATTGGCGCGATCCTGGTGGGTCGGGCTGAAAATTTCGATGATGACGATATGCGACTGCTATCCACGATTAGCGAAATGACAGCCAGCGCAGTTCAACGCGCCACGCTGTACGAGGAAACACAACGAAGATTACACCACCTTAATGCATTGCACACGATCGATATGGCGATAGCCGGCAGCACCGAAATCAAAGGCACGCTGAGTATCGTGCTGGAACAGATTGTCGCCCAATTATGTACTGACGCAGCCGATATCCTGGTTTACAAGGCGAATAGTATGGACTTGCGCTATGCTGTCCGGCGTGGCTTCGAGCAGACGATGATCTGGGATGGTGACATGCGCATAGGTAATGGGCTGGCTGGGAAAATCGTCCGCGAGCGCTGCCAGGTATTTCACCCGGACCTGATGAAGGTTTCGGCGGATCACGACCCACGATTTGAGACCTGGCAGCAAGAGGGATTCGTTTCGTATTTCGGGTTGCCTTTAATCGCCAAAGGCGAGGTGAAGGGTGTGCTTGAGCTGTTTCACCGCAGCCGGCTGATCCCGAATGACGAGTGGATGAACTATCTGGATATATTGGCCGGGCAAACAGCCATCGCGATCGACAATTCCTCGCTTTTTGAAGGTCTGCAAAAAGCAAACCTGGAGCTGATTCTAGCTTACGATACAACATTGGAGGGCTGGGCAAAAGCGCTCGAATTACGGGATAAAGAGACCCAGGGGCACAGCCAACGGGTGACCGAATTGACCGTGCGCCTGGCTCGCAAGCTGGGCATTGACGAGGAAAACCTGGTTCATGTGCGCCGCGGCGCGCTGCTGCATGACATCGGTAAAATGGCCATTCCCGATAGCATTTTGCAGAAGCCAGGCCCACTAGATGAGGAGGAATGGGGGATTATGCGCCTGCACCCGGGGTATGCCTATGAATTGCTCTCTAAAATCGATTTTCTGAAGCCTGCCCTGGATATCCCTTACCACCACCACGAGCGTTGGGACGGGAAAGGCTACCCCCTGCGCCTGCGCGGCGAAGAAATCCCCCTGGCGGCTCGGGCTTTCACCCTGATCGACGTTTGGGATGCATTGCGCTCCGAGCGCCCTTACCGCCAGTCCTGGCCAGACGAGAAGGTGTACGCTTACCTGCGGGAGAACGCGGGTATACAGTTCGACCCGCTGTTGGTGGATGTTTTCCTTGAGCTGGTGGAAGAGCCGCCACTATCTATTCGGCGTCCAGTTAAATTTCTTCAGGATGCTCAACAGAAAGCGCTGCTTCACAATCGCTCCAGGTAGTTCGTTTTACCGGAATGCTCAGGGCTCGATCAATACATAGCTGTTGACCAGATCTCCTGCCACGGATGACACCTCCAGCCAGAAACGCTTGTTCTCGGGGTCTCCGGGCGCAAATAGCTGGTCGTATTTCACCCGGTCATCGTTGTGCGCGCCGCGCTCCACCGCACGAATGGCAAACTCGTAGAGCTGTCGCGGACTGGCCAGCCTGGAGCTGAGAGCGATATAGTACAAACCCAATTTCTCAACATAGCGGATCTCCCTGCCTGTAGCCTTTCCGGCCCTGAAGAACTGGCTGAGCACGACCAGGACGCGGTCGCTAAAACTCAGGGGCGGAATGATGTATTCATTCTGGCTGGGTATCCGGCTGAGCAAGTCTTGCCCTTTGGGACGAGCCTTCATCCGCTGTTTCATCCCTTCAAGGCTGTAGCCTGAGGATCCCGCCATCACGCACACCAGCTTCGGCTCCTGGCCAACGATTGTATCCAGGAAAGGCAGCAGCATTTCATAAGGCCAGGATGTTTCCTGCTGGGCATCGATTTCATCCACCAGCAGCAACACCGGGTTTTTCCGGTTTTCCAAGGAGACCAGCTGGCTGTGCATCTCCTCCTGGCTCATCTTTGGTAGGTTAATTTCCAGATATTTAATTTCATCGTCGAAGGTCCTGGCAATGGATTCAACAAAAAATGTCTTTCCACTACCTGGCGCGGCCCAAATCAGATGGTTGTCACGCCGCTGACCGTTCTCCTCCAGGCCAGAAATAATGTTCTGGCAGGCGTCTTTAAGCGCATTCAATACCGCCTGATCGTAGCGGGTGTAATTGCCGATAACGCGATAACGGGATAGTTTCACCTCTTCCAGCTGGCTGATGAATGGATACTGCCAGTATGGACTGGGCTTGCCTAAGTCCCGGAGAGCCTGGTGGTATTCCTCCAAGTAGTCGGAGGCTTTCTCAAGGTAATCGCCTTCCAATCGATTGCGGAAGGTGGGAACGCTGAATACTTTCGCCCAGTCTACCACGGGCATGATGTAATCCTCGGCGGCAGGGTAGTACAAGCTCCAGCGGCGCACGTGCTCTTCCGACCGGAAGAGATTCATGCGACTTCAATTGAAGGCTTTGGTACCCTCTCTCCATTTGGTAAAGGGCGACATCATGTAACCAACCGTGGTTGGCGGGTCTATCTCCAGAATTGCCTCATCATGCATGACTATGCTGATCGGTTCGCCGCAGTCAAGGCAACGAGTATCCAGGCGGATTTCTTTACCGGGGAAAAGCCAGCGCACGGCCAGCGCTTCTAAGCCTCAAACGGCGTACCACTTCTGAATCCCATCAATACTGATCAGGTGATGCGTGGGCAGGCTAGAAAAAGGTCCCCAGGCCTCTATATAATCCGTGTCGTGGTTGATCCAGCAGGCGCCAATACCTTCCGATTCAGCTGCTACGCGCTGCAGCTCTCGGGCGGAATCGGGCGTAATACCGAGCAATTGGGCCAGCTCGGTGTAGTGTGGGGCGCGACCAAACTCGATAAAATGGTTAAGGATGGCTGAATAAGCGCTTTGAATGAGCTCTGGTTTGTTCACTTACCACTCCTTGGCAATTCGAATAAATAGGCTGATAATGACATATCTTATCGAAATGCCCAAGAAAGTCAATAGTTTTTGCTCTAAGGTGTTGCTCTAAGGTCTGGTAGTGGCAATAGGGGTGCTGGAACTTACAACTGACCTCGGCTCACGAAGCCGACCTTACGCTGGATCTCAGCCAGCTTTGACCCGGCCACTTCCCGGGCGCGCTCTGCGCCGTACGCCAGCAGGCGATCCAGCTCGGCGGGGTCCTCCAGGAGCTTCTGGGTGCGCCTCCTGATCGGGCGCAAGGCCTCGATGATCACCTCGGCGACCTCTGCTTTCAAGTCGGCGTAACCCTTGCCGGCGAAGTGCCCTTCGATCTCCTCCCGGGTTCTCTCAGTGAGCAGCTCGTAGATCTCCAGCAGGTTATTCACCCCGGCTTTGTCTTCTTCCTGGCTGAAAGTGATCTCCCTCCCGGGGTCGGTCACTGCCCGGCGCACCACGTAACGGATTTCATCCGGATCATCCACCAGACCGATAGCATGGCCGCGGATGTGCGCTTCGCTCTTGCTCATTTTGCGAGCCGGGTCGTTCAAAGCCCGGATGCGTCTCCCTACCGCGGGCAGCACCAACCTGGGCAATACAAAAGTCTCCCCAAATAGGTAGTTAAATCGCTGGGCGATGTCGCGGGCGAGCTCTACGTGCTGCGCCTGATCCTCACCCACCGGGACTTCATCGGCGTCATACAGCAAGATATCCGCAGCCTGCAGCACCGGGTAATCCAACAGGCCAGCATTCACGCTTTCACCCAGGCGGGATTTGATTTTATACTGGGTCATGCGCTCCAACCAGCCAATCGGAGTGACGCAGTTCAGCACCCAGCAGCACTCAGCATGGGCGGGCACATGGCTCTGGATGAAGATCGTGCAGACTTGTGGATCCAGCCCGACCGCCAGGTACACCGCAGCCAGCTCGCGCGTCAGGCGCCGCAGCCTGTGCGGATCCTGCGGCACCGTGATGGCGTGCATGTCCACGATGCAAAAATAATTTTCTTTCTGGTGCTGCTCGGCAACCCAGCGGCGCATAGCCCCCAGGTAGTTGCCGATGTGCGCCTTCCCTGAGGGCTGGATGCCCGAAAAGACACGGGTTTTTCGGCCGACTGTTGCCATAGATGTTGCTCCCATAATTTTGTATCCTCCTATGAGCCTTGTATGGAACTCAACAGGTGGAATGGATCAGGGCGCCCACCGACACGGTTTCGCACAGGCGATTGTACAATTGGACAGTCTCGGGCGTCATTAACAGGAGGTTGAAGACATTGCTCATTAATTATACAAAAAAAGCGCCTTTTCAGGCGTTTGACGGGCAACCCGGCGAGGAATATTCGCTTCGCGTTTCACAAACCTGCCCATTAATAGAACAAAAGTTCTGGTAAAATAGATAACAAAATATTAATCAATTGTACACACGCACCACAAAAGATGTCCCTCTGGCAACGACTGCTGCGCGCTCTCGGCTACCGCAAGGTCACCGACCGCTTCACCTTTGAGGCGGACGCTGGCCTGATTCATTCGTTGCAGGGCCTGGCCGAACAGCAGCATCGACCCCAGAACGAGGTGGCTGCCGAGCTGCTTTCCTTTGCGATTGCCCGCCGCGACGCCGCCGAGGAATACCTGCAGCGTTGGGAGCATCTCTCGCCGCGCGAGCAGCAAGTGGCTGCCCTGATCTGCCTGGGTTATACCAACCGGCAGATCGCCGCCCGGCTGGTGATCTCCCCTGAAACCGTCAAGACTCACGCCCGCAACCTGCTGCTCAAGTTCGGGCTGGGCAGCCGGGACGAGCTGCGCCTGACTCTGGCCGATTGGGACTTCAGCGCCTGGGAGGCTTAGCGCTCTATAATCCACCCGGATTATGCACCAGAACGCGAATCAGCGTAAAATAAGGATAAATCGCCAAGGGAGATTTATCCTATGATCAGTTGCATTGTCCCGGTTTACAACAATGAACGCACTATCTTGCACGTCCTCGCCACGCTGCTGGCATGCCAGGCAATCCATGAGATCATCGCTGTGGATGATGGCTCGCAGGATGATTCTGCGGCGCTGATTGCCTCTTTGGAACCAGTGGTCAGGCTCATTCGCAACCCGCTCAACCTGGGGAAAGGCGGGGCGGTCGCCGCGGGGATCAGAGCGTCCAAATGGGATACGATTTTCACCTGCGATGCGGATCTATCCGGGTTGGGATTACACCACCTGGAGCGCCTGATTCAAGAATACCAGAGCGGAGAGTATGAGATGGTCATCGCCGGCAGAGAGACTGACAAAGGTTGGGGTGCTCTGATGGTCTCGGTTTCTGGGGAGCGGATATTCAACCGCCGGGTGATCGAGCCTTATCTGGATATCATCGCGGCGCGCGGTAACGGGCTCGAGCAGATCATCAACTTCGCTCACCGAGGCAGAAAGGTCAAAATCATTGTCTCCAGGGATGTCGGGCATGTGCTGAAATACCACAAGCTTGGCCTGTGGGGTTCACTGCCCGCTTACGCCAAAGAGGTCTATCAGCTTATCGAAACGGAGGTGTTTCTGAGAAAACTGGCTCTGGCCAGAAAATACAAGCTTTTATTTGACTGAGGCGCTGCGCATCTTTACGTCGTTTATGACGCCTGGCGCGAGCGCGTTTACCCGCTGCGCTTGAAGTACAGGTGCAAGGTCTGGTTCTGGGCGAACATGCCCGCCAGCTCCCAACCGGCGCTGCCCAGTTCGTTCAGCATATCCTCGTCCGGTACAGCCCCGGCCTGCAGATCATAGCTGAGGTGTTTGTACTTCCAGGCTGGCTCTTTGTGGATATAAACCATGGGCGGCTCGGTGTTGGGATGCTCCGGTTGTACAGGGAAATTAAGTTCAGGGTACATTGAAGGATACTCCGGTCTGATATTTACAAAGAAAACGGTAAACTCAATTATACTGCCGGACCCTGTTTCACTGCCAACAATTGCTCTCCCCCAGAGGGTTACCCCCTTGGGTTAATCCCCTTTTCCCCCCGCACATCACCCCTGCAGGTGATTGCGCCTGCCCCTGGTTTTTGCTACCCTGTGGGCATGAACCTTCTTCCCGAGCCAGTCCCCGGGCAGTTCACGCTGGTGGTCTTGCCGCCCCGCGCCAACCCGCCCCTGCTGCACATGGTCGCTCGCCTGGCCCTGCGCGGCCCCCTGCGCCTCCTTGATGGCGGCAACCGCTTCAAC
>Ga0209431_10004093_pt1 | contig 11457 bp, 15 predicted proteins | sample RifCSP13_3_FD_184021 | JGI IMG/M metagenome (GOLD analysis project Ga0209431, IMG submission 184021) | Soil microbial communities from Rifle, Colorado - Rifle CSP2_sed 13_3 (SPAdes) (version 2) | ecosystem: Environmental > Terrestrial > Deep subsurface > Rock core/Sediment | place: Rifle...
CCGTCTCTCGAATGACTCGGAGCGAGATCGCAGTGCCGAGCACACAGGCTCTCAGCCGAGCGCGAGGGCCACAGCCTCGACGAGGCTCGAGGCGACGGGGAACCCCTCGGCCTCCAGAGCCTCCCTCTCTTGGCTGCCACCGTCGTAGAGGACGCATCCGACTCCTGCGCCCCGGGCCGCGACGGCGTCGTCCGTGATGTCACCGATGACCACCATTGCGGTACGCCGCAGGCTCGGATACATGCTCTCCAGATGCTCCACGTGGCCAGCCAGATGGAGCTCCTTGGTCTCGCCCACCGCGCCCCGGTGGCCGTCGAGGGCGAGCATGTGCTCGTCGAGACCGAACTGGGTGACCGCCGACACGAGCATGTCGTGCCACAGCATCGAGGCGATCGACTGTGACACCCCGGCGCCACCGACCATGCCGATCGCTTCGGCGGCGTCGCCGGTCAGCGATGCGGAGGCGAACTCGCGGCGGTACGCCTCTTGGAAGATGTCGTCGATCTGCCGCATGAGCTCGGAGTCGACGTCCCTGCCGAGCAGGCGGGCATAGAACACCTGCAGCGGCCGAACGAACTCCCGGCGGTACACGGTGCTGTCGATGCGCGCCACCCCGAAGTGCTCGAGGGAGGCATTCACCGCCTCGACGACGACATGGTGGTCGTCGAAGAGGGTCCCGTTCCAATCCCAGATCACGTGGGGCATGAGCGCCGCGAGAGTAACGATGAGCCATGAGCCATGAGCCATGAGCAAGACGCGATGCGCGATGCGCGATGCGCAAGACGCGACGAACCCACCCTTACCAGAGACGAGAAACGAGAGACTGCCTACCCTCTCTCTGATGCGCTCCTATCGCCTCGGCGACCCGGATCTCGACGCGCGCATCCGCGCGCTCGCCGAGGACGCCGTGGCCGGCACCGGCCACGGCCATGAGGACGTAGACCTGATCTCGGAGATGATGGTCACCGCGCTGCGACTCCACCGCGATCGGGCGGACCGAGGCGACATCAAGCTCGTCAACACCGCCCTCAAGGAGATGCGGTACGCCTTCCTGGTGTTCTCCCAGTACCAGCACATCCCCAAGGTCACGGTGTTCGGCTCGGCCCGAACCCAGCCTGGCGACACCAACTATCAGCTGGCGTCGGCGTTCGCCGAGTACATGGTGGAGAGCCTCCGCTGGATGGTCGTGACCGGCGCCGGACCGGGAACGATGGAGGCCGCCAACAAGGGCGCCGGAGGTGCCTACTCGTTCGGCGTGAACATCCGCCTCCCGTTCGAGGCGGAGGCGAACCCCTACGTCGACGGCGCCCGCCTGATCAACTTCAAGTACTTCTTCACCCGCAAGCTGGTGTTCGTCAAGGAGTCCGACGCGTTCGCCCTCTTCCCCGGCGGCTTCGGGACCCAGGACGAGACGTACGAGTTGCTGACGCTCACCCAGACCGGCAAGACGAGCCTCCACCCGATCGTGCTCATGGAGGCTCCCGGCACCGGATACTGGGACAAGTGGATCGACTTCGTGAAAGGAACGCTCGTCGAGCAGGGGATGATCACTCACGACGACCTGTCTCTCTTCAAACACGCCACAGACGTCGACACGGCCGCGGGGGAGATCGCTCGCTTCTACTCCAACTACCACTCGCAGCGGTACGTGGACGATCGCCTGGTGCTCCGTTTCCGGCATGCCCTGTCCCCTGCGGACATCGAGCGACTCAACGATGAATTCGGCGACATCCTCGCCGATGGACGCATCGAGGCGATCGATGCCACACCGGACGAGATCGAAGACCACGATGTGACCGATCTTCCCCGGATCAGGCTTCACTTCGACCGCAGAAGCCTGGGACGCCTCCGCCAGATGGTCGACGTGGTCAACGGCCTCGGCCCCGGGAGTTGGGGTCTGAACCCCTAGTACCCTTACGGGTCATGCGCGAGATCCTCGCCGACCTGGTGGCCGAGCAACAGAGCCTCGACCAGTCGCTTCAGCGGTCACCCGACCGCGATTGGAAGAAGCGCGTCGATGGCACGCCCACCACCGTCCAGGACACCATTGCCATCCTCGCCTGGGAGGAGCAGAACGCCGCCCTGGCGCTGACCGGTGAGGAGTCGGTTCTCGACGAGGTCGATGAGTACGCCGACCTTGGGGGCCACCTCAAGAAGGCGGTGGCCGAAGGCCGCGGGAAGCGTCCCCAAGAAGTGATCGAGTGGTGGCGGTTCGCTCGCGCCGACGTCGTGTCGGCGTTGTACCTGAACAAGCCTTCAGATCGCGTCCCGTGGGTGGGGGGCGACGTCAGCGCTCGCACCTTCGCCACGCTGCGCCTCGCCGAAACGTGGGCGAGAGGACTTGCCGTCCTGACCGCCCTCGACAAGGAGATCGTCGATACCGCCCGGTTGCGCCACATCGCGTGGCTCGGCTGGGCGACGCTTCCCTATGCGTTCTCACTCGCCGAGGACGACTACGACGAGCCGATCAGGGTGGAGGTGAATGGTCCGGCCTACGCCCGCTGGGTGTTCGGGCCCGACGACGCCACCGACGTCGTACGCGGCACGGCTGGGGACTGGTGTCGGCTCATCGTCGGCAGGGTCACGCCGGCAAAGGCCGGCGTGAAGGCCACCGGACCTGTCGCCGAGCGCGCCCTCGAGGTCGCCGGCATCTTCCAATGACAGGGCGGATCGTCGGGATGGTCCATCTCGGGCCGCTCCCGGGATCGCCGAGACACACCGGGGAGTTCGACCGCGTGCTCGAACGCGCCGTCGACGATGCCCGCATTCTCGCTGCGTCCGGGTTCGATGCGGTGATGGTGGAGAACTTCGGCGATGCCCCCTTCTTCGCCGACGACGTCCCCAAAGCCACCGTCGCCGCGATGACGAGGGCCGTCACCGCCGTCGTCGATGCCGTGCCGATTCCCGTCGGGGTCAACGTGCTGCGCAACGACGCCCTGGCCGCGATCGCCGTCGCCGCCGCCACCGGGGCGACATTCATCAGGGTGAACGTCCTGTCGGGGCTGATGCACACCGATCAGGGGACCATCACCGGGAAGGCCGCTGAGGTCGCCCGACTGCGCGCATCGATCGCGCCGACGGTGAGGGTGCTCGCCGACGTGTTCGTAAAGCACGCGGTCGCGCCAACCGGCCTCACCGTCGAACAGGCGGCACTAGATCTCTGGGAACGGTCCGGGGCGGACGGACTCGTGGTGAGCGGCTCCGGAACGGGCCACCCCCTCGACCCCACACGGCTCGATGCGGTCCATGCCGCGGTCCCCGATGCCCCGCTCTACGCAGGATCGGGCGTCGACACTGCCACGGTCGCCGGCCTGCTCCGGATCTGCACCGGGGTGATCGTGGGCACCTCGATCAAGGAAGGCGGGGTGACCACCGCCCCCGTCGACCCGGGCCGTGCGGCTGCCCTCGTCGCGGCAGCGCGATGAAAGTCCACCGCTACCACCCGGGCACGATCCATCTCATGCGGCTGGACACGGGTGACGACATCCTCGCCACCATCACCCGATACGCCGCCGACAACGGGATCCGTGCCGCCTGGTTCACCTACCTCGGTGCGGTGAGCACCGCGGCGGTGAGGTACTACGACCAGAACGACAAGGTCTATCGCGACTTCACCATCGACCGCCACCTCGAGGTGCTCTCCGGGGTCGGCAACGTGTCCCTCCTCGACGGCGCGCCGTTCGTCCACACCCACGCCGCGTTCGCCGACGAGGACGGGCACGCGTTCGGCGGCCACCTCAACACCGGCTGCATCGTGTTCGGTCTCGAGATCCGCCTCGAGGAGCTCAGCGGCGACCCGCCGGTCAGGCTGTTCGACGAGCCGACCGGGCTGTCGTTGTGGGGAGACGCCGACTAGGACCCGCCTCCCGTCGTGCCCCTGAGGTCGAATCCCGACTTCAGCAGCAGGTTCAGCATTGCCGGCGCGGGTGCCGAGAACTGCGCAGGTCGGAACGCGTGATCTTCTCCCAAGAAGAAGCGGACCAGGGTCTCGACGATGTGGGCATGGGTGATCGTGTGGAGGTCGTTCGCCGGGGCCCGCCCGAAAGCCACCAAGCGCACCCGGACGGTCCCCCCTCCCCTTGCGGGGACGATGCAGAGAGAGTGCCTGGCGAGATCGTCGACCACCTCAGCGAGGCTCATCTCGAACAGCCACTGCACGCGACGGAGGATCTGGTGGAGTACCTCATGACGACGGATCCCCGGGTTGAACTGGGCAGCACCCTGTTTGACCTCACCGACGATGACGTCGATCTGGCCGTCGACCAGGCCAAGCGCGTCATCGTGCAGGAGCAGGAGGCGGGCATCGACCCCATCGTGGGGGTCGCCGGCATACACCTCTCCGGGAAACCGCATCCCCATGATGTCGATGTCGGTGAAGGTCTCAAAGGTGCCGTCGGCGACGCGCGACTGGATCTCGAACTCGCTCAGCGTGAGGTACCCGTTGAGGCGGAGGTAGCTCTCGACGAGGCTGACGGCGATGTCCACGCCCCCATCTTGGCCGAATCCCGCACCAGGCTGCGATAGCCTGCCCCCCATGACCGGGTTCAGACTCACCTCATACGGGGCGCAGTCGTCCTTCGTCGGCGTGCCCGAGAGGGAGATCACCGACATCGCCGGAGCCGACGTGGTGATCCTCGGCGCTCCCTTCGACTGGGGCACCACCCATCGACCCGGCGCCAGGTTCGGTCCCAAGGCGGTACGCGAGGCCGACTATCTGGACCCCGACGGCGCACGGCCGCACCTCGACACGGGCATCGACCCACTCGCAGTGCTCGGCGTGGTCGACATCGGCGACGTTCCACTCATTCCCGGCTATGTCGAGGAGAGCATCACCGCCATCCGACAAGCCGTACGTGCCGTCGCCACTGCCGGTGCCGCTCCGCTCGTCATCGGCGGCGATCACACGATCACCTTCCCCGACGCCGGGGGCGTCGCCGACGTGCACGGGTTCGGCGAGATCGCCCTCATCCATTTCGACGCCCACGCCGACACCGCCGAGAGCCACTACGGCAAGCTCCTCGGGCACGGGACGCCGATGCGGCGGCTCATCGAGTCGGGAGCCGTGCCCGGCCATCGCTTCGTCCAGATCGGCCTTCGAGGGTATTGGCCCGATCCGCCGGTGGTGGCGTGGATGCGGGAACAGGGCATGCGATCGTTCTTCATGAGCGAGATCGTCGACCGGGGCCTCGATGCCGTCGTCGACGACGCCGTCACCCATGCCGCCGAGGGAGCCAAAGGCGTGTTCATCTCGGTGGACATCGACGTGGTCGATCCGTCCGCAGCCCCCGGGACCGGCACACCCGAGCCCGGCGGGCTCACCTCCCGCCAACTGTTGGACACGGTGCGACGCCTCGGGCGGGAACTCCGCGTGGTCGGAGCCGACGTGGTAGAGGTCGCACCCGCCTACGACAACGCCGACATCACCGCCCTGCTCGCCAACAGGGTGATCCTCGAACTGCTCAACGGGATGGCGCAGCGCAAGCTCTCCTGAGAGCGCGCACCCTGCTAAGAGCGTCCGCCAATAGGCGGGCGCTCTTGCGCAATGCTGATGGCTCTTCGGCCGGAGGCCTCATCGCGGTGCGGTTGGGGTCCCCAGCCCCAACCGCCGAGTCCGCGCCTATCGGCGCGCCCTCTACCCCTCGTCGACACCCGCATCCGCTGGGGTGCGCGGTACCCACTTGCGCACCCGCCGACGGTACTCCTTGAACTCGTCGCCGAACGCCTCGAAGAGCCGGCGGTCCTCGTACAGACCGATGCCGAGCGTGAAGTGGAGCACCGCCGCCATGGGGATCACCCACATCATCTCGGACCTCAGGGCGATCCAGGACGTGAACGAGATCACCGTTGTACCCATGTCCACCGGGTTGCGGACCTTTGCGTAGACGCCATCGGTGACGAGGGTCGGACCGGGGGTGGTCCCCATGAGCCGGGCACCGGCGCCCCCGAGCCGACCGGCGGAGAGGAACACCGCCGCCGTCCCCACAACGAGGACCGTGCCCGCCACGACCACCAAGGGCCAGGACCGCCAAGCCAGGTCGAAATGCCCGTGCGAGTCACGCACGAGCATTCCGGGAAGCACCACCGCCCAGAGCGCCACGACGAACGCCGTGTACAGCCAAGTGCGAGACGCGGGGGGTTTCACCGGGTGCCATGTTCGCAGGTCACTCCCCCCGGGCACATTGCCCGCCGTGGCATCCCTGGACCTGTCCAGCGCACCGACGCGCAGTTGGTTCGAGGGCACGGTCCGTCCTACAAGGGCCTCGCCGCTCGCACCTGATCGGTCAGGGGCGCATCGCCGGACCGAGCATCCGCATCAGACGCCATGGACTCGGATCGGCCTCGAAGGCAGCGGCCCGCGCCAGCGTCTCGGACGAGTGGCGATGGAACACCGACCACGGCGGCTTGGGGAACTGCAGGAACGGTGCGCTCATCACGGTCTTCTGGGGACGGTCCACCAATCGGGCGTTGTGGACGAACCCCGTACCGCTCTGGATGTCGGTGGGAGGATGCCCGGGGAACGCTCCCCACGGGGTGACGCCGAGCGGGAAAGCGGCCGCGGCCCACACGTTCACCCCGATCGCTCCGTAGCGGAGCGCCCCCACCGCCCTTCCCAGCGCCGGCCCGAAGTCGCGACCGGTCGATGGATCCACGAGCAGCGTGGCATTGAGGCTCCCCCGGAGACGCTCATTGCAGAATGCGACCGCACGGTCGAGGAAGCCCCCAGGATCTCCGCCGGGGAGGTTGGTGGTGGCCACCACCTGGCAGAACCCCTCCACGGTGAATGCCGGGGACGCCTCATCGGGATCGATGTCGGCGATGACGGCCGGCGGGACGAAGCCCTCTCGAGGCGTGCCGAGGACTCTGACCCTGTGGGCGCCGGCAGCGACTCTTGCGAAGCGTTCCTCAGTGCCCGGGTAGTAGGCCGGGCGCTCCCGTCGGGTGCCGAGCAATGCCTCCACCGCGTCGAGGAACTCCTCGCGCTGCGGCCAGCTCTCAGGGAGCACGAGCACCTTCGCCGCGTTGCAGTTGTACCCCCCGTTCTGGACGACCTGGGTGACGATGTGCTCGGCCTGGAATCGCAGTTCACGCGGTTTCCATGCCCCCGGCACCACGATCACCGGGCTGACGTTGCCCAGTTCGGCAGTGATCGGCTTGGTCATCACCCGCTCGCCACGGGCGCGGCGGGCCGCACCATCGGGCCCAGATCCAAACACTATGGCGTTGTACGTCTGCTCGGACCCGGTGACGTGGACCTCGTCGACCAATGGGTGGTGGACGAGGTGATTCCCCACCGCGGGGCCCCCGTATGCGAAACGGACGAAACCGGCATCGACCAGCGGGGCGAAGGCATGTTCGACGTGAGGTCCGACGTACTCGTTCACGGGGTTGAACTTGAGGATGGCGACGTGGCCATCGACGAAGAGCTTGTGGATGACGTCGAGGGGACCGATGCTGGCGACGTTCCCGGCGCCGAGGACCGCGGCAACTGCCGCCGTCGCCGTCTCCGGCTTGGTGTGGATCCCCCCGAGATGCCTGCGTGCTTCGCCATAGCCGACGATGGGATCCATGCGCACCTCGGCGTGCCACCGGGGGTACTGGATTCTGTCCCATCGATCGCCCGGCATGACGTCGACGGTCACCTGACCGTCGGGCCGCTCCTTGATGGCGTCGTCGGGGAGGGGAACAGCGCCGGTGCGGTCGATCCCCTGGAGCGTGGTGGCCAGGAACCTGGAGGTGCGCAGCACGCTCAACGGCCCCGAGACCCAATCCTCGCCGGCATAGGTCGCATCGACCCCCTTGGCCGCCACGGCATCACGCACCAGATCGGGCGAGACCTCGGCGAATCGCCGCAGCACCTGGCGCAGATACCCCAGCTTCGCGCCGAGTGGGATCCGCACCCACGCCGAAGCGTTCCCGGCGAGGGTGGTGACGGCGGCATCGAGTGTGGTGGTCGGAGTCTCGGGAAGGTGCCCCGTCATGCCGCGTCGCCCAGGGTGCGAAGAAGGTCATACGGAAAGATCCCGGTGGCATGGCCGTCGGGGTCGAACGTGATGCCCACCGCGTAGTCGCCCACGATCCGTGCCGATGCGATGGTGGCGACGGCGAACGCCTGCGTGGGCGCCCCTGCGCATGCGGCGCAGGGGCATGACCGGCGAAGATCGGAGGCGTCCGCACGGGTGGTCGTCCCATCGGCCCAGGTGAAGCCGATCGCTTCCCGACCCACCTCGATGCGCAACGGGGCCTCCATTGGCTGAGCAGGCTAGGGGCGTCAAGACTCAAGCGCTCGGCCCGGCAAGCCGATGGCTCGTTCCATGGCCGAGGTGATCGCGCTCCGGGCAGCCTGGGCAGACGAGTACGCCCTGGCAACCCCTTCGGAGCCACATCCAGCAGGAATCGACCGGCTCCCGACCGAATGGTCGGTCATCGACGACGCCGTCATCGGCGGCGTCGTGATCGATTACGTCGTCGTCGGGCCCAACGGGGTGTTCACCATCAACGTCGATCCCGACCCGCGGCCGGCGACGATCGGCGACGACGGCATCTACCGCGACGGGTCACGGGTCACCAGCACGGTCAAGAACGCCCTGATGGCGGCCACCCGATTGCGCGACGACCAGGGTGGGCGGGTGTTCGCATACCCCATCCTCGTCAGCACGCTGGACGCCGAGCGCCACCAGCTCGACCGGCTCGGAGTCGTCGCCGGGGACCGGATCGCCGAGTACATCTGGTCCCACCCCGGTCTCCCCCTGCGCCGATCGCAACGACTCGAGGTCCAGTGGGCGCTGCGTCGGCCTCTCCGCTGAAGGCTCCGGCCATCGCCGCCCGACCCTCCCGCCCCACCTCCCGTGGGGGGCGCACGACCATTCCCGTCGCCGACGTCACGGCCGCGTTCTCGTCGGTGTTCATCGCACTGTCGATCGCCCTGGCGGTCACCTACCTCGCCGCGCCCGAGCTCCGGCGCTGGCTCGGGGGGCGGCGCGGGCTGGTCGATTGGATCACGTTCGGGGCATTGGTCGCCGCGCTGGCGGTAGGTGTGTGGGCGATGCGGCGCTCACCGACCGAGTCGCGGTTCCCGCTCATCATCCCCGCCCTCGCCGCGTGGGGCATCCTCGACGAGCTCCGATATCTCACGGGCGCCCTCGGCGTCCACGGCTTCGTCATCGACGGCGTGCAAGTCCGGTCCCTCGACGACGTCGGGTGGTTGTTCTCGACGTGGGGCGAGCGGGTGGGGCTCACCTGGCTCCTCGGCGCGGTCATCTTGGGCCTCGTCGCCGGGTTGACCGCCATCGCCGTGTTGCGCACCCGTCGGTGGGCCGACAACCGGGTGATGGTGACCGAGCATCGCGTCGTCGCCTACATCCTCGCCTCGATCGGAGCCACCGTCGCCGCCCCGCTGACCGGCTTCTTCGGATCGGGCGCTGGTGTGGCGTTTGCCTGCGGGCTGGTGGAGATGACGGGCGCAACCTTGCTCGTGGCGGCCGGCCTCGCCGCCGGCGACCACCGCCGCACCGTTGCCGGCTGGAGGCGTCGTCTGTGGCCGTGGCTCGCCGAGGAAGGGCCACTGGCTCGACTCCCGCTGAGAGACACCCCCGGCCCCGACTACAACGACGGGCGTGAGCGCGACCGACGATTGCGCGCGCCCTAACCTCGTGGCGTGCGCATCGTCATCGCCACCGCCGGCGTACTCAGCCCTGAACCCGTCGCACGCTTCGCCGAGCGCCTCGCCGGTGAAGACGGCAAGGTGTTCGTCACCACGGTGATCGAGGTCCCCCGGTCGTTTCTCGACGAGATCCGATCCGAGCAATGGCATCCCCTCACCGAGGGCTCCCCCCCCTGGACCACCGAGGAGGACGCCCTCATCGCACGCTATGTCGAGGAACGCGGAGGTCGGATCACCGAACCACTCCTCGCCGCGCTGATGGCCCATGGCGTAGACGCAGAGGTGATGTTCCTCGAGGGCGAGGACCCGGCGGCGACGATCATCGCCGCAGCAGCCGACGTCGAAGCAGACCTGCTCATCCTGGGCGCGACGAAGAACCTGTTCGACGAGGCCTCGTGGGAAAGCGTCTCCACACGGGTCGTCCGGGAGGCGGGACGCCCTGTGCTCGTCGTGCCCAGTCCGCCCCACACCGATTCCGGGCACGAATGAATTTCGTCACCACTCCGGAGGAGCGCTTCGCAGAACTCCCCGGATATCCCTTCGCCGGTCGCTCCTTCTCCTGGGAGGGCATGAACCTCCACTATCTCGACGAGGGATCAGGCCGGCCGGTCGTGCTCTTCCACGGCGAGCCGACATGGTCGTTCCTCTACCGCAAGGTGATCCCGTTGCTCGCCGCGGCCGGGTTCCGGGCGATCGCTCCCGACTACCCCGGGTTCGGAAAGTCCGACAAGCCGACCGACCCCGACTTCTACACCTACGACAACCACGTCGCCGCGATGAACGCGCTCGTCCGCCACCTCGATCTCGACGGCGCCACCGCCGTGGTGCAGGATTGGGGAGGCCCGATCGGTCTGCGCGTGGCGATGGAGAACCAGGATCGCTTCGCCCGCCTCTCGATCCTCAACACCGGCCTCTTCACCGGAGGAGGGTCGAACCCGGCGTTCACCGCGTGGCGGAGTTTCGCAGAGAAGAACCCGGACCTGCCGATCGCCATGATCATGGGGAGCGCATCGGCCACCCCGTGGCCGGCGGAGGTGCTTGCCGCATATGAGGCACCGTTTCCGACCATGGAGCACAAGGTCGGAGCGTGGCGGTTCCCACTCATCGTGCCGCTGCAGGTCAACGACCCCGGTGCCGAGGCCATGGCGGCGGTGCGCGATGCCCTCGCCTCATGGGATCGCCCCACGCAGGTCCTTTTCTCCACCGGCGACCCGATCTTCTCGGTGCGGGCGGGCGGCCGATTCGTCGACCTCATCCCCGGCGCCACCGAACTCGAGACGGTGGACGACGCCGGCCACTTCCTCCAGGAAGACGCCGGCGAGGCGGTGGGAACAGCAATCGTTGCGTTCCTGGGACGAACGGCATGACTTCTCGCCAACGGACGGCGTACATTGGGGGCATGACCGAATTCACGGTCCAACTCGCCAACCGGCCCGGGATGCTCGCCGCGTTGACCGAGCTGATCGCCGAGGCGGGGGTGCGGATCGAAGCCCTCGCCGCGTTCGGAATCGGTGAGATCGGGATCGTGCACATCGTCGTCGAGGATGAGTCGACGGTTCGCGGCATCCTCGGGCGCGCCGACGTGACATTCGACGAACGGCCCATCCTCACCACCCACCTCTCGGCAGGGCCGAGCGCGGTGGCGGCCATGGCACACCGCCTCGCCGACGCCGACGTCAACATCGAGGCCATGTACTTGCTGCGGACCAAGCCCGACGGTGTGGAGTTCGCCGTGGCCGTCGATCGTCCCGCCGACGCCGCCCGCCACCTCCAGGAACGGGCGTCCTAGGGGCGGG
>Ga0209431_10004104_pt1 | contig 11441 bp, 13 predicted proteins | sample RifCSP13_3_FD_184021 | JGI IMG/M metagenome (GOLD analysis project Ga0209431, IMG submission 184021) | Soil microbial communities from Rifle, Colorado - Rifle CSP2_sed 13_3 (SPAdes) (version 2) | ecosystem: Environmental > Terrestrial > Deep subsurface > Rock core/Sediment | place: Rifle...
CCGTTGCCCCCGTTCCAGGTTTCTTGGCCGGGATTGAGATCCTTGCCCAGATAACCAAATGCTCCGGATGAGGCACCTGTTCCGCACTGCGCATTGTCGTTCGCATGCGCGGCGGTTTCTGTATAGCGATCGTCTCCGGGATCGGAGTTGCCAGGACCATCGGCCAGAGCCGCGGTCGGCAGAGCGAGGACCAGCAGGAACACCAGAACCATTACACCTAAGACTGTCTTTTTCATTTGCTACTCTCCTCTTCTAGTTGGGCCAGTCCATATTGTAACAGCCGTTGGCAAATTTTAAAGAGAAGAAAGCACTCTATATCTATTTTGCTAACCTGAGGTGCAACTTTAAAAAGGGGGTGATTAACAATGACTATTAAGAAAAGATTAGTCCTCCTCCCCGGCGTTATTGCTTTAGCAACGCTTACTCTCGCCTTGTTTGCTCTCTTGGGTGGTTCTCCTTCCTTAGCCAAAGGCGGGTTCGATGAGTTTGGCTACAACGACACCGCCCGCAACTTTGTTGGGACCTGCGTCAGTTGGCACATGGGTAAGCTTGGTTCAACGACCGAGCAGGCTGAGGCCTACTGCGGCGATTACTCCTACGATAAGCTTGTAATGAAGTGGAACGCAGAGTGGGACCGGGGGAATGAAGAAGGCTGGACTGATGAGGATGGTTACGATGCCTGGCTCAACAACCAGTGGATCGGCACCACTCCTGGTGGCAGCGGTGAAACCTGGCGCTATATGATTGCTTGGGATAAGGGATGTGCCGATAGCGGTGTTCCTTCCGGAGAAGCTATCAAAGGGACGGCTTACTGTATTTGGGGTCCTTTTGCGATGCTCTCCTCCCAAGGATCGATGAGCGACCACACCCATTCGTGGGATGTTTTGCTTAAACCGGCTGGTTACGGGGATTATTAAGTAAATTGGTAAGTCTAAAAAAGAAGTTGTAGAACCTAAGTATTGTATATTGTTAGTCCTTGCACTGTTGGTTTGTTAGATGTGATAATTATTTGGTGGGTTACTCTGGTAAATTGGGAGAAAAAGTAAAAGCCCAAGAGCTTCGTAAAAGAGGCCTTTCCTACAACGAGATTTCTAAATATGTAAACGTTTCAAAAGGTACACTCTCCTACTGGTGTCGCGACGTAAAACTTACCAGTAAACAACAAAACGCACTTTTTAACCGGAAATTAACTGGGCAGAAGAAAGGCTCTGTAATCGCAGCCCGAAATAAGCAAATTAGACGATGGAAGGAAGAGAAAAGACTGCATCAATTAGGCATCAGAGAAATTGGGAAATTAAGTAAAAAACAAAGATTTGTTGCCGGGGTTGCTCTTTATGCTGCAGAAGGACATAAGACCGGTAGGTCCGCCGTTGGATTCGCAAACTCTGATCCTAAGATGATTACTTTTATGATGGGCTGGTTCAGGGAATTTGGTAAAGTTCTTGAACCAAAGTTTAGAGGAGCGGTTTGGATACATGACAACCTTGATGAATTTAGAGCACGAAGATTCTGGTCTAATCTTACCGGAATACCTATTACCCAATTCAATAAAAGTTATATTGCTGAAAACAAAGTAAATAGCAAAAAGGTAAGGAAACAAAAACACGAATACGGTATTTTTACGATTCGTTTCTCAGATGTGGCGCTAAAGAGAAGATTAGATGGGTGGATCTCTGGTATCTTAGGTTGATGTTAAAATTAGTCTGTTCGTTCCCCGGTAGCTCAGTGGTAGAGCGTCCGCCTGTGAACACTTGCAGCCGCTGGAGGAAACTCCGGCGTGAAAATCGGGTAAATTGTCGGGAAGCCTAAAGCCTTTTGGCCATGGTAATCCGCAGCCAAGCCTCGCTTCGCGGTGAGGAAGGTTCAGAGACTAAGCGCCTGACACCCCAAGGGGTGATGAGATAGTCCAAGCCTTAAAGAAATTTAGGGGCACTTGTAAGCGGAATGTCGCTGGTTCGAATCCAGCCCGGGGAGCCAGAACCGTTTATCTAGATAAATCGACCAATTTCAACAGACTTGATTCTTTCAAAGGAGCTTTAATAAAACTGATCTTCGGATATTTGCTCTGTCTTTGTTTATCGTCAACAATGTAGATCTTTTTAAAATCCTGGTTGTTTATCTTATTAAGTAATCGCATCTTCTGGTGTGATATCCAGATCTGATCGGGATCGATATAATTAAATATTTTTGCCGTTTTCAACTTCATAATCTGTGCTTTCTTAAAGCCCTGATTCCATATTCCGATTGTTGCTTTCTTCTTAATTCTATTCATTAATCTTATGGGTATTAAATTATTGGGTAATTTATATTTTAAGAATAGATTCGCTAAAGAAGTAAAGCCGCCATCCTTAACGAGGGTATTATCAATATCAAAAAGAATCAAAATATTTCCGGCCATCTCCCTATATTATAATTGGTCGGATGAATCTTTTTAAAAATCTGAAGAATTATTTAGTGCTTATCAGGATTCACAGAACTACCAACTTCCTCTACGTGTTGCTGGGCTTGCTTTATGCCAGCAATTTCCTCCTGAGCCGTGATTTAAGTTTAAAACTGGGGCTAGTCTATCTAATTTTTGCAATTTTACTTTACGGCGGTATCTACTCGCTGAATAGCTACGTTGAGCGTTTCGATGACTTAAAGGATGGTGGAAAGAGGTATCGTTTAATACCCTCAGGTAAAGTATCACCAAGGGAAGCTCTCTTTGTATCAGTAACCTTAATCCTTGCCTCCTTTTCTCTGGGGTACTTGCTCCTTCCCGAATTAATTATTTTCCAGCTGTTCTTTTTAGGCGTGAATTTACTTTATTCCCTTGTTCTAAAACGGGCAATTCCTCTTTTGGCAATCTTTACAGTTGCGTTGACTGGCCCTACCCGATTTGTGCTTGGTTATTTTCTCCTTTCCCAGGAAATAACCTTGCCGATTCCTCTGGTCCACTATCTCTGCTCAGTGGCATACCATTCTCGTAAATTTGCTTTTGCAGGAAAAATTAATCCTTTTTTAGGTAACTCGCTCAATTTTCTGGCCTCGGCCGCATTCCTTACCCTATCGATTGTTCTTTCCTTAAAAGGGGAGTGGCTGGTTTGGATCTTTGCCGCCCCAAGTTTAATGGACTCCCTGAATTATCATTTTAATAGTAGCTACCGCGTTTCAGTCCAAAAGTTTTGGAATAAGGAATGACTTCCACTTTGTTTAGGTTATTCTTAGAGAATGAAACTTACCAGACACTTTCTTTTTCTTGGAACGTTTTTCGTGATCATCCTTTCTTCTTTTCACGATTCGGGTAATTCACGGCGTTCTCAACCTTCAATTGGGTTCAGCTTTAGTCCCGCCTACGCCGACTACCTCGGCTTAGATCCGCAAGATTCTTTTTCTAAGATTTTAGATTCTTTTTCCTTCCAAGCCGTCCGATTACCGGTTTACTGGAATCGTGTTCTTCGAGAAGGCCGGTATGATTTTTCGGAAATCGACGATTTGGTTAGGGAGGCTAAAAACCATGGGTTAGAGGTGGTTTTAGCAGCGGGTTACCGCAGTTTTCGCTGGCCAGAGTGCTACGCCCCCGATGGGATCGACGTCCTCCCTTATGAGGAATTTGAAAAGGAAATCCTTTCCTTCTGGGGAGAAGTTCTAAAACACTTCGCAAATACAAATCTGATAGATTTTTGGCAAGTCGAAAATGAAACTTATGTTTCTTTCGGTAATCATTGTCGTTTTGTTAAGACTGCAACCCTCTTCAAGTTGGTGGATCAGGTTCGCGAGTACGACCGTGATGACCGCCCGGTTATCTTCGGCGTTGGCGGAACAGAGGTTACGTTTCTCCCGAGTTATTGGGGAATCTTCCGCCATGTTGATATTATTTCGGCCAGCTTTTACCCCAGGACGATAGATCAGTATTTCGGTTTTTATATTGAGCCCTACGATTGGTTTCCGATTGCTCCTCGAGATATTGAACGGGAAAGACAGTTTGTCAGCGCCCGCTCCCGCCGTTACTGGATTTCTGAATTTCAGGCCGAACCTTGGCAAGAAGACGCCACCACAATGTCTCCCGATATCTTACTGAGAAATTGGGATAAACTGACATCTTCCCCTGAATTGGAGAGGGTTTTCGTTTGGGGGGTGGAGTGGTGGTTAAAGGAGAAGAAAGAAGGTCGTCCAGAGCTTTTTAAAACAGCCCAAGAATTATTTACGAAAGATTTGGATTAATCGAGGACTTTCCTCTCTAAGTCCCTCTTTACTTAATTTTCTAAAATCCCATGTTTTCGGGCTTGGTTAACTGCCCAAACAAACATCCCTGCGCTCCAGGCAAAGGGGTGCTCCGATTTATAAAAAAGTCTTTTGAGAGGGATACCAGATCGATCATAACACTCGTAAACTCCCTGGTTAGCAACTATCCGCTTGGCCATTAATTGAAGTTGTTCCCGGGCCTGCTTTTTATTTCCGGAATTGGTCAAAGCTACCGCATAAGCACAAGCTGGTTGCCACCAGAGGGAGCTTTTATTTTGGTAGTCTCCCATACCAATAAGGTGCTGCAACAAATCAATTCGGAAAAATGGGTAGCGAGGAGAGTTAGTTTCAAGAGTAAATCCGGCTTTCACCTTTCTGCACTCCTCTAAAATCGTTTGGGACTCTGCTGGTGTAGTTAGTCCCCAGCAAACAGCCAGCAGATTGCCAAAAGGATAAAAATAATCCTGGCGCTTGTAATCTCGCCAATCCGCGAAATATTTACCATTCCAAAGTACCCTCCTTAAATTTTGAGAAATCTGCCGCTCTTTATTCTTAATCTCAGGATCACTTGCTTTAATTTTATCGAGCATAAGGTTAAGAGAAGATAATGCCTTAAGGTAAAGCACATTTGAGTAAAGGAGATTACCGAACTTGTAAGCAGTATCGTTCCACTCCGCCATGATCCCGTCCCAAAGGAGGCCATTTCTCTCTTTTTTATCGAGGTAACGCAGTGCCTTTTTTGTTTCGGAAATCCGATCGGGTCTCGCTTCTTCACCCATTAATCCAAGTTCAGAGAAAAAAATGATTGCCAAGGTGGTGCCGTCAAAGATTTCTTGGAAAATATTTCTCAGGCGATAGTTTGGGCGAGGAAAATCGTATTTTTTCTGTTTTTTTCCTAGGTACTTTCCTAAATTTACCGGCCCATTCATGAGTCTATAGGGAATTAGGCCATCCGCCCGCTGGTTTTTATAGAAGAGATCAATCTGCTTTCTAACGATCCCTAGATCGCCAAGTTCAAGGGAGCCCAGAGCGCCGAAGAAGCCATCCCTTCCCCAGTAGTCGCTGAAATGATGTCGTCCGGCCACGATGCCGAATTTGTCGTAGCAATCCCGCAACTCTTTTTTAGCTATTTCATAGGCCTGCTCAAGCAGATTCATTCCTTTAATTTAGCAAAGCTAATCTAGTTTACCGAGTAAGGGGGCGGGGATCCTCCAGGGTTTACGGGATTTTACCTCTTGGATTGGATATAATCCTTGTGATGAATTACTTGGGAGAACTTTTAATCTTCGTTTCCCTGATTGCTTGGGGAGTTATTTTAGAAGATCTAATCCTCAAGGAATACTTCAAAAGGGCCAATAATAAATTTAGAACCCACCACTTCTCCTTCTCCCGTTACGTCTATCTATTAATCTTCCCGTTGGTCGCTTGGATTCTTTTGATCTTTCGCGTGGGAATCCAGCTTTTTTACATCTTCTTCGCTTTTGCTTTCTTAGGAACTCTGATTGAGTGGCTGATCGGTTACTTTTACCACCATATTGTGGGGCAGCGGCTTTGGACTTACCACCGCCTCTCTCTTGGAGGCTACACCAGCTTGCTAAGCATTCCTCTTTGGGGATTGGCCGGCGCCCTCTTTTGGCTTTTATCGAGAGTTTTTATATAACCGGTCACTCTTAGTTGAATAGTTGGAAAACTCATTAAAATAACCTCATGAATAAACAAGTTATTTCTAGCGGTGTCGCCCACAACCTTCCCGCCGATTTGCGGGAGGCTTTGCTTTCGGACCCCAAGGCGCTTGAGGTGTGGGAGGACCTAACCCCTCTAGCCCGCAATGAGTGGATCTGTTGGGTTACATTCGTTAAGAAGGAGGAAACGAGAAAGGACCACATTAAAAGGACAACCAGGGAGCTCAAGGAAGGGATGCGCCGACCTTGTTGCTGGTTGGGGTGCATTCACCGCACGGATAAGCCAATTAGCCCTTCGGTTAAGGCAATCCTCGATAAGAAACAGCGCGGCACTCGCAAAACAGGCTCAAAGTGATACTAATAATTTTCTAAACATCTCCCCATTGGTTAGTGCAGATATCCAGAATTTTTAAGGCCAACAAATAACAATAATTTATCCTGGTTAATCTATCCCATAGTTGCTTTTTAATGTTTTCCGTATTACAATCACCCCAGATTTAAAACTTAATTTAAGGAGCAGAGAAAATGAAAAAATTCTTGTTTTTTGTTTTACTGGCTTTTGCCGTTTTGCTTTCGAGCTGTGGTCCTACGACACCTGAGGATTCTTTCCAAGAATATTTTGCTGGTACCTGGTTGGTGGGAGAGCATGAGCTCCGCTACATGGAGCGATATCAAGGACTGGAAGGCAGTTTTGCGGGTGGTATCTTCTTCGTTTCCGGCAATCTGTCGGCGGAACCGGCTCTCACCTTTTCCTGGGAACCGAAACCGGGAAACGTCGTTATTACGAGCCTTCCTCTATCGGCGTTTTACTTCATTATTGACGAGACTAAGGAGATTCCCACCGCCGAATTTGTCTTTTACTATTCCGACGGTGATTCGGGTTACTCCTCCTCTGCCCGTGACGAAGTAATTTCTTGGGTTTTATCGGAAAATCCCAACACGATAATTTCTCGGCAAAAATTTGGCGGGTTAAATCAGGTGGTAGTGCGGATCTCCTCAGAAACGCTGGAGAATGAGATCTACCTGCCCCACTAATTCTAGGAGGAGATGTGAACCCAAACCTTGATTACCTCAGGGGTTACATGCAAAATGCCAATGAACGCAAATTACTGGCTGTTCTAGCGGAAACCAATCGCGTTATTTACGATTGGGGCCATGATGAAATTTGGGTTTGGCCCGCCGGTAAGGCGTTCACGCCCAAGAACTCTCTCCATATGAGCGGGGAGGTCTTCCACTGGCGCATGGCGAAGGCGGATAAAAGTACCGTAACCGGAGGAGGAAACTCTTTTGGTTTTGTGGTTAATCTTCTGTCCTTGGGTCTTGATGTCCAAATTGCCAGAAGGAGACCCTACCTGCGCCGCAAGAAACTGCAGGAGATGCGCCGATGCGCCAAGCGCGACAGCAAAACTGGCAAGATCGGCAGTCTCATCCAGTTTTTGCCCAGATATGCCAAATAGTTTTAGATCTTAACTCTCGAACCAAAAGTTCGGGAGTTTTTTCTTTTCTTGCTTACCAGTTAAGCTTTTCCTTATTATTCAACTGTGCTCCCGCTTTCTACCTGGGTGAAGAAAAACAAAACAGCATCTTTCGTAATCGCCGTCCTGGCGATTCTTTTAATTTTATCCTGGTGGCAGCCCGAGCTGGGAGGAGATATCGGGGGTAAATCTCCCGATCTTATCGGCGGGGTCGACCGGGGTGGGTCTCCTTCCGTTGGAGAAGAGGGAGTTGGCGGTAAAGTCGTGATCGAGTCCTCCACCGCTTCGCTGGTGGTTTCGGATGTTGCCAGGGCAGCAGAGGGGATTGTTTTCTACGCTCAAGAGCAAGGTGGCTTTATGGTTTCAAAGACAGTTACTTCCCCGGAGGAATCTCCTACCGCTGTTGTGGAAGTGAGAGTTCCTAAGGCCAAGCTGGGAATTACGGTTTCCTACTATAAAACCTTAGCCGTGAAGGTGGCGGAGGAAAGCTTGGTCGGGGTGGATGTGACGGAAGAATTTGCCGACCTAGAAGCCCGGATTAAAACCTTAGAGACCACGATCAGCCAATTTGAGGCGATTAAAGCCCGAGCCACCAAGATTTCGGATTTGGTTTCCATCACCTCTCAAATTATTTCCCTAAGGGAGCAGATCGATTCCCTTAAGGGCCAGAAGAAGTTCTTGGCCGATGCGGCCGCTTTCCCCAAGATTACTGTTTACTTGGCCACCGATGAGTTTGCCTTGCCTTACCAGCCTCCGGAGGGATTTAGACCGGGAACGGTCTTTAAACTCGCGGTACGCTCGATTTTGAGCTTAATTTACAGCGTGGGTAACTTCCTCATCTGGGCGGCCGTCTACGCCGTCTTGTGGGTGCCGGTGCTTCTTCTCATCCGCTACCTTAACCGCCGCTTCAAGATTATTTAAAAGGTTCTTTTCTCCAGATATTTGAGGTGTTTTTCTCGAAGTGGCTCCCACATCTCTTCCTTAGCGTCGTGCTCTACAATCAGTTTAGCGGCCGTCTGAGCACCCAGATAGTGGGGCATGATGACGTAGGTGGCACCGGCCTGATAAAGCTCCTTAGCGTCCTGAACGGTATGCGAGACTACGATCACCACTCCTTTAGTATTTTCTTTCTTGGCCTTCTCAGTAATTAAAAGGTTTGTTTCGAGATCGGGGACAGTGGAAACTATTAAGCCAACCCGGCTTAAATTAAGCTCATCTAAGAATTCGGCGTCGTCCGCGTCGCCATAACGGTACCTGATACCAGCTTTTTCCAAGATTTTAATGGAATCGGGGTCGAAATCTACTACCAAAAAGTTTCGTTTCAGGTCTTTGAATGCTTCAACGAAATCCTGACCCACGCGGTGGAAGCCAAAGAGGATCGTGTCATATTTATCCTGTGAAATTTCTTTGGGAGGAACAACATGACGAATTTCAAAATACCGCAGCCACTTCTCGATTACTGGGTATATTTTTTCCTCATAGATGATTAGGTAAGTTGAGACTGCAATTGTGGCCATACCGACCAAAGTTGTAATGGTTACGGCGGTGGAGTCAAGGTGGCCGACCTGCTGACCTAGGGCGACTAAGATTAGTGAGAATTCACTAATTTGAGCGACGGTAAGCCCCGCCCGAAAACTGTTACGGCGGGTGTGGCCCATGAGATTCATCAAGACGAAAACAATGAAGGGGTTCCCCACTACCACGAATAGTGAGAGAATGATGGTTGGCATTAAATAACTAGCGCTTCCCCCTAGCTGTAATTGGGATCCAAGCAAGATAAAGAAGAGAACAATAAAAAGATCTCTGATCGGCTTGATCCTAGATGAAACCTCCTGTGAGTAAGGCGTTGCCGACAAGGTTACCCCAGCTAAAAGAGCACCGATTTCCAAGGAAAATCCCAAGGTTCGAAAAACGGTGGCTAATCCCATACCCCACGCGATAGAGAATAAGAAGAGAAGTTCAGTGGAGCGGGCTAAATAGTTGCTTAACTTGCTTAAGAAAAAGCGGCTAAATAGAAACAAAACTATCGTTGCTCCCAGCCCAGTTGTCAAAGTTTGGACCGCGATTCCCGCTACTTGATCGGCCTGTGCCTGGGCCAGGGGCGGGATCAGCACCAAAATAAGGGCGGCGATGATATCCTGCACCAGTAAAAAGCCGATGGCTATTTTTCCATATAACTTCTCGGTGTCTCCCTTATCGGTAAGAAGCTTAAGAATAATAATTGTGGAGGAGAATGTTAAAGCGACCGCCAGGTAACCGGATGTGATGGTATTAAAACCAAGGGCGATGAGAATTATATAGCCGAAAACCGAGGTAAAAGCTATTTGTCCCAACCCAGTTATTAAAGAAACTTTACCGACTTCTTTAATAACTAAAGGACTTAAGGAAAGGCCCACAATAAAAAGCAGGGATGTAATTCCCAGCTTGGAAAGTACTTCCAATGTTTCTTTTGACTGAAGGAGATTCAAGACGTAGGGGCCGGCAATTAAGCCGGTTAAGATGTGGCCCACTATCAAAGGTTGTCTTAAAAGCCTCATTAGCAAAGAAACGGCGGCGGCTAAGAGGATTACCAAGCTCAGTTGGGTAAAGATATCCATACCCCCTATTGTGGCAAAAAAGAAAAGCCACTCAAGAAGTTATGAGTGGCTTGTAAAGAAAGATCTTAGCTTACCCGGCGCCTCAAAGCTGAAACAGCAATGGCAGCGACCGTTAGCAAACCTCCGCCTAAGATAAACATTTCCCAACCACCACCAGCTTGCGGAGGGAGCGGTGGGTCGTTACGCGGACGGGTTGGCGTTGGGGTTACATCATTGTCATCGCAACCCTCTGGCTCGTTGAAGGTGAAGCTGTAGCCATCACCTTCCCGGGTTTCAGACTCCAGTGTATTGGGATCCGTCCACTGGCCTGCCTCGACCAACGTCACATTCCCTTCGCCGTCGACAAACCAGAAGGTCCAGCCTTCGCAGTCCGGGTCATCGGCGTAGTAGTAGCCCTCATCACCGGCACAGCCGTTTGGTTCGTAGATCGTCTCCTCGATGTATTGAGAGTGGGCTTCTTCCAGCTCGTTGGGGTCATCCCAGGTCCCTTGATCCACGGTGTAGGAGCCGCCGATCGGCTCTCCATCCTCGTAGTCTTGGGCCGTCACCACCCAGCCATCGCAGTCGGCATTCCAGCCGTAATCGGTGTTGCGTTCTGGTTCGGGATCCTCATCCGGGATCAGCTCAAAGGAGGCGTGCGAGATGTTTTGGTAGTTACAGCCTTCCGCATCGGGGCAGCCTTCCTTATTCCAGACGGTGCTTTCCACCGTATCTCCCGATCCAGAAACGAGGGTGTTGCCGGCCTTGTAGCAGTTGTCGCCGACTGTGAAGCCCTCAGGCGGGTCAAAGCTGTAGCTTTGGGCGTCGATCCCATCGACCTTAACCCAGTCCCCACCTTCCGGACAGGTATCCTGCTGCGGAGCCGGAGCGGCGAAAGCGCCGACCGTCAAAACCAGTGAGAAGAGCAGCGATAAAAGCACTCCTCCTGTAAAAATGAATTTCTTCACTTTTCTTCCTTTCATATTCCGGACAGCTCTCCGGCGAGCCTCCTAAAAATCTTGGAGTTGCTGGGCAAAAACAATTAGTCTTTGCTGGTCTGTCCCCCAGGGAGTACAGGTTAAAAGCGCAATTTGAGAGATCCCGTCTTTAAGCGCCTGATCGTCGCGGGCAAAGAAAACTTCCCAGAATTCCTCCGGTTCGATCACAATGGTATCTAAAACAACGAAAAATAGGACTTTTTCGCCGTTGGAGACCTTGATAATGTTTCCCGGCTTAATCTTGTCCAGATCCGTGAAGATCTTGGGGATCGGTCCCCATTGACGGTGGCCATAGACTAAAGCAACCCCTTCTGCCCCAATTTCAGCTCCCCAATTAGGGATCCAAAGCGGGTTTTCGCCCGGTTTGGTAAAGACCGGACCATTTTCTTCGATCTCTTCCTGGGCAACCTCGATTGGCCCCGTAACGGAGATCGCGGGGATCCAAAGCTCTACCTGCCCCTCCGCTACTTCCGTTGCACTAAAGAG